>Ga0209518_1000491_pt1 | contig 51132 bp, 52 predicted proteins | sample RifGroB1_FD_183993 | JGI IMG/M metagenome (GOLD analysis project Ga0209518, IMG submission 183993) | Groundwater microbial communities from Rifle, Colorado, USA - Groundwater B1 (SPAdes) (version 2) | ecosystem: Environmental > Aquatic > Deep subsurface > Groundwater | place: Rifle, Colorado...
TATTAATCAGAGCAGTACGGTCACTGAGCGGAGCCGAAGTGACACCTCGACTCCGCTCGGTGTCCGAGTTAATTTAAACAATAATCGACAGCCTGAATAATATAACATCTATTTTTTTTATTCAATTTATATTTCTTTCCCATATAAAGAAAACCGCTTATTGACCGGCATCTGTTTTGCCCATGTAGCGGCTGAGATATTATCATTTCTCATTAAAGCGTGAATCACTTTTTTATACCCTTTTTCAAAAGCTTTCTCATGCATCAGACTGGCCGCATACACTCCCAGTCCCGCCAGCTCGGTTTTGGGTAAAATCCCGATGCTTTTCAAAAGAACAGTTTCTTTTTTAGGATCGTTGGCATCTGGAATTCCAAAAAGAAAACCGCATAGACCGTCTTCAGGGTGATAAAAACCGAAAGTCAGGTCTTTATCCACAATTTTAGGAAGTTTGGCTCTTCCAATAATATATTCTTCATAAGGAATGTCAATATAAAGAAACTGCCGTGACCAGCAGATGCATTCCGTTTTATAAAGTTCTTTCAGGTCTTTTTCATCGGAAAAATCTTTGTTCATAATTTTGATTCCGATTTTATCCAGTCTTTTTTTTGCTTTTTCACGCCGCGGATCGATCATAGGAGTATCTGTAATCGAAGAAATATACCCTGCTATTTCCTTAAAATGAAAATTTTCAAATTGCGCAATATAATAGTCTTTGTTATAAGGCTCCTGATAGACAGGATGAGTGGAAGAAGGATGAACAAAACGATAATCATACCAGGTAGCATAGTCTAAAGGTCCGACAAGATAATCGGTATTGATCTGCTTTGCGTAGTTTTGCGCATGAGATAGAAGAAAAAAAGAAGCACTTGGATCATCAATACACTCATAAAAGCCAAGAGTAGCAATTTTATAATTTTTATGCTGAATGATAGGATTGGGAACAACCGCCGCATGTCCGCAAAGCGTGCCGTTTTGAAACAAAAGAAAAACCTTTGTCCCCGGTTTATTGAGCCTGAAAATGCGTTTCAGCCTGTTTTCATTATTGGAAGCGACACTTTCATTGCCGTCATAGAGTTTTTTTGCCAAAAGTACAATTTCCTGCAGGTATTTTTCATCCCCTGTTTCAATAATTTCAAACATTTTTCCCCCTGAATAATGAAAATGAAGCAAAATCATAATAAATATACTGAAATAATTTTAAATTGCAAAAAAAAATCACCCTTTCCGTCATTCCTGCGAAAGCGGGAAGCTATTGAATATAAGTGTGTTAAGTTTCAGATTCCGATCTTTTGCAAGCAAAAATCGGACAATTTTGCATTTTAAATTCAGTTTAGTATATAAGCTGTTGATTAAATAAAAAAAAGAGGTTATTCCAGATAAAACAGCAAATGAGTTATAAAAAACAGGAGAGGTCACTTCGACTCCGCTCAGTGACCATTTCGTTCATTTAGTGATCAAAACAGTTTTTCTATTGTTTTAATTTTTTCATTTCCTCAAGAACTTTGGGGGGAACATATTTTGAAATATCGCCGTTATAATTAAAAACTTCTTTCATCAGATTGGAGCTGACAAAAGAATACTGGCTGCTGGCCATCAGAAAAATAGTTTCCTGTTCCGGATAAAGTTCCTTGTTCATAAGAGAAAGAGTCAGTTCATACTCAAAATCGGTAGTAGCTCTCAGCCCCCGGATAATGACCTTGATCTTGTTTTCCTTCACAAAATTCACCAAAAGCCCTTCAAAAGAAACTACTTTTGCGTTGATTTTATCGTCTTTTAAAAATTCTCTGACCATTTCTTTTCTTTTTTCAAGACTGAAAAGAGACTTTTTATTCGGATTGTGAATCACACCAATCACCAGATCATCAAAAATCTGGCTGGCACGGCGGATAATGTCAATATGCCCCATCGTAATAGGATCAAAACTACCCGGATACAGTGCTGTAGGCATTTCGTGCTCCTTGTCTTTGATATGAAGGATAAATATCGCTCACACTATAATAATCATAAAGACCCGCTATGCTAAACCCTTTTCCTCTCCGGATAGGGATGCGGAGATTATTGACACATTTATGGCAGTAACTATAGTCTCTTTTCACAAAATGGCTCCAATTCCTGCATTGAAAACAGTTTTGCATCAAAAATTCTGTAGGATGGATCTGGTCGTGTTCATATTGCATCCTGTCATTAAAAGCCATTTTTCACTCCTTTGAAATTATCTTTTCTATCTTCGGCAGAAATGAAAAAATATCAATCCTGAAATTTGAAAAAAAGCTATTCAAAAACTTCTTTAATGTCCTCAATTCTGGGAAGCTCATCCAGAGAAGAAAGCCCGAAATACTGTAAAAATTTCTCAGTTGTACCGTAAGTTTGCGGTCTGCCCGGGATTTCTTTTTTCCCGACCACTTTAATAAAATCTTCCTCTAAAAGCTGGCGGACCGAATTGGAAGAATCCACCCCCCGGATCGAATCAACCTCGCTTCTGGTCACAGGCTGTTTCCATGCAATAATGCTCATCACTTCCAAGGCTGCACGGGAAAACCGTTTTTTTTCTTTTTCCCCGTAAACAGAAAGAAGATACTGCATCATTTCCGAATCAGGCTTTAAAAGAACTTTATCTTCAATAAAATGAAGTTTCAACACGCTGTCTCTTTCCAATAAGGAATTTTCCAATTCGCTCAACAATCCAGAAAGCTCCAGAGAACCGGCATTTAAAAGCTGTTCCAGTTCAGAAAGGCGGATCGGATTGTTTTCAAGAAAAAGAACCGCTTCAAGCAATTTCTTCTTGTTCTCCATCCGCTGTCCTTTTGTTGTTTTCAATTGTAATGTCGCCAAAAAGCTCATCCTGATACAGGCTGATCTGGCTTTGTTTTGCCATTTCCAAAGTAGCTTGAAAAGTGACCACACTTTCAGCTCTTTCCAATTTTTCAGTCAAATTAAAAAAACTCACCTTGACCTTGTTTTTAAGAACTTTAGAAATCCACTTGATTTTCTCTTCCAGAGTAGAAATGGTTTCCTTGACCCGTTCAAAAAGTTTTTTCGCTTTAGGGCTGAAAAAAGAAAGATAACAGCCTAAAAGCTCTTTAAATGAAAACTCCTGATAAGAAACCCGGTTTTTAATCGTATTCAGATCTTCGCTTTCCTTTTTCAAAAGAACCAATTCTCCTGTCCTCTCCTGAAGAAACCCGCTCATCCTTTTTAATTTTTCATACTCTATCAGCTGATAGACAATTGAAGTCCGGGGATCCTCAATTTCTTCATCCAGTTCAATCTCTTTATGAATGGGGAGCGCTTCATTGGATTTGATAAAAAGAAGAAGCGATGCCATAGCTATAAAATCAGCGATCGCATGGTGCTTTATTTTTTTATATTCATCCACAAAACGAATAAAATCAGCCGTAATCAAAGAAATAGAAATCTCTTCAACTGCTAAATTCTTGCTTTTGATTTGATAGAGCAGTAGCTCTAAAGGTCCTTCAAACAAAGGAAGTCTGATCTGATATTGATCGATTGGATTATTGGGCAGTATCATTCAAGTTTTCCTTTTCCGTGGTTTCTTTTTCTTCTGCTTCTTCTTTTGCTTCATTCTGAGAATGAGAAGGAGTAAAAGAAAAAACGGTTTCTGTATCGGCATCCGTGACCAAGACATTAAATTTCTCCTGAAAAATTTCTTTTTTCACTTTGAGAGAAAAAGTGATTTTAAAAAGTTTTTCTTTCTTGTCATAGAACCAATTGATCATTTTAAAATAAAAGTTATTTTCATCTGACAGATAAAGCATCGGATAATTAAAATCAAAAAGAATTTCTTTTTCCAGATTTTTCTGCATAAGAATTTTTTCAGCGCTTATTTTAGGGCTCTGATAAGAGTAATAAAGGATAACAGAGTCTCCTTTTTCCTCCTGACCAGCCAAAAAAAGTTTTTTAGGAAGCATCGCTTTCCATTGTTTTTCAGGAAGAAGATAAGGCGTATCGATAAATTTTCCATTCCCGTATTTTTTTGTAAAACATCGAATCGTAAATCCTGTCTGCCCGTCTATTCTTTCCAGTTCTCCATAAAAAGAATGGGAATATCCGTAAATCATTTTCTGTGGAACCATAATTTTGAAAGCTTCTCCAAAAAGAGGGTGTTTTTCTACTTTTGAAGAAGAGAGAAAGAAAAGATTTTGAAGATTTCCGATTTTATTTCCCTGATAAGTCAGTTCATTATTTTCATTTAATAAGCCTTCAGAACGAAGATAATAGGAAGGACTTTTGCTGGTATCCGTTACAAAAGCCACGGAACGGATATTTTCTTTTTTTCGGATCCACATAATAGAGTGAGATCCATCATATTCAATCAGAGTATCATAAGAAGTTAAAAAAAGAGTCTTTACTTCTTCTTCCTGCTTTTCATCAACCAGTTCTTCTTGCTGAAAAGGTTCGTCCTGTTTTGTTTCTTCTTTTTTTACTTCTTCATCTGTTTTTTTTTCTACTTCCTGATGATCCACTGCTGTTTTTTCTATAATATCCTGAACTGTTTTCACTTCTATATCAGAATTGTCTTCAGCAAAAAGAAAAAAAGGCAGAAGTAAAAGCAAAAAAATCAGTTTTTTCATTGGCTCTCCTCAAAGTAAGGATTTTTTTCAATCGCAGTGATTTTATCCAGTCTTTTCTGGTGCCTTCCGGCTTCATACTCTGTAGTAAGCCAGATCCCCAGATAGCGTTTTGCAAGATCCTCTGTCGTGATGCGCCCGCCGAAAGCGATCACATTAGCATTGTTGTGCAGGCGGCTGTACTCGGCAAGATATTCGCTTGTGCATAAAACAGCCCTAATCCCCGGTATTTTATTGGCAACGATTGATGCCCCTACTCCAGAACCGCAGACTACCACTGCTTTTTCAGTCTCCTGTTTTGAGACTGCCTGAGCGGCTTGTTTTATATAATCAGGATAATCCACACTTTCTTCGCAGAAACATCCGAAATCAATAACATCATAACTTAAAGAAAGAAGGTGTCTTTTTAAAATTTCTTTGAGCTCAAACCCTCCATGATCACTTGCCATCGCAATTTTCACAAGATTCTCCTTAATTTAAATAATAACAAAAATTGGCTAAAATAAAATATAAGCAGAAGAAAAAAAGAATCAGACAGGTTTTGAATTTGATTGAATCAACAAGATATACAAAAAAAACACTGAGAGCTAAAATTACCTCTAAATTACAAGGAATTTTAACTCTCAGGAAATTATATTTCTTTATTATCAAAAGAAAAAAAGAACATCAGCAACGGATTTTTCCCAATTTTTCTCCTCCTAAAATATGAAAATGGAGATGAAAAACTTCCTGTCCGGCTTCTTTACCGCAGTTTGAAAGCAGACGGTAAGAAGATGTCCCGCTTTTTTTTGCAATTTCACTCACTTTTAAAAGAAGACGGCTTATCAGCAAACTGTTTTTTTCAGAAAGACTGTTTAAATCCTCTATATGTATTTTCGGAATCACAAGGATATGAACTTTAGCCTGAGGCTCTCTATCTTTAAAAGCAAGAATCTGATCATCTTCATAAACAATTTCTGAAGGAATCGTTTTTTCAGCTATTTTACAGAAAATACAGCCGTCCATTTTTTCTCCCTAGTTTTTATTTCGCCCAAACAAGGCTTTCTTCCAGCCCATTTCCCCAATGTTTTTCTTCATCTGAAGGATTGATCCCATAAAAAGCACTCCGACAAAAACGCAGGAGATTATGCCGACAATTGAAATCTGCCCCATGGTCGCCAATCCCTTGTATTTTGCAAAAATAAGGGTTCCAAAACCTAAAATATCCGTCAGCCCCCCGATAAAAATGGCAAGTCCTGTGGTCACAACCACAAAGAAAATATCAGTCCGTTTTTCTTCTTTATACCTATGGAGGAAATGCACGCCATAGTCTATCCCCAGCCCCATAATCACAGGAAACATCACAATATTAAAATAGTTAAAGCTCCAGCCCATGATATAGGTCCATCCAAAGATCCAGACAATCCCGATTGTCAGAGGAAAAAGCGAAGTCAGAACATCTTTTATCGACCTGAAATCCAGCCATAAAAGAAATCCAATCACAAAAAGGACAAGAATAACAATAATCGGACCTTCAAAATTAATCAGTTTCAAAATATCGTTAAAAACCATGGCATCCGAAGAAATCATGAGTTTTTTATCTTTAAACTTATCCGCGAATTTATTCAGATCATCCACCATGATTTTTATCGTTTCAGGATTAGACATAGAAAGGTCATGTCTTGGGTAGTAAAAAATAAAATACCCCGGTTTTTTTCCAAAAAACTGCTGACTGAGTTCGACAGGCACATCTTTTTCTTCAATAAAAGGGGCATCCACAATATCGCGGAGCCGCTCTACCTTTTTCTTTTCGTCACCTTTCAGCTTGGTCAGAACCGAATCCCTTAAAAGGTTCTTGATTTCAAGCATCACCGCTTTTTTTTCTTTCTGATTTTCAGGAACATAATTGGAAAGAGAATCCAGTTTATCCAGTGAAAAAAGCTCGTTTTTACTCTGCAAAGCATTAATTTCTCTTGAAATATCTTCCATCGTTTTTTTATCTTCCGCATAGATAATGACGGGCCAAAGACTCATTTTAATCAGTTCTTCCGCTTTTTTCTCCAGTTTTTTTACCAGAGTATTATCCGCTGCCAAATCATAAAAATTGGCATTGAATTGAGTCTTAAAAATAGAGAAAACGGAAAAAACAGTAAAAGCTAAAGCGCTGTAAATAATAATCCGGTGATAAGGAAGTTTCTTTCCCCTTTTTTCATCACTTTTCCCTTCGGCTTTAGGTTTAATAGGCGATATTTTTTCTGAAATAATAATGATAGCCGGAAATGCAAAAAGAATTCCCAGAAGCATTAAAAGCATTCCAAGCCCTGCCGTATAACCGAACTGTGAAAAGCCTTTAAAATCTGAAATCACCAGAATGAAAAAAGCGGCCGCTGTTGTAGCGGTGGCTGTCAGGTTGGATAAGAAAGTAGTGTTGAAAGTAATCGTCAAAGCTTCGCTGATTTCTCTGCCCCGCTTCCTCTCCTCAATATAACGGGAAAAGAGATTAACCCCGAAGTCCACCCCCAGTCCCGAGAGTATGGCTATTAAAAACCCCGTGACAATATTGAAATAACCGATCGAAAGTTCCACCACTCCCGTAGCCCAGACCAGCCCGGATGCCAAAGGAAGCCCCACCACAAAAAAAGCCCTGAATTTTCTGAAATAAACAATGACCGACAATAGAATAATGCCGATTGCCATTGGAGTAATGATCTTGAGATCCCGCTTGATAATTTTCGCATCATCTATTTTTTTGACATACCTTCCTGTATATCCGATCGTCAGTTCTTCCGGAAAAGATTTTTTCACATCATTGGCCACTTCTGTCGCCGCGTCAAACAATAACTGGGCAAATCCTATATCAGTGGATTCTTTAGAAGGTTTAATCAGAATCAGAAGCCTGTTTTTTTCTTTATTAATATAATAGTCGTACGGTTTTTCCGATTTTTCAAAAAGATCGGTTTTACTGTCAATCTTAACAACTTTAGTCGATTTTTCATATTTATCCTGAATGTCATCAAAATCCAAAGTCACTTTTTCATCTACAAAAATAGCGGATGACAAAACCTTTCCCCGTCTTTCGTAATCGATTTTTTTCTTGATTCTATCTCTGATATCTTGAAGATCTGGAACATCAATAAAAAAAAGCAGCCTGTCTTTAATAAAATTACTGCTGAATTTATATTCAGAATAAGTCACAATCGGTTCAGCTTCTTTTCCAGTCTCAATCACTGCTTTCTTCTTTAAAAGACCTTCAGAAAGCTTTTCCGCGGCTTCTGTCAGATATTTTTCACCGCCCTCTTTCTCTACAATTGTATTGTAATAAAGCGTAAAAGCAGAATGATTCTGAACCAGCGAATTATAAACCTCAAATCCCGCATCCACGCTTTTAGGGTTTTCTTTCAGTTTTAAACTCAACTTTTCCAATTCGGGTAAAATCGTGGTTTCCATCTCATATTGGAGAAAAATAAGATATTTTTCTTTCGGGTGTTTTTTGACCTGTTCTTTTAAAACTTCACTTGAATCAATTTTTATCTCTGAAAATTCACTATATTTATCTTTCATGCTTTCTTCAAGCTGAATTTTTATTTCTTCTACTTTAGTCTCGTAAAATTCCTTGAGTTTTTCAAGCCTGCCTATTCCTGAATGCTTTTCTACCCAGTCAGAAAGACTTGCAGATTTATCCGCATCCGGTCTTTCACCTGCAACAAGAAGTTTCATTTCTTTGACTAAAAGATCGGTTTCTTTTTGAAGGTCGGTCAATGTATTGAGAGTTTCCCCATAAGCGTAGTTCCACTCAATAACACCGATCAGATATCCTTCACCGCCATAATAATCAACTACTTTTTTTAAATTGATCACACTTTCCTTATCTTCAGGCAGGAGATCGATAAACCGGGTGTTAATATCAATCTTGGTTGCCCTATAACCTAAAAATAAAGTTAAGATTAAATAAAATCCAAGAGCCAGCCAGTATTTCTTTTGAATAAAAGAAATATACCCCTCATTAAATTTTTTCAGCATGTTTTTAAACCTCATCCCTTTTCCTTTTTATTTAATTTTAACCTATTCAAAAAATGAAAAGCCACTATTTAAAATAATAAAATTATCTTCAAAAAAAAACAAAGACTCATGCCTCCCCCAATGAAAAAAAGGGTTTTAGAAAAATTTTAAATAATGGTATAGAATAAAACTGTTTTATAAACAAATTTTTTATTATATTTAAAAAAAAGAAAAACTAAAAAAGGGGTTCTCAATGGAGCTTCATGAAAAAGTAAAAAATCTGATTGAAGATATCCGTCCCAGACTTCAGGGAGACGGAGGAGATATTGAATTTATCGGGATAGAAGACGGGAAAGTAAAAGTCAGACTCAAGGGAGCCTGTGCAGGATGCCCGGGTGCAACCATGACTTTAAAAATGGGAGTAGAAAGATATATTAAAGACAAACTCCCTGAAATCAAGGAAGTAATCAATGTTTAAAAAAACACTGTTTTCAAGTTTTCTGCTTCTTGTATTTTTTGGGTGCAGCTCAGTCAATGTCCGCCCCCTTTCAGAGTTAAGCGATCCCAGATTGATTTTTGAGGAAGGGCTGAAATTGGTTTCTGCCAAAGAATATAACATGGCAATGGATTATTTTAATTTTATCCTGACAAACTACTCTCAGCCGGAAAATGAAAAATATTATTCATGGGCTCTTTACGAAACAGGATTCTGCTTTTATATGCTGGGAGATGACAAGCAAGCGCTTGACCATTTTAATCTGGTACTCGGAAGCGCCAAAACGAGAGGTCCGAGAAACTTAGCCAGTCTATTAAAAGACAAGATCAGCCGGGGCAACGGCTATAAAAATACAAGTTATAATTAATTTTTCAACAGGAACGAATCAATATGAGTGAATTCTATTCTAACCCTTTAGTAGAACGCTATGCTTCAAAAGAAATGGCGCATATTTTTTCTTCTCTCAACAAATACACCGCATGGCATGATCTTTGGATCGCTTTGGCCGAGTCTGAAAAAGAACTTGGACTTTCCATTACGGATGAACAGATTGAAGAAATGAAAAAAAACAAGGGCCGGTTTGATTTTGAAAAAGTCAAAAATTACGAAAAAACGACACGGCATGAAGTAATGGCCCATATTCAGGCTTGGGGTGAAATCTGCCCGAAAGCAAGAGCGATCATGCATCTGGGAGCAACCAGCGCCTTCGTTATGGATAACGGGGATCTGATTCAAATGAATCAGGGATTAAAGCTTCTCAGAAAAAGATTTTTATCCTTAATTCAGGCAGTATCGGATTTTTCAGAAAAAAATAAAGAAATACCCTGTCTGGGATATACCCATTTTCAGCCGGCGCAGCTGACTACTGTCGGAAAAAGAGCGGTTCTCTGGCTTTATGATTTACTTCTGGATTATCAGGATCTGACTTACCGCCTTGAAAACATGCAGCTTCGGGGAGCAAAAGGAACTGTGGGTACTCAGGATAGTTTTATGAAACTATTTGACAACAACCACGATAAAGTCAAGAAACTGGATCAGAGAGTTTCTGAGAAAATCGGATTTGAAAAAGGAAGTATTCCGGTCAGCGGTCAGACCTATACCAGAAAAATTGACTATATTCTTTTGACCTCCCTCTCAAACATTGCTCAGTCTGCCCATAAAATATCGACTGATATCCGTCTTCTTCAGGGACTTCAGGAACTGGAAGAACCTTTCGAGGAAAACCAGATCGGGTCTTCTGCCATGCCGTACAAAAGAAACCCGATGCGGAGTGAAAGGGTTTGTTCTTTGTCGCGTTTTGTTATGCAGCTCACAGGACTTGCGGGAAGCAATCACTCGGTTCAATGGCTTGAAAGAACACTGGATGACTCAGCGAACCGGAGAATGATGATTTCTGAAATGTTTTTAGCGGTTGACGCAATTCTTATTATCATGACCAATGTTTTTAAAGGTCTTAAAGTTTATCCAAAGATGATTGAAAAAAGAATAGAAGAAAATCTTGCTTTTTTAAGCGCTGAATATGTGATTATGGAAAGCGTAAAGAAAGGGAAAGACCGGCAGGATGTTCATGAAGCTTTCCGAAAAGCCGCCATGGAATGCGTTCAGAATAAAAAAGAAAAGGGAATTGAAACAGATTTAGTAAAACTTTTGATCCAATCTCCCGATATGAATTTATCTGAAAATGAAATCAGGGATGTATTAAATCCTTCCAAAATGATTGGAAGAGCCGTGGAACAGGTAAATGAATTTCTGGAACTGGAAATAAATCCGATTTTGGAAAGAGATAAAAAATGGATGAAAGACGAAAATATTGAATTAAAAGTTTAAAAAATTTGACATTGATATAAAAAACATATTATTTTAATATTTCATAGGATGAAAAAATTAAAATAAAAGACAAAAAACGGAAAGGATTATGGAAGATGGAACCTATCAACATTAAAGACACTTTGAAGATCAATCCTGTTAAAAGCCTTGATATTGAAGGCGCTATAGTTCTTGAATTGGAAGGTTATTTAGATACTTACAATTCCAAGAGTTTTCAGCAGTATATGAGTGAAGTGATTGATGAAGGATTTAAATATGTTGTGGTGGACTGCCAGAACTTGAATTATGTCAGCAGTACCGGAATCGGTTCATTTACTTCTTTTAACAGAATGCTGATGCAGAAGAAAGGAGAATTAATTCTGGTAAAAATGATTCCTAAAGTTTATGAAGTTTTTAAACTCCTTGGCTTTCTTTCTTTTTTTAAAATTTTCAGCACTTTTGACGAAGCAAAAGACTTTCTTAAAAATAAAAAAAGCGGGGGAGAGAGTACTCAGACTACTGTTTCTGAAGCAGTTTCAGAAAACTCTATTTTCCCATTGACATCCAACTGTCCGGTATGCAGCAAGGATCTTCGTTTTTCCAAACCTGGAAAGTTTCGCTGCCCTAGCTGTAAAAGCATTTTATCCGTCACTGATGACGGCAAAATAGAAAAAGTTTAAACTTAAAAAACAGGATATAGCGTGAGAGAAAAATCAATTAAAATAGGTTATGACAACAAGGGTGTCTATATAGAAATCAGGGGTGAAGGAACAGTGCGTCAGAGCAATTCCTTGAAAAAACTCCTTTTTGATATGATCGATCAGCTTAAAACTCTTTCACAGGTCGATTTCTATATGGATTTAAAGGACTGCCAATACATTGATTCTACCTTTATTGGTCTTTTTCTCATTCTGGATAAAAAAATCACAGAAACAATGCAGAAACATCTGGTCATTTTAAACTCAACCGGTTATGTTTTAGATGTGATCCGTCAAATGGGGCTTGAAAATATTTTAAGCCTTGAAAACAATGGACCTTCTTTTCCTGAAAACATGCAGAAACTGGAAGTGGAAAGCATTAATAAAATTGAGCTGGCAATGTTGATGTATATGGCTCACAGCGAACTTGCCAATTTAAATGATGATAATAAAAGTAAATTTGAAGCGGCTATCATGATGCTGAAAAAAGAAATTGAGAATGAAGGGATTGATATCAACAACATCCAATTATAATTTTAAACTTTCCCATTAAACAAATCTGGATATCCTATGATCAAAAATAAAGTATTTGTAGTTTCCCGCTTTGATGAAACAAAAACAAAAGTTCAGGAATTTTGTCAAAAAAACACTTTAAAATATGAAGAAAGCCCCACCATCGATTTGAATGAAGATTTTATATGGATCATCGATGAATCAATCTGGGAAGAATATCAGGAAAAAAATCCCATGGAAGTCATGCCTTGGTCATTCATTCTTTTAACTGAAGGAAAAGAAAATTTGAGCCGGAATCTGGTTCATTATCAAAATTTCAGCGTTCTTCATTATTTTATCAAATACCCTTCTTTTCTGCGTTACAAAAGAGTCCTTGTTTTAGATGACGATATCTACCAGCTGCGTCTGATTAAAAAAATTCTCCGGAATATCGGTCTTCTCCCTTACTGCATTCTTAAACCTGCCAGTCTTGAAAAAGCGCTCACGATCAAACCGAGTCTGATTCTTCTGGATCTTTACATGGAAGATAGGAAAATTGACGATATCTGCCTTGAAATCAAACGCCATCCCGATTATTCTGAAACCCCCATTGTTTTTCTTTCTGCATCTGAAAAAAGAGATGATGTGGTTGGAGCGCTGGAAAACGGCGCTAATGATTTTATCAAAAAACCATTTTTCTTTGAGGAACTGATCGCAAGAGTCGGGGTTCAGCTTCGAATCCAATATATGTACGATGAAATCAAATCCTTTTTAATTAATCAAGAAGGTCTTTCAAAAAAACTTCTGGATCTTCTCGAAGAAAGCCGGCTTCAAAAAGAACAGATTGAACGGATGAACAAACTTCTGAAAGTGAAATCGATTACAGACCCGCTCACAGAAATTTACAACCGCGGCTATCTTTTTAATGTCCTTCACCGCGAAATAGAAAGGGTCAAACGCTACGACGAAGACCTATCCCTGATTATGTTTGATATTGACTTTTTTAAAAGAATCAACGATACTTACGGACACATGGTGGGGGATGAAGTGCTTAAAATCGTGGTCAATACCATAAAAAAACGGATCAGAACTTCTGATATGCTTTCCCGGTACGGGGGGGAAGAATTTGTTGTTCTACTTACGAATACAAATAAAGACAATGCTCAAAGAGTAGCTGAACAAATCCGAGACAATATTGAAAGCATGACTTTTAAAACCAAAGACGGCGATAAAATCAAGCTCACGATTAGCGCAGGCATCACTGCTTATCAAAAAGGCGAAGAACTGGATGATTTTTTTGTCCGTCTGGATGAAGCGCTTTATGCCGCAAAACATAATGGGCGTAACTGTACGGTTGTCAAATAAAAAATCCTTACTCTATCATTGAACCAAGTGTTCTTTTTTTTATTATCTAAAATTCATTATATTTAATACTAAAGAATTTGAATAGTTTGATTTTTTAAACTTAAACTTACAAATAAAAACCAAAGAAGGATAAAATGTTTTTCAGAAAATCCGAATCAAAATATATTTTCATCCTTGTTTCAGCCGCTTTTTTCTGGGGAACAACCTTTGTTGTGGTTCAAGAAAGCATTAAAACTCTTCCTGTCTTTTTTTTCAGCGCCAGCCGCTTTATTGTGGCTCTTTTGATTGTTTTTCCTTTCGCTATTGGCAAATGGCAGGAGCTTAAGAAAAATTTTATCCCCGGGCTGATTGTCGGGTTCTGGCTTTTTTCAGCTTACGCATTCCAAACTTACGGTCTTAAATTTACTTCTGCGTCAAACTCTGCCTTTATTACCGGATTAAACTTTGTTTTTACTCCTTTAGTCGGGATACTTCTTTTCAAGCTCAAAGTCAAAAGAAGAACCTTTTACGGCATAATTCTTGCGCTGGCTGGTTTTTTTCTGCTGTCTTTCAATCTGGAAATGAAATTTAATACAGGAGATATTCTGACTCTTTTATGCGCGCTTTCAGTCGCCTTTCAGATTTTGTTTCTTGACCGTTTTTTAAAAAAAGGAAGCAGCGAGTTTTCGATGATTTTTTATCAGATTTTCTGGGTTGCTTTATTCAGCTCTGTTTTTTCATTTTTTACAGAAACCCCTTCTTTTACAGCCTTAAAAGAACCTTATATTATTTTTTCTGTTCTTTTCACAGGCATTTTCTGCTCAGCCTACGGTTTTTATGCTCAGACAGTGGGGCAAAAACATATCCCGCCCGCACGGGTTGCCCTGATTTTTATCGCGGAACCTTTTTTCGGCTCTATCCTTGATTATATCATTAACGGCATTCCAGCCCTGATCCGGGTTTTCGGAGGAATTCTGATTATTTTAGGGCTTGTCGTCGGAGAAACTGCACCAAAAACAGAAAAAGAAATTTCTTAGAAACAAGTTTACTGATTTCATTAAAATTCATTATATTTTTATAAAAAAATGTCAAAAGCATTGATATAATGAAATGAATTTAAATTGCAAAAAAAACAACCCCTTTCTGTCATTCCCGCGAAGGCTGGAATCTATTGATAATAAGTGTTTTAAGTAACAGGTTCCGGTCTTTTGCAAGCAAAAACCGGAATGACAGGCGGTCATTTTATAATTTATTTACTATAATAGCGTAATTTTTTTGATATTTTTTTCTCTATCACACCTTGGAGTTGACAATGAAAAAAATTTTCTGCATCTTTCTTTTGCTTTTCCCGCTTTCGCTCTTCCCGAACGACGGATGGTTTTCATCCCTCAATACTTCAGGCGGGAGTATTTATTCAGAAGCCGAACATCCTGCCATCAGTTTGAGAAAAGAAGCTCTTTTCTTTCTGCCTCTGAAAGAATATCTTCTTTGCCGGGTCAATTATCTTTTTCACAACAATTCCAGTAAAAAAGAAACGGTTCAGGCCGGATTCCCACTGATTTTTACTTATGATATGGAATATAATGAAAAAACAAAATCAGTCTATTTTTCTGAATACAATCAGTTTAGATACCTTCATTTTATCCAGATTTTTTACCAGAACCGTTTCCAGATCAAAGAAATGGATGAAGGATTTGAAGTGAAAGTAAAAAAAACCATTCAGGATTTCGCTTTCAATCAAAAATACAGTCTGGAAAATTTTAAAAAAAACCTTTTGCAGAAATCAAAAACTGCAAAAGACTGGTATGAAGATTTTTTTATTGACATTCCTCTGATTGTCCAAGACAACGCATCTGTTCCCATTACTCAGGTTCTTTTGAATGCTGAAATTGTAAATAAACAAGACAATATTTATACGCTGACACTCACAGTTCATTTTTTTCATGAGCTTATTTTCTCTCCTGAAAAAAACTCGGAAGTTCAGATTGAATGGCTCACTGATCATAAAAAGAGCGGCGGAGTCACCGACAAAGGGTACGAAAGAGATTATTCATGGAAATACATTTTCGACCCTGCAAAAGGATGGAAAAACAGCATCGGCTCCATTTTTCTTATTTTTCCAAAAGAGATTGAGCCTGTTCTCCCGAAAGCTTTTGAAAAAAGGGATACAGCGCTTCCAAAAGTTAATGTCTATTTTACCGAGCACTATGAACCGGAAAAAAACGACATGATCCAGCTGGACTATACCATTCAGACCGAAAACGAGACCAATAAAACAACCCTTGTTCAGAAAAACCTTAAAAAGAAAGGATTTTCAATATCCAAAGCCAATGATACTTTTTTTGATAAAGTCTATCAAGACTATCTCTCAATTCTCGATCCCGCCCCAAAATTAAGCGAAAAAGCTTACAAAGCCTATAAATCTAAAAAAAGCCTGGAAGCCCGTAATCTCTACGAATCTTTTATCAAATACTCCGATTCGGGCAAAGACTATTTTTACTACGGCAATGTCCTTTCTAATTTCAAAGACCGCTATCCAGATGCTCTTTCTGCCTACCTCAAAGCGATCAATCTGGGAGTAACTGATCTTCCTGTTTATTACAATATCGCCTGTCTCTACAGCAAGATGAAAAATAAAGAAAAAGGGTTTTACTACCTGAAACGATCTCTATCTTTTAACGAACTCAAAAATCCTTCTCTCATGAATAAAGACCCCGACCTTGAATTTTTAAGGAAGCAGAAAGAGTGGAAAGAATTAGGAGTGAAATGATTTTTTCTCAGTTTTATAATGATTAAATTATAATAGTATGTTTTTTAAAAGGATTTTGAGATGCAGAAAAAACAAGAAATCAAAACAATAAAAAAAATTCTCATAGAAAGAGGATGCAAAAAAATTATTTTATTTGGTTCTTTTTTAGAAAAAGGAAAACAGCATCAAGATATTGATATTGCTGTATCTGGAATGAAACCAGAAGATTTTTTTTATTCCATCTCATTCCTTCCATTATTGCTTAATAAAAAGGTTGATCTTGTGGATTTAGATGACTTATCCCCCTTTTTTCTGGAAAATCTTCAAAAAAAAGGAAAAATTATTTATGAAATTTGAAGAAACAGCTTATGAAATTGAACAAGAAGTCGGGTTGATTGAAGAATTAATCACCTACCATCAGCTTTTATTTGATAAAATAAAAATTACAAGTCCTGACCCTATCGAAATTAGCGCTACTGCAACGCTTCTTCATTCTTTTTACAATGGGATTGAAAATATTTTTAAAAGAATATCAAAAAACCTCGACAAGAAATCTTTCTCTTCTTCAATCTGGCATCAAGATTTGATTCAGTTCATGACTAAACAAACAGAAACTCATCCACCTGTTATATCAGAAAAACTCTTTACTAAACTTCTGGTTTATTTGGGATTCAGACATTTCTTCAGACATGCTTATGCTTTTCATTTTAAATGGGAAAAAATTGAGCCGCTTATAAAAAATTTAAAACCAGTTTTTAACGAATTTAAAGATGAAATAAATGAATTTAAAGAAAAATTACCAAAGAATTAGAGACCTCATGAAACAAAACAAATTTTTCCTTCTCCTCTTTCTCCTCCCCCTTTCCATTTTCCCGAATGACAGTTGGTACACCTCTCTCAAAACTTCCGGCGGTTCTATTTATTCTGAAACGGAACACCCTTCTGTCCAGATGAAAAAAGAAGCCCTCTTCTTCCACCCCTTCCAAAATCACCTTCTCTGCCGGGTCAATTATCTTTTTCACAACGACTCTCAGGAAGAGGTACAAGTAAAAACCGGATTTCCGGTGATTTTTTTTTCAGATTTTTCTTATGATAAAGACCTAATTTTTCTTTTTTATTATCCCGCTCGATTTGGGAAAAACCCTAAAAAAAATCTTTAAAAAAAAACAAGCAGAAAAATCGATTAATTACTTTTCTAAGTAATTCAAAATCAAGACTAGAACCTGGGGTTCTATTGGAATTTTGATCGAATTCACCCTGGGTTCTATTGCACTTTTGCCTGAAAATAAGTTTATTTGATAGTATGATAACGATGATACAAGAAAATTAATATCAGCGATTATACTTAAAAACTTTTTTAAAACCCCAAATAAGTCTTTTGCAAAAAAAGACTTTCCGGCGGGAAAAAAAACAGAACCTTTTTATCATACCCCACATTATTATCAGGGTTCTGTTTTTGCTGTCCTCTCTATTCTTCCCGCCGGAAAAAAATCCCGCTTCAATTTATCTTAACTTCAGAAACGCTTCAATTTTAGCCTTAATCGACATAGTAGCTGTTTTTTCAAGATCAATAAAGAGCCCGTCGGTGCGCTCGGCAAGTTCTTTTGCCAAAATCCCTTTTGAGCAGAAACTCTGCGCAAAGTAAACGGTTTTCACGCCTTCATCCACAAAGTTTTCGAGATCAAGATCGGAAGGTACCCCTGCCTCCACGCACCTCACCCAGCCGTAAACCGCCGTAGTGTCTGGGAAAAGCTCCAGAATCGAAAAATCGTTGGGCGGAACACCCCAAAACCCGAATTCAGGTTTTTCAATCTGTTTTATTTCTGGAAGAGAAATTTTTTCAACGATTGATTTCATGATCGTATCAATTTTTGTTTTAAGCGGGAGATCGGAAGTACAGATTTGAATCTTCTTTTGTTTCCGGTTCATATTGGAAGTTTCCACTACTTGAAACCCCCATTTTTTTAAAAGATAGGCGGCAAAGCGTCCATTGTCGCATTTATCTTCTCCCACTGTGGCCAGAATCAGCTCGATTTCATCCCTGTAAAAAAATGCATGATTGATAATATTTTTAATAATGGTACAGGTATTGGCAGGGATCAGGCTGAGCTCGGGAGCGCCGAAATCTACATCCAGATCAATCAATTCATAGCCTTTTTCCTGATAGCTTTGAATCACATCTTCAGGAGGATAACCGTAAAAACCAATTTTTTTCATTTTTAAAAAACCTGTAAAAAAATAAACTTCAAATAACCTGTCTCCAAAACAGCCGGATGGTAGGGGTGGTCGGGAGAATTGACTGATTGGTGAAGGATTTTTATTTTTCGTGCCGACTGATGAGATGATTCCAGCAAAATATTCTGAAAATCAGTCATCCCCAGATTGCCGGAGCAGGAAAAAGCAGCCAGATATCCTTCCTTTTTCACAGAAAGCATTCCATTGTAAAATATATTGACATATTTTTTGACCGCATCCTGAAAATGTTCTTTCTTTTTCATCATTTTGGGCGGGTCGAGAATAATCAAGTCGTAACCGGAGTGATTTTTTAAAAAATTGATTGAATCATCCTCAGTTGTCTTGATTCCGGAAAGCTGGTTGTTTTCAATATTTTTATTCGCAATACTGAGCGCCTGGGCAGATGAATCAACCGAGTCAATTTCAAATCCTTTTCGGGCAAGATAGCAGGAAAATGCCCCAGTGTAAGAATAAGCGTCCAGAACACGCAGCTTGGTTTCATTTTGAAAGAAGTTTTTCAGAAAAAGCCTGTTAAACCTCTGATCCAGATAAAATCCGGTTTTCTGCATATCCAGAAGCTGCACCTCAAACTTGAGACCGTCTTGAAGGATTTCAATCTTTTCAACCGGAGTGCCGTAAAGGATGGGGTTTGTTGCCTCGATCCCCTCTTTTTCCCTTTCATCGGCTGAAACTTTATTTAATATCAGGTTGATTTTCACAGAAAGGATTTTTTCGCATTCTTTGATAAACGAGTCTTTGATTATATCCAAAAATGGATAATAGCCAAGACTATTGACCTGTAAAATCAATACATTGTGGTATAAATCGGCAGTGAAACCCGGAAGCCCGTCTCCTTCGCTATTCACCAGGCGGACTGCATTATGAGAGGCAGTAGAAAAAAACTTTTTTCTCCCGTATAAAAGCTGTTTGATTCGGGATTCAAAAAACGCCTCCCCAATTTTCTCGCTTTCCTGATAAGAAAGAATCCTGACCCTGAAAAACGAACGGCTGTTGTAAAATCCCCAGCCGATAAAACTCTTGTTTCTGCCGTCCAGTACTTTCACTATACTGCCGTCGGCAGGATTTCCTTTGATTGATTCTATGCTGTTTGGAAAAACCCAGGGATTTCCGTACCACAGCGGCTTGCTTTTTCCCTGTTTGATAATGATTTCACTCATTGTAAATCCTTTTTTTGTTTTTTAAGCGCTTTTTTCAAAAGCCTGCACTTATTTCCAGTACATTCACAGGAAATATTCAAGAATCCCGCTTTTTTTTTGATTTCATTCAGTTCTTTTCTTTCTTTCGGGGTAAAAACTTTTTTCTCAATCGGGATGCCGGCAGAAAGCAAAAGCCATGTTTTTTCAGCCAGCGCCTCTATTTTTTCCAGACGGTCGATACAGGTATAAAAATCATTCCCAAAAGCCCCTGCTCCATGTTTTTCAAGAAGAAAAAAATTGGTTTGTTTTACAAATCGTTCAATGCTGGATGCAAGCCCGATGCTTCCCGGCGCCTGATAGGGAGCAAGCGGTACTTTGCCAAGTAAAAGATAGGCTTCTGCCGTAAGACAGGGGATCAATGGAATGCCCGCAATGGTCAAGGCGGTGGATTTCACCGGATGAGCATGAATTACATGAGAGATATCGGGGCGTTTTTCATAGATTTTCAGATGGAGCTTAGCTTCCGAAGAAGCTTTTCGGCTTCCTTCCAGCATCTTTCCTGAGAAATCAATCAAAACCAGGTCTTCTTCCTTTAAAAAACCTTTATAAGATTCTGATGCCGTGATCCAGACCCCTTTTTCAGTCCTGATACTGATATTGCCGTCAAACCCTGCCAGAAGATTCTTTTCATAAAGAATTCGCCCTGCTTCTATCATAGATTGTTTTAAATTTTTCAAATGGATTCCTTTTAGATAAAACTGAGTTTAAAATTTACAGATAAAATAAGAAATTCATGAAGAAAATTCATGTCTTTTTAAAAACTTACAGATAAAATCTTTCAACTTTATTTTGTCACTGCAAAGCCGAAGTGTCAACAGTTCGACCCTGCTTGGCGTATGATTTAACTGACTTGCTGTTTTATCTGTAAAAAATTCTTTTTTGTTATTTTATTTGTTTTAAATATCTTTATTATGAGAGACTCATTTTAACTGAGGATTTTTTATGAAAAAAATTGGAAAGATATTATTGCTGATTTTAATCACAGGAGTATTATATCCTATGGAAAACACAAAAGAAATCACTTTAAACGGGAAAACTTACCGTTTTTACGAAAAAGACTTGCTGTATGGAAGCGGAAGCTACAGCGATGTTTTCTGGAGAGGGATTCTGGCTGAAGACACTGTTTTGAAACTGGGGAAGAACGAAATGGTTCTTGCCAAAAAAACTGAGCTTTGTTTTTATTATTCCGGAAAACCCGCCTACGGCTATCTGGCAGAAGAGACTGCTTTAAAACTGGGAGATCAAATCTTTCAATTCGGAAAAAAAACAAGAATTGATTTTTCTGAAAATGAAACTGTAATCAAAGGTTATCTGGCAGAGGATCAGGAGATAAAAATAGGCAGCGCTCTTTTTCTTTTTAAAAAGGGAGTGCAAGAGTATGAAGATATTGAATTTTACGAAAATGGAAAAATCAAGCTTGGGTTTCTGGCGAAAAACACTTCCGTAAAAATTGGAAAAAATTCTTATCTTTTATTTAAGGGTATAGGGTTTTACCCATCCGGAAAAATCGATTATGGGCATCTGGCAGAAAACACTCAGGCTTGGGTTGGGAAAAATCAGATCATTCTTGCAGGAAGCGAATACCACAGTGTCGCTTTTTATGAAGACGGAAGTCTGATGGGAGCCACCCTTGCTGAAGATCAGGAGATTAAAGCGGGAAACCTTTTCATTCCTCTCACTTCTCAAGTGAGTTTTTCAAAAGAGGGAAATTTAACAAGAGGAGTTCTGGCAAAACCTTTTGTTTTTAAAAATCAAACCTATCCTCAATTCAAAACAATTGTCCTTCAATACGATGAAGATCAGAACGAACTGATAGATATAAAAATTTTTAAATATCCTGAAAGATAATTAAGAAGAGTGGTTTCTGAAATAAAACTGATCCTTGAGAGTTTTAAAGATAATATAGATTGTGCTGATACCCAATAGAAAAGAAAAATAAATATAAACCGGATGAATGTATTTTGCGATCCAGTAAACCTGAAGAAAACAAAAAACAGCAAATAATGATTCAACAATAATGATTCCCTGAAGCTTGATTTTATACTTGGCAGGTTTCATTTCTTTTTTGTTATTGGAAAGATTGTGTTTCGGGGTGCGTTTAAAAGCGGACTGAATATTCAAAACAGCTTCCATAAATGCAATGGCAATATAGATCGTGATTCCCAGCCCGTTGAAAAAGAGAAAAGGCAGGGCTTTTATAAATTTCCAGATGCTGTTTTTTAAGTGAAGCTGAGCAAGAAAAGTCAGGAACACTGGGGAAATCATGGAAATCGTAAAAAGAAAAATAGGCACATAAAGAGGTACGATCATTTTTTTCGGATAGAGGATAAAAGGAATCAAGGTCAGAATATTTAAGATCATTAAAAAGTGGATTGAATAATAAGTGAGGTGAACAATAGCTTCAAACTTGTTTTTAAAACTGAATTTGGACTGAATGATCGGTTTAATCAGTTTTTTAGCGGTTTGAATGCTTCCTTTCGCCCATCTGAACTGCTGGTTTTTGTAAGGAAGAATAAAAGCCGGAATTTCAGCCGGCGCAACTGTATCGGGCAGATAAAGGGTTGTCCATCCTTTGAGCTGGGCACGGTAGCTTAAATCAAGGTCTTCTGTCAGGGTATCGCCGGACCAGTTGCCCGCATCTAAAATAGCTTCCCTTCTCCAGACTCCTGCCGTCCCATTGAAATTCATCCATAACTGATTCATATTTCTGGCAGACTGCTCAATCACAAAATGACCGTCAATCCCAAGCGCCTGCGCATAGGTAAACGCTGAATAGTCTTTATTCGTATGACCCCAGCGAGTCTGGACAAAAGCCAGTTTTTTATCCTGCATTAAATAGGGAATCGTTTTCATTAAAAAATCTTTTTCAGGAAGAAAATCAGAGTCAAAAACAGGAAAATATTCTGCGTCCGTCAGTTCGATTCCATGTTTTAAGGCGCCGGCTTTAAAGCCTTCCCGTTTTTTTCTCCGGATGATTCGAATATTTAAATCAGGCTTTTCTTCTTTGATTTTCTTGACTTTTTCTTCTACAATCTGTTTGGTTTCATCAGTAGAATCATCTAAAACCTGTATTTCCAGACGGTTTTTCGGCCAATCCAACTCTTTGATGCTGTCTAAAAGCCTTTCAACGACATAAAGTTCATTATAAATCGGAAGCTGTACAGCTACCAAAGGATAAGTTTGTATTTCCTTTACTTCAGGAAGATGGTAATGTTTTCTTTTTTTCAAAAATAGAATACAGATATAATAATAGTGCATCCCATAAAAAAACAAAAATATCCAGCTGATAAAATTGATGACTTGAAGAAAGTTAAAAAAGATTTCCATAAATTGTTTTGTTTACTTCTTTTAAGTTTTTAAAATTAATGTCATAAAAATTTAACATAATTTTAATCTATTTCAAAAAAATTCAATAGAAAGAAAATTGAGGGAGGGAATTTTTTGTGCGGCAGTATTTTTCGCGTTGTCGGAAGAAGGCTGAGCGAAACCGAAATAAGAGTTAACTCATTTGCAGTTTTATCTGTAAATTTATAAAGCTTCTTAATAAAAATCTTTTTTTATTCGATGATTTAAAGAAACAAAGAAATTTTGATGAAAATTTAAGAGGAATAAAATGGCAAAAAAAAGAAAGTCGATTAAAAATAAAATTATTTTTTATAGTATTTTTTTAGGACTTGCAGCTATCGGAATTCGTCTCATTTTTAATTATTTTGAAATAACAAGAGTCAGAGAAGAAGTCTATCAGACTTCAAAAAATGAGTTGTTTAAGTCTTTGGACAAACAGCTTCAAGAAAAAATCAACCTTTGCATTATCAGTGTCGCTTCTTTGAAAGATAATGATTTTGTGAAACAATCCCTTAAAACAGGAAAGCGGGAAATTGCAATTGCAGGGATCAATTCCATTATTCAAAACTATAAAAATGACACTGAATTTCATACAACCCGTATCCATATTCACACAGCTGATAGAAAATCATTTGTCAGAAGCTGGGCAGTGGATAAATATGGTGATGACCTATACTTTAGAAAAGATATTAAAAAAGCTTTTGAAACAAAAAAAATCATTACAGGTTTTGACGCGGGGGTCGCTGGAGTGGTTGCCCGGGCAGTTTACCCGATTTTTGAAGAAAATACTTATATCGGTTCAATAGAGGTGATTCAAGGGCTTAACTCTGTCTTTCGTTCTTTTGAAAAAGAACAGTTTGAATTTCTTCTTTTGATGGATGAAAAGCATTCATCGATTGCAAAGGCTACAGGACTTAAAGAAAATAGAAAAATTCAAAATTATCATCTCATTCAAAATGATTTCAATCCCTCATTTTTAGAAGATGCAAATAAAATTGACTTTCAAAAACTTTTTCATGAAAAACAGTTTATTTCTGAAAAATATTATTATACTTTCCGTTATATTGAGGATATTGAAAAAAATATTCAAGGAGTTTTTCTCATCGGAGAAGCTTTGGAGCATGTTGAAAAGATTTTAAATCAATCGAAACAGGGAATTTATATTACCACTCTTTTCATGATTCTTCTTGTTGTTTTTCTTGTTTCTGTTTTTATTCTGATTGTCAATAAAATAGTTGTTAACCCTTTAAACTATTTCAATAGTATTTTTATGAAAGGCGCTAAAGGAGATTTAGAAATCTCTTATCCGCTCCATGAAATTAATTGTTCTCAAAAACTCAACTGCGGGAAAAAAGAATGCCCTCTCTATGGAACCACAAATAATTCTTGTTTTATGGAGGTCGGTTCGCATGCAAAGGATTTTGGAAAACCCATTCTCTGCCCGTCCATTCTTTCGGGTAAATATAAAACTTGCGACGAATGTAATATTTATCAGCAGGTTGTCAAAGATGAAATCGAGGAAATGGCAAGTATTTTTAATACTTTCATGGGGCATTTAAAATCTATTATTCAACAGATTATTGAAGGCAATGATCAGATTCATTATTCTGTATCTGAAATCAGAGAGGGTAATCAAAACCTTGCTCAACGAGTTGATTCCCAGTCAAGCAGTCTGGAACAAACTGCAGCAGCGATCGAAGAAATGGGGGCAAATATAAAAAGCAGCGCTGAAAATACAAGCCTTGCCAAGACAGTTATGCATGAGACGATGGAAAGTACTTCAAACGGCAATATTAAAATTAAGGAAGCAGCATCCTTTATGGGAAAAACAGCCTCAGAAACTGTGAAAATCAAGGAAGTGGTAAAAATTATAGAAGGAATTGCATTTCAGACCAATATTCTTGCACTCAATGCTGCTGTGGAAGCTGCCCGCGCAAAAGAACACGGAAAAGGATTTGCTGTGGTTGCCAATGAGGTAAGGTCCCTTGCACAAAAAACAACCGACAATGCCAAGCAGATTTCTTCGATGATTGAAACAATCGTAAAAAATATTGAACAAAGCAATCGAATGGTTTCTACGACCACAGAAGATTTTGTCATGATTCACCATAACATTGAAAAAACATCGAGAGTCATCAATGAAATCAATGATTCGGCAAGAGAGCAGGAAGATGCTTCAATTCAAATAGAACAAGCGGTGACCCATTTAGATGAACTCAACCAAAATAATTCTTCGCTTGTGCAGGAAATAGCCAGCGCATCTGAAGAGCTGGAAAAACAGACGGAAGAAATGATACAGACTCTTTCATTTTTTAAAATAAACAGAAAATCTTTTTAAAAAAAGCGAATTCCAACGGGAGTGTTTATGAATCAAAGAAATATTATTATTATATCTGCCCCTTCCGGGACAGGTAAATCAAGTATTATTCAGCTTTTATTAAAAAGCAATCCCGGTTTTGCTTTTTCTATTTCTACAACGACCCGCTCTCCCCGACCGGGTGAAAAAGAAGGGAAAGATTATTATTTTGTTTCTGAAGAAGAATTCAAGGGTATGATTGACCGGGATGAATTTGTTGAGTGGGCCCAGGTTCATGGAAATTACTATGGAACCACCCGCAGGGAAGTGAAGCGGATCCTTTCGCAGAATCTGATGTGTCTTTTAGATATCGATGTTCAGGGAGCGGTCAATATCCTGAAAATTTATCCTGACGCAAAGGCTGTTTTTATTCTTCCGCCTTCTCTTTCCGAGCTTAAAAAAAGGCTTTTAAAAAGGGGAGATACTTCATTGGATCAAATCGAGCTGAGGCTTGAAAACGCGAAAAAAGAACTGGCTTATATTTCTTATTATCATTACTTTGTAGTCAATGATGATCTTGGAAAAGCGGTTCATATGATTCAAACCCATATTCATGAAAACTAAAGCCATTGCCCTTTTCGGTCCGACCGGAACCGGAAAAACAAAAACCGCTATTGAACTTGCCCAAAAACTCAATGGAGAAATTATCAATACAGACTCGGTTCAGATTTACCGGGAAATGAATATCGGGAGCGCCAAACCCACTGCTGATGAGCTTCAAAAAGCTCCCCATCATATGATTGATATTCTTTCGCCTGTGGAGGGCTACAATACTTTTCTTTTTTTAAAAGAAGCTTTGAAAACAGGCGAAACGATTTCTCAAAAAGGAAAATTGCCTATTTTTGCGGGAGGCACAGGGCTTTATTTCAAGGCTTTATTTTCAGGTATTTTTGAAGGTCCTGACCGGGATGAGAAAGTAAGAGAGCATCTCAAAAATGAGAAAGAGGAAAAAGGGCTTTTATTTTTATATGAAAAACTGAAAGAAATTGATCCGGAAACAGCCTCTCAGATTTCTCCCAATGACTTCGTGCGCATTGAACGGGGGCTGGAAGTCTATTTTGTTACTGGAAAAGTTCTTTCGAAGCATCGGAAAGAGCAAAATTATGAATCTCCTTTTGAGTTTTTGAAAATTGGATTGACCTATCCGAGGGAAACTCTTTATGAACGGATCAATCAAAGAATTGATATTATGATTGAATCGGGGCTTTTGGGTGAAGTGAAAAAACTGATGGAAAAATACCCTGATTCCCATGTTTTAAATCATGCGATCGGATATAAAGAACCTCTTTTGTATCTTAAGGGAGAGCTTCCATATGATCAAATGGTAAGTAATTTGAAACAAAACAGCCGGCGCTTTGCAAAACGGCAGATGACCCTTTTCAGGGCTTTAAAAGAAGTTCATTGGTTTTGTCCGCCTGATACACAGGCTGTTTTTTCTCTGGCGGTCAAGTTTTTATCCTGAAAGTCTTTCTGGTAAGATGACCAGACTATTTCAAAGATTTCTTTCCAATTTAAATTTTCGGGTTTGACTTTAAAATCAGAAGCTATTCCCAGAGCAACTCTTTGTAAAAAATACTGGAGAAAAGAAATATTTTTCGGGTATTCTTTTTTTTCTTCTAAAAAACGGTTAAATTCTTGATGATAAAAAGACCAGTCCATTGATTCTCCTTTTGATAGATTTAAAAACATTTGAATTGTCAGACAAAGAGCTACTGATTGAATCAGTAACTCTTCTGGACAATAACAAACAGTGAAGCATCTATTCAACACCGGAGAAAAAAGAATCTGTTACTTTTTTTTACTCGCTGATAAAATCTCCTTCAAACGAGTATTGTTTTAAGCCTTTTTCCTTGGGATCGTATTTGACAATGAGAGTGATTTCTGTTTCAGGGAATTTCGGGGCAAAGTATTTGGGTTTCGGCTGATCGATGTTTTTAAGTCTCTGCCATGCTTTTTTAAAAGGGTCTTGAAGAAAAACTTCAAGATTTAAAAGGTGTTTCTCGTAAGTCGTGTAAAAAATAAGGGTCTTGGTTTGTGAAAGAAGCTTTTGTTCGGTAGGTCCTACTTCTCTTTTATCGGTGTAAATCATGGCGTAAGAATCTAAATCTTCATCGGGGTTCATGTTTTCTGAGATAAAAATAACGGTAACCTTGAGTTTCTGATCCGGATCAATCGGCTGAATGGCAGTGTCATTGATAAAATACATTTTTTTAAAAAGAGGTTTTTCTTCCTGAATCATTTTTTCCGGTTGTTTTTCTTCTGTTTTCTGGACCACTGTCTCGTTTTTTTTATTGTTTTCCTGATAAATAATGGTCGTTTCTGTTTTGACGGGAGGGCTGCAGAAGGAAATGATAAAAATCAGGAAGAGGGGGATTAGTTTTTTCATTTGTTTACCTCTTTTTTTTTACGAATCCTTTATTCTTTTTTCAAGGTATTTTCGGATAATATTGTCAATATTTTCAGAGCTCCAGAGATTTGCAAGTCCTATGGTTTTCAGGATGGCTTTTTTAAAAAGACTGTAGAGTCTGTCTGGAAAATCGGATTTATTCAGCTGTTTTTTCAGATATTCCTTGTTTTTTTCAGCTTCTTTATCCTGAAGCGAGCGCAGATGAACCGTATGATGAGTATCCAGACTATGCTGATAATTGACAATATTAAAAACAAGATCTTCAAACTCGACCAGCATATCACGGAGTCCGCTGGAGGTGACGAATTCCTTTCTGCCTATTTTTGAAACAAAGGCATGGGCAATAATTCCGTCATCCCTGGATATTTTACAGTAGCCTAAATCTCCGTCCTGATTCATATAGTTTTCATTTTTAAACTTGATCTTTTCAGTCTGTTTGCTGTAGGTGAAAGTCCATTCGCCTTTGCCCTTACCGATTTGATCAAATTTTTCTTCAACAAAGCTTAAGTATTTTTTAGCTTTTTCGTCCAGATTGTTATAATCCTGGTTTTGAATGGTAACAAGATGTTCTTCAACTTCTTTTTTGATAATCTGATAGAGTTTTTCAGGCAGGTTTTTCTTTTTCAGCTGAGTTTCCATTTCTTTTTTATCAGCAATGACTTTCATGTTTTCCAGAGTTTTTGTGTGAATACTGTAATAGGTTTCTGGTGCGGCGCTGATATCGGTCGAATTAAGAATCAGTGAGCCAATTTTTTTCTGCGGAACAGGCAGACCAATCGAGGTAATCACTTCTCCCTCTTCTGTTTTAGAATAAAAAATAGAGAGAATTTGATTTTTTTTTGTTTCTACTTTTGAATAACCGATCGTATAGGATTCATTGACATAATTTTCATTGATATAATCAATTTCTTCTGTGATATCGCCGTAGTAAAGAACCCATTCCCCTTTATCTTCTCCGATTTTCTGGAACTTTTCATCACTCATTTCTTTCATAGAAGCTCCTTTTCCTTGATTTTTATTGCTTTATAAAGCCGTTTTTATGTTATTTTATGATTTGTCGGTTTCACCTTTTTTATCTCTTGAATGATTCTAAAAGATAGGCACAATCAGGCAGAAAAAAAAATTATTTTTAAAACTTATAAAGCAGTTTGACATCTCCAATTTGAATCACATCGTTGAGTTTGAGGCGTTGAGAAAGAGTTTTTTCTTCATTGATAATCAGGGGCTGATTATCATGGAGTGTTTTTAAGACAGCGTCTTTTTTCTGGATTTTAATCTGCGCATGAATCTCTTGTACATTCTTGTAATCTGTCAGCTTAATGTCTGTGTCTATAGAGGTGCCCAAAAGCATTTTCCTCTGATTGATATAAAATTCCTTTCCTTTCAGCCTGCCGTTTAAGACTCTCAGGATGCCGTATGAAAGCGAACTTTCCACAATGCTATAGGAAAATCCCAAGACAAGACCGAATAAGGAAAACCCTGCCAGGCGCGCTACTGCCATGTCGGGAATGAAAATCCGCATGTATTCTAAAAGAAGCCCGCCTAAAAATCCTCCAATAAGACCTCCCAGAATTCCTATCTTGATTTTTCTGGGGTCAAATGCCCTGATGCCTTCTGAAAGACCGATGAAAATCCCCAGTACTCCCCATCCGAGCGCACGGGAAATAGGAAGACCGAAAACATTGAAACTAAACTGGGACTGTAAAAAATATTCCCCCAGAATAAATAAGACTGCCTGAGCTGTCAAAAATCCTAAAGCACCTCCCAGTAAGCCGACCAATGATCCGGTAATAATTCCCCGGATAATTTTCTTTTTTACAGAATTAATAATCCCCTCGGCGCTTCCAAAAAAAATTCCAAAAAGAAGCCCAAAAATTCCCCCTGATACCACGCTGAAAATCAAAAAACTCGAAAAAGCCGCCTGATAAGAAACAATAATTTCGGCAAGCGACCATGCAGCCAAACCTGCAAAAAGCCCGATCAGGGATAAAAGAAGTCTCCGGTAGGCGATTGACATAAAAATTCTCCTTACTTTATCTCGATAAATTGTTTGTATAAGCCAATTCTTTGTTTTTATCATTGTATTGAGTGTTAAAATATTCTTTAAGATCAAGATAAATTGTATTGGCAAGATGTTTTGCAAATTCGACAGGCACTGCATTCCCAACCATTTTATAGCCGTCCGATATGTTTTTATATTTAAAAATAAAAGTATCGGGAAAGGTTTGTATTCTTGCACATTCTCGAACAGACAATCGTCTATATAAACCTTCTTTCCCAGGTACAAAAACTCTTTTATCTTGTTCGATAAAAAGCATTTTTGGAGCTTGAGGGTGAATTGGGGCATGTCTTCCCCCTGCTTGAATAGTAAAACTGGGTTCATTCCAGCTTCTGACACGATTTCTTGACATAAAAATTGTAGAAAATCCACCGTTCATATATTCATGATTAGCTATAAATAAATTTTCATCTCCGTTTGTATAGTTTTTGTCTTTAGCGGGCTTAACATCTTTAAGGTCAAAAATTGCATCTTTTAATACGGGAGTAGGAATAATTTCCTGTGGTGGAATAAAGGATTTTTCCATAGATTTATGATAACCGACAATGATAACTCTTTTTCTATCTTGAGGAACTCCGTAATGATTTGCATTTAAAAGAAAATAAGAAACATTATAATCAAGTGATTTAAATTCTTTTAAAATATTTTGAAAGGCTTCTTTGTGTCTTGGAAGTAAAATCCCAGGCACATTTTCAGCAAGAAAAAACAAAGGTTTTTTTTCTTTTAAGATTCTAATATATTCATAAAACAATTGACCGCGTTTATCTTTTATCCCTCGCCCAGCTCCAGCTTCACTCCAGCTTTGACAAGGCGGTCCTCCTATAATCCCTATAGAGTCTGGAATTTCTGAAGATGGAATATCAATAATACTTCTCTTATCTAATTTAACATTTGGGAAATTGTATTCATAAGTCTCCCAGATTGTATTGTCAAATTCATTTGCCCAAATGGTTTGAAATCCAGATTTGTGAAAACCAAGATCAAGTCCTCCCGCTCCGCTGAAAAGAGAAACTATTTTAAGATTATTGAACATAAGAGATTAACCTCGCTTTTAACAATTTTGCCGGATTGTTGGGAGATTTAATTGAAACATTTTTAATCACAAAGTTCTCATTCTGTATCTTTTCAAGTGCTTCTCGATCTTTTTTTTCAAAAGAATTATATTTTTCTTCGAGCATAAGTGCGTGTAATGTAAATTGGCTTTTTTCGTCAACAGGTGCAATGTCTTTAAAAACTTTTAAAGGATTTTCAATATGCCACATTCCCCGAACTCTTAAATCTGTAATTCCTAATGGGTCAATTTTTTTTACTTTTGCAAGTTCTTTTGTTTGACTCAATTCAATATCTGAAATTTCATTGATTCCATTCGTAATTTTATCACTCATCCTTTTATAGGTTTCCTGATTTGCAGCATAACAATTTCCATAGACAAACCATATTATTTTAAGTTTTTGCGTTCCTTTTGGAGATATCCCAACAGTATAAAGAACATCTTTTTGTTTCCAAGGGGTTTCTTCGCAAGATTGACATGAATGGGTTATTCTTGGATCATGAGAGTGCAACACATCTTTCGGATAAGAACTGTTTAAAGCTAAGGCAGATGAGATGCTCTCAATTTTTTTAATTTCAACAGCATCACTATTCTTAATAATGATATCAGGAGGATTATTAAGGTTTCCAATATATGAGAAAGTTTGACTGTATAAATCATCTTTTTCCGGATTGGTTTTATGAAATGAATGACAAAAAACATCTTTTATATAAGTTTCTAAAGCACTGCCCATGTTATTCGCCCTATTATTTCCTTTAGAATAGGTTATTAAGTCAGTTACCGGATTTTTAATAATATTTTTTATTGCCGCTAATAAACTGCTCACTTATTCTCCTTATTTTATCTCGATTTTTTCTTTTTCTTTGTCATATTTTACGGTCATTTGAAGTGTTTTTTCAGGCTGAATCTCAATTTTTTCCACCGCAGAGACAGTGTTTGAGTCGAAAAACGCGTTCTTTTTGATAGTCAGGGTATAAATACCCGGAGAAAGATGGAATTTCTGGGTTCCCGCTTTGGTTTTTTCAATTTTAGTGTAGGAGCGGTTGTAGCCGCCAGTAAAATAGTGGTTTTCAAAATTGATTAAGACAGACAGACCTTCTGTGTCTGTTTTCAGCTGGAGAGTGCCGGGTACAGGAACCAGATCGACAACAAGGTTTAAAATAGTTTCATAAGGTTTAACTGATACAAAAACTTTCCGCGTGAAAAAACCGTCTTTTTTAAATTGAAAAGTGTATTCTGAAGCGGTGGTGAAAAGCTCTTTAAAATTGCTGTGAGAGGAAATCGATTCCCATGACCACCATCCTTTGAGTTTATGGAGGTAAACCCGTAACTCAGTGTCTTTGGTAATGTCTTCCTGAGTTTCCAGATTGCGGATTTTATAGTTGAAAGTGAGGGGGAGAGGCGTGGTAGCCTCGATATCGAGGTTAAAAGTTCTTGCTTCAAAAGTTTCCCTCTTGTCTTTTTGCGAGATTCGGGGGTTGAGATAAAAATCTTCTGTGTACTGCTGGTTTTCAGTGAAAATCTGGAGCCGGTAGTTTCCTGCCGGAAGATAGACTTTATCCGATCTCAAATAATAATAAATCTTATCTTCTTTGAGCTGGTCTTCCTGAAAATTGAAAGCAATGTCTTTGACAGGGCTGAATTTACCTTTCCCGTTTTCAGTGAGAAGCATGGCTTTGATGTAAAACTGATCGGGTTCCCGGTATTCTTTGTTGAATTTCAGGGTAATATCCATTGCCCCGTATTCTTTTTCTTTGAAAAGTTCATAATAATAGCCGTTTTTATAAAAAAAATACCCGCCTATTCCCATTGCAGTGAAAGAGAAAAGGAGGATGAAAAGAATCTTGAAAAGATTGGAAGAGATTTTTAAAGTAAAACCGGCTGCTTTTTTTTTGATTTTTTCAGCAACAGTCAGCTCGTCTTTCTCAATATAGTTTTTAATCGCCAGATTGATTTCTTCCTGTTCTTTATATTTCGAAAGATAACGGGAAAGCCTGCTTTCCAGATGCTCGGTTGTTTTAAATCTTTTTTTTGCCTTGCAGTGCATGGCTTTCTGGATAATAGACTGGGTAGAGCCTGAGATTCTGGAGTTGATTTTCCGGGGATGGGTGTATTTCCCTTTGGATATCAATCCAATGGATTCGATGCTGAAGTTTCCGGGAAAAGGTTTTTGTCCTGTGGTCATTTCATAAAGCATGACTCCCATCGAGTAAATATCTGTCGTGTGATCCACTTTCTTGGTGTCGCTGATTTGTTCGGGAGACATGTAGGCCGGAGTACCGAGAGCTGTTCCTTCCTGAGTGAGCCCCTGATCCGTATCTTCAATCGATGTGGCGATGCCGAAATCGGTCAGTTTAATTTTTCCTTCTTTGGAAATCAGGATGTTGGCGGGTTTGATATCCCGGTGGATCACATTTTTATCATGGGCGTATTTAAGCCCCTTGGCAATTTCTCTTAATATCAGGAGGGCTGCTTCATTGGAAAGGTATCTTTTCTGCTGGATCAAATCAGCCAAAGTCATTCCTTCCACAAATTCCATGACAATATAATAAGAATTTTTTTCCTTGAAATGGTCATAAACCTGTACAATATGCTCATCCCGAAAATCCATCATCATCCGGGCTTCTCTTTTAAACCGTTCAGAAAAAGCAGAGCTTCCTTTCAGGGTCAGCTGTTTTAAAATAACCTTCCGGTTTAAGGTAGGGTGAACCGCAATATAAACAGCACCCATTCCTCCTTCGCTCAGTTTTGAGAGTATTTTATATTTCCCGACTTCAGTCACTTTTTTTGCCTCTTATAAGTTTTTAATATCCAAAGCCACTGTTTTATTGACTTCAATAAACTTGCTTTCCAGAATCCGGGTCATTTCGTTCAGTTTTGTTTTCTGCTCCGGAAGAGCCAGAAGTTTTTTAAATACGGCAATCTTTAAAATCCGGGAAGTGCTTTTTACGGGACCGTTTTCAAACTCTGCAACCTTATCCAGTTCGATGGGGGATAAAAGTCCGGCATGATCTTTTTTTGCGATAGACGGGACATCGGTGCGAAGTCCGATGCTTGAATATTTGATTTCCCTTCCGTTTTCAGTGAGGGGTCCGATATTTAAAAGCGACCCGGAATAAGTCATAACCACTAATCCCTGTTCTGAGTCTTTATCATAAAAATTGGTTTCTTCCATATTAAAAAGATTGACTTGTTCTAAAAAAGCGTCTCTTTTTTCAATCCATGCTTTAGCCATAATTTCAAGAGAATCTTCATTGTCCGGGAAGCCTGAGCTTTTCGTGATTTCTTCAATATGTGTCTTGATTTCTTCGGGCAGACTGGCAAACAGATTTTCCATAGCTTCCTCCATCAACATAAGATTTATTTTAATTAAATATATAATGATTTTATCTTTTTTTTGTCAATACTTAATTTAAAATTTAATCAGGCTGTCGATTATTGTTTAAATTAACTCGGACACCGAGCGGAGTCGAGGTGTCACTTCGGCTCCGCTCAGTGACCGTACTGCTCTGATTAATAACCAAAAAAAGCTATGAAAGATTGCATAAGAAAAGACAACTACCTTTTCTAATAAACTTACAAATATCAATGATAACAAGGTATAGTTTTCAATAATCGACAGCCTGAATAAGAAAAAGAGTGAAAAATATTGATTTAAATTTTCTTGATATAATTAAGTATAAAACTATTTACTTTTTTAAAAAAAATGATTATAATATTAGTCATCCAAAATTTGACAGGAGGCAGAAATGGGTTATAATGAAGCCAGCTCTTATAATGATCAGGGGATAGAAGAATATAATAGAAAAAATTATAGAAAAGCTGAAGAGCTTTATAATAAAGCGATCAGTGAAGACCCTGCCTATAAATGGGCATTGTATAATCTGGGATTGGTTTATCAGGCGCTCAATGAAAACGAGAAAGCAATTGAAGCCTATAAAAAAGCGATTGATATTGACCCGGTTTATGCGGACGCTTTTAATGGAATCGGTTCATGTTATTATGATATGATCAATTATAAACAGGCCGCCTATTATTATGAGAAAGCAATGGAATGCGATCCGAAACTCAAATACCCTTACTATAATTTAGGACTCATTGCCGAAAAAGAAAAACGGATGAATGACGCAAAAAAATTCTATGAGAAAGCATTGGAGATCGATCCGACTTACGGACGGGTTTATAATGGTCTGGGTATTATTTATTATAATGAGGAAAACTACGATAAGGCGATGGAAAACTATAAAAAAGCAATTGAGACCACGCCCACTCTTGTTTATCCTTACTACAACATCGCTTTGATTTATGATAGAAAGGGCGATGTGGAAAATACCAAGCTCTGGTATAAAAAAGCCCTGAAAGTCGATCCGAAATACGAACCAGCAATGAAAGGCTTGGAAGCGCTCGGAGAAAATCCTGCTAATATTTCTACTGAATCTGTCAATACGGAAGAAAATATTTCAGAAGACATTCTGGAAAGATACGGTCGTAACCTTAACAAGATGGCAAAAGAGGGAAAACTCTTTGAACCGATTGAAAGAGAGAAAGAAATTCAGAGTGTTTTAGAGATCCTTTATAAAAGGATTAAAAACAACCCGATTTTGATCGGTCATCCGGGAGTGGGAAAAACCGCTGTAGTGGAAGGGCTGGCGAAACGGATTGTTGAAAACAAAGTGCCGGAGTTTTTCAAAGACAAGGAAGTGATAGAGCTTTCGATCGGCAATCTGATCGCCGGCACCACCTACCGGGGGCAGATGGAGCAGAAAGTGAAAGATATTATCAATGAAGTGGTGAAACGGAAAAATGTGATTGTCTTTTTAGATGAGGTTCATACTCTGGTCGGGGCGGGAAGCACTTCCGGAAGCAATATGGATATAGCACAGATGCTCAAACCGGTTTTGGCAAGAGGCGAATTTCCCTGTATCGGCGCCACTACCTTTGAAGAATACAGAAAATATTTTGAAAAAGACGCGGCTTTGTCCAGACGGTTTTTTCCAGTGAGAATCGATGAACTTTCAAAAGAAGGGACATTGAAAGTTTTGGAATATCTGACAGATAAAATGGAAGCCCATTACCACCTGACTGTGAGCCGGGAAAGCCTGGAAAAAATAGTGGATATGACAGACAAATACATCAAAAAAAGATATTTTCCCGATAAGGCGATCGATATTCTGGAAAAAACAGCCAGCCGCTGCGCATTAAGCGGAAAAAAAGAGATTACGGATAAAGATATTTTTGAGATCGTGGGAGAAACCTGCGGTACCGTATTTTTGGAAACCGATAAAAATGAAAACCGCAGACTGGTGGAAATGGAAGACTTTTTAAAAGCCCAGATTATGGGTCAAGATGATGCGATCGAACGGGTATCAAGTCTGGTGAGAATGACAAAAAGAAGACTGGATTTAAGACCTGAAAGACCAGACGGGGTTTTTCTATTCACAGGACCTTCCGGGGTAGGAAAAACAGAACTGGCCAAGCAGCTGGCTTTATTTCTTTATGGAAGCGCAAAAAAAATGATTAAAATCGATATGACCGAGTTTGCCGAGGCTCATACAGTGAGTAAGATGATCGGAAGCCCTCCCGGGTATATCGGTCATGACGATGAACCGTTTTTAACCCAGAAAATCGAGGAAAATCCTTCGAGTGTCTTGATTCTGGATGAAATCGAGAAAGCCCACCCGGATGTCATGAAAATTTTTCTTCAGGTTTTTGATGAAGGAAAACTGAAAGACTCTAAAGGCAAGACAGTGGTTTTCAGCGATGTGATTATCATTATGACTTCCAATATTATCACCGAACTGAAAAAGAAAACCACGAGCCTGGGATTCAACAGCAATGTGGAGAGGGAAGAATCGGTTGATATGATTGAAGAACTCACTCACTTTTTTCCGATGGAGTTTTTGAACCGGGTGGATGAAATTATTCTTTTTAACCATCTGGGAATTGACCGGGTGCAGGAAATCATTGAGAAGAAAATTATCAAAGACTGCCAGAAAACTTTTTATGAAAAAGGATTTGACCTGAAATTTGATGGCGAAGTGATTAAAGAGATTATGGATAAAGGGTATTCCAGAAACTTCGGGGCCAGAAATCTGGATAGAACCTTTGAAAAACTCGTTTTACGCCCTCTTTCTGATTATATCTTTAAAAAAGAAATGAACAGCGGAAAAATCAAAGTCCAGATGAGTGACGGAAAAATCGAGTTTCAATCTTAAAATATTGACCAAAACATCTTTTATTTCTCCTCCTCTCTTGCTAGACAAGAGGGGGGGATTCGATAAAATAAACGCGGTCGCAGCCCGTTTGACGGCGAAAAACCTTCCGAAACGGAGGTTTCGTTCATTCTCTTGTTTACCCCGGATTATTACGGACTTCAGGCGAATGTGAGGTATTCAAAAATGAATCATAAGAAGTGCTTTATTTTTTGAATATTGGATGAAAAAGGAAAAACAACAAAGAGGGAGCTTATCCCCCTTTGTCGTCAAAATTAAATTAGAATTTAAAAGTCAAAGCTCCGCCGAGAAGTCCAGTTGTAGATTTTAATTTTGTAGTTCCATTATCAAATCCATCATTTAAACCTACTTTTATTCTGAAAAAAAGATCAAAGGTTGTTGTGTCACCAAGAGGAATTGCATATCCTAGTTCCAACATAAGTCCTAAAACATCTTTACAATCTGAAGCATCAGTTGTTGATTCATATTCATTACCTGATGACACTACTTTTGCAACTTCCTTCCAGTCTCCATTTTTCATTCCATAATACAATCCTAATCCCCAGAAGAAATCTCCTGAGAAACCTCGATACCCTGCGCCTATTTCAATGAATGCAGATTTTATAGTATAATCGACTTCCCCTAGTGTACTATGGAGTTAATTTCAAATACATTGGCGCATATGAATAATCAGCGTATAGAAATAAAGCTGAATCATCTGCGACAAAATAATTGAATTGTGCACCTAAATCATAGCCTTCTCCATCCCCAGATTCAGCTGCTGTATAACCAGATGGTAACCCAATTTGTCCTCCTGTTTTAGTGATTCCGTAACTACCGAAAATTCCGAAAGACGAAGTCCCTGCCGGATTTGCCGCTATTAAAGGGCTTGCAATAAGCATTGCAAATAATACGAATAATAATTTTTTCATACAAATCTCCTTTTATTATTTTTATATTATGAAAATTATCAAACAAAAATATAACAGAATTATTTCAAAAAAACAAAAAATTATTTTCTCTTCACCTTGATTTGAGTCTGTCCCCGGTTGCCCAGCTGGTCATAAACCTGAATCAGGTATTCTCCCTCGTCGATCGTGAGGTAAAAAGTATTTTCGGGCAGGCTTTCTCCCCTATATTCTTCATTGAGAATCCAGTAAAGGTGTTTGGAAATCTGGTTTTCATAAATGGTCAGGGGGAGTTTGAAGTTTTTCTGACCTTTTTCCAGATAGTAAGTCTGATTTTTTATGACTGATTTGATTTTCAGCTCTTTTTCCTTTTCCAAAGTTGAAGAAAAAGCGTTTTTTCCATGATAAAGACCTGATTTTCTTAAGAAATCATTGACTTCTTCCGGATAAAACTCAATAACCTCTTTCCCTTCTTTCCGGTGGATACTGCATTTTTCATAGGAAGAAACTCCCTCAATATAAAACCCTTCTTTTAAGACAGGGCAGTTTTCATTCGGAATATGCCCTGAAAGGGCGCAGATTTTTCTTTTTTTAATCTTTTCCGGTTTTATTTTCCATTCTTGCGGACTTTCTCCTGTGTAAACAATATCAAATAATTGAAATAAAAGAGGAGCAGCATCCACAATCCCCACCAGCCCCCTTTGATAGGAATTATCCAGGTTCCCAAACCAGACAGCAATGGTGTAGCGGCTGTCGTAACCGATGCTCCAGGCGTCCAGCCCTCCATAAGAGGTGCCTGTCTTAAAGGCAAAATCAGGATGGTTGAAGGTGTGCTCAAACACATTGGAAAGATAGGGTTTTTTCACTTTTTTCAAGATCTCATTGACCAGATAAACGCTTTCTTTTGAAAAAAGAGAAAAAGAAGAAGAGCGGGATCCGGGCATAATAGGAAGGGGTTCATAATCCCCTTTTTCGCCCAAAACACTGTAAAGCGCGGTCAATTCTTCCAATGTCATCAAAAAAGAACCCAAAACGGCTGAATCATCTTTTGGGTTCAGGGGTCTTTGAAAAGAAACAAAACCCGTTTTTTTCAGGATAGCGTAAAGGTTTGAGTCAGACGGAAGAAGGCGGTTGATCAGAATGGGGGGAATGTTTAAAGAATGAGCAAGCGCAAATGAAATATGAGAAAGCCCTATAAACTGGTTTGAAAAATTTTTCGGCTCATATCCTCCCAGATTGATAGGAATATCATAAACAAGAGTATCGGGAGTAAAACCTAAAACATCGAAAGAAGAGGCGTAGATAAAAGGTTTTAAAAGTGAGCCTGGCTGACGGTAGGCATTGGCTGCATTCATTCTTCTGGATAAGGTGTTTGTGTAATCCGGGTTTCCCGCATAGGCTGCAATTTTTTTTTGCAGATGATCGTAAATAATCACAGCCGCATTATTGGCAGTTGATTTTTTGGCTGAGAGTAAAAGCTTTTCTTCTACCATTGTTTGAAGATTGATATCAATATCTGTTTTCTGATAAAACTCTGTGCTTTTTTCATCCAGTCTGAGGCAATAGTGCAGAGCTTTTTCCTGATAAGTAAATGAAGTGGGGAGGAGAGGAAGAGAGAGAAATTTTTCCAGTTCGTTTTTTGAAAAAAAACCTTTTTCAAAAAATTCAGATAAAATTTCATTTCTTTTTTTGAGTGTTTTTTCAGGATTTTGAAGCGGATTGTATTTCGAGGGGGAATTTAATACAGCAAGAAGAACGGCTGATTCAGGATAGTAAAGAGTAGCGGAAGGTCTCCCGAAATAAAAATAGCTGGCAGTTTCAATTCCTTCGATATTTTTACCCATCGGCACAGTGGAAAGATAAAAAGAAAGGATTTCATCTTTACTAAACTGAATTTCATAAACAAAGGAGAAAAAAAACTCATACAATTTCCGTAAATACTTGGAAGAAGGCGGATTCCCGTTGAGACGAACCGCCTGCATGGTGATGGTAGATGCTCCGCTTACGATTTTTCCCGATTGAATGTTTTTGAAAAGCGATTTTAGAAATGCAAGGGGATTGATGCCGGGATGCTGATAAAAAAAACGGTCTTCCCGGGATAAAAGCATTTTCAGAAAAACGGGGGAGACAGATGAAACATCGGTTTTAAAACGGTATTTACCGGACGGGGATGTTTTAATGTAAAGGATTTCATTGTTTTTCGCAAAAAAAATCCGGGAATAGTCTTCAAAAAGTTTAAAAGAATGGGGAAGAGGAAGTATTTTAATCAGTATGGTCAAGGTAAAAAGAAAAGCCGCCCAGAAAAGAATTTTTTTTTCAGTTTTGCGCTTCAAGATAAAACTTCATCCGCAGCTTTTAATATCCGGTTCATCAAAGCTCTGCCAATGCCTTTTTCAGAGACAGCCTGAATCAGTATCAGATCAACCCCCTGCCCTTCCAGTTCAATAAATAAAGAATAAAGTCTCCGGCTCATCTCAAGAGCGTCTTCAAAAAGGATTAATTCAATTTCAGGTCGTAAAATCAAAGATGAATCAAGAGTGAAACAAACTGTTTTCAGTTTTTTATATTTCAAGATAATTGGATCAAGCTGATTCATGTTTTCAAACACCACGATCCTGCTTTTGGGTTTGTAATGCGTGTATTTCATCCCGGGAGAATGAACCTTTTGGTGTTCCTGATGATGAGAAAGAGTCAAATCGCTTAAGATTTCTTTCAATTCCTCATAAGTCACGGCGCCGGGTCTTAAAAGAACCGGTTTTTTTTCATGAAGGGCTAAAACGGTGGATTCAAGACCAATAGTGCATTCTCCGCCATCCACAATCATGGGGATTTTTCCATTTAAATCTTTGTAAACCATTTCAGCAGTCGTGGGGCTGGGACGGCCGGAACGGTTGGCGCTCGGAGCTGCCAGAGGGAAGGCGCATCCGCTGATTAAAGCAAGGGCTATGGGATGTGAGGGAAACCTCACCGCAACGGTTGGAAGTCCGGCTGAGATGAGATCAGGCACCTTATCTTTGCGTTTTAAAACTAAAGTCAGAGGTCCGGGCCAGAATTTTTGCGAGAGGGTTTTGACCAGTTCTTGATCAAAAACAGCAATTTCTTGAAGCATTTCCCAGTTTGAAATATGGAGAATAAGGGGATTGTCTGAAGGTCTGCCCTTCGCTTTAAAAATCTTGGCTACCGATTCTTTTGAAAAACCGTTGGCGCCGAGTCCGTAAACTGTCTCAGTGGGAAAAGCCGCAATCTCATTTTTATTCAGCAGTGTTAAAGCCGGTTCCAGCTGAGTTTTTAAAGGAGAACTAAGATTCATTTTTAAAATTTGTGTCTGCATTGTTTTTTCATTTTTGTTTTTTTCTCATTTAAAATTTAGTGAAAATAAGTTTTAAAAAGTTTTTTTTATTGAAAGCTAAAAAAATCAAAATAAAATTTTTACCTACCAATTAAAATTGGTAAATTTATAAAAGGAGTTTTAAATGCCTTTAAGCGGAAAAGAAATGCTCTCGAAATTTTTAAAAAAAGGGTGGATTATTCTGAGACAAAAAGGAAGTCATGTGCAAATAAAAAAAGGCAGTCTCAATGAAACAATCCCTATGCACAAGGAACTGGCAAAAGGGTTGGAAATGAAACTTCTTAAAAGTCTTGAAAAGGAGTAAATATGCATTATCATTTCAGGGTTTATAAAGATAATGACGAATTATGGGCTGAATGCATCGAATTGGAAGGATGTCAAACCCAATCTCAAAATAACACTTTTGAAGATTTGTATAAAAATATGAAAGAAGTTTTAAATCTCTATTTAAATGAACCAGCTGATTCTCATATTGTTTTCCCAAAACCTGATGTTATTTCTAATGATGAAAACATTGTTGAAGTTGAAGTTGAGCCTAAAATCGCTTTTGCTTATTTACTAAGAGTTTTCAGATTAAACCGTAATCTGACACAAAAAGAAATGGCGATGAAATTGGGTTTTAAAAATCTATGGTCCTATCAGAAATTGGAAAAACCAGAGCAATCAAATCCAACTTTACAGACATTATCTAAAATAAATAGTGTTTTTCCTGATTTTGATATAAGAGAAATATTTCAATCATCCGGAAAATTTAACATTCAATTTATGCAATTTTACGATAAAATTTTATTAAAAAATTTTCTGGGGAAAAAAATGAAGGAATTTGCTCATGAATAATTATCCTGAAGAAATAACCAATCTGATTTACAAAGTAGCCACTAGTGTAATTAAAAATAACGGTTTTGTATTATCTGCCATCAATGAAGAAAACCCAAGAAAATCATTAATTGATAATTTTATCTCTTTAGGATTGGAAAAAAAAATGATAGTGAATGAATCTTCTCATAATTATGCTCAAATAGATAAAGATTTCTTTGATACTATTGCATTTATAGCGTCTCTTTCTGATTCAGTCATGATTGATGTAATCCATAAAATGAAAATTGATAAACTTATAAAAATAAATGTCTGATAAAATTTATCCACACGAATACCTTGATAATAAAAAAGCTTCTTCGCTGGAAAGGATCAGATTGTCTTTCCAGGGAGCAAAAGGGAAAAAATCTTCTGATGCCGTTTCTTCCAGTTTGTGTTTTAGTTCCATGCGGGTCAGCTTATCCATGCCCAAGCTTAAAAGAAGCTGTATCCGGCACGAAAGTTCATTTTGAAGAGCAAGGAAATAGGAAAAAGAGTCTTTGTCTTCGATTGAAAAAGATTCGGGCGTGGTCCAGTAAAAATAAAGGGGATTTCCTGGAAAAGGGGGGAAGTTTTCTTCCATCCGGTGAGAAAGAATAATAATAAAATTGAAATAATCATTTTGATAAACTGAAATCGGCTTTGGTTTTTTCATGCTGATATCGATTCCTAATCGAGCGGCTGCTTCAACTGCCATAGGATGAATTTTGGATTTCGGGTACCATCCTGCGCTGAATGCCTGAAAATGGTGTTTTTCTGAAGAAGTATTGACGATCGCTTCTGCCAACTGACTTCTGACTGTATTATGGGTACAAAGGAAAAGCACTTTCTTTTTCATTATTTTATCCTTTTTTTTCAAGCATATTGTTTCAAAATATTTTCCCAGGATCTATTTTCTTTCATTTTTAAACAGGCATCCACCAGCTGACCGTTTTTAAAAATCATCATTTCAGGAGAGGAAAAAATTTCATACTGATTGTAAAGCATTTGCGCTTCATTTTCATTCAGGAAAACTATTTCTTCTTTTCTTAAATTTGCATCCTTGATAAAAGGAGTGTTTTCACGGCAGGCAATTAAAACGCCTTTGGATTTTTTTATTTGAGAATAAAAACGGCTGTATTTTTTCAAAAGATTCATAGGATACCCCCTTTGTATCCATAAAATTAAAGAAAGTATTTTAAGAAAATATGACAAAAAGATGAAAGAACGATGAATTTACAGATAAAATCTTTCATTGTTTTATCTGGTTAAAATAAAAATATTAAACTAAAGTATTATTGACTTATTGAAAAAGTTGTGATTTATTTAACAAGCTATGTTTTCTTAAAAAACTTGACAATTTTAAAATTCACTATTTAATATTAACTAGTTTCTTTCAATAAGTATGATCTTAAACTAATACCAAGGAGGTTCAATGTTCAGCCAGATTTTAATTCAGGGAATTCTGATTAACGGTTCGATTTATGCGCTTTTGGCTTTAGGGTTTGCCCTTATTTTTGGTGCGGCCCGGGTCGTCAATCTTTATCACGGTACTTTTTACATGCTGGGAGCCTATTTCACCTATTCTTTTTACTCTCTTTCCATTCCGCTTGGGATAGCGGCGATTCTTTCCCTGATTTGCGTGGGGGCACTAGGGCTTGTCATTTTTAAAATTATCGAGCCGATTCGAAAACAGGGGGTAGCAGTTTTAATTGTGACCATCGGGCTTGCATTTTTCACTCAGGAGCTCATTCATATTTTCTATGGAACAGGCACAAAAAATATTCCCAGTTTTCTAAATATGAAAGACACTATGGGACTTCCCATGACCAGTATCACGATTTCAGGAGTCGTTCTTCCTGTGGATCGTTTGTTTGCTTTTGGTGTTGCGGTTGTCTTGATTTTTCTCCTTTGGATTTTTGTGGATAAAACAAAAGCGGGGAAAGGGGTCATGGCTGTGGCGCAGGATGAGGAAGCGGCTATGACTGTCGGTATCAATCCTAGAGTGGTCAATATTATTGCTATTGCTTTTTCAGCTATGCTAGCCGGGGCTGCAGGGATTGTCAGGGCGCCGTTTTTACCCGTCAATTCCCATATGTGGCTTGATCCTCTGATTAAAGCTTTTGCGATTGTGATTCTTGGTGGACTGGGCAGTGTCTGGGGAAGTGTGATCGCTGCATTTATCCTTGCTTTTGCCGAGGCTATGGCAAGCAATTTAATCAGCCCGAGTCTTGGGTCTGTCGTATTTTTATTAGTTGTCCTCATTATGCTGGTGGTCAAACCGAAAGGCATCATGGGCAAAACGCTCAGGTTTTAAGGGAGGAAAAAAATGAAAATCGATAAAATTAAAAACGGACTATTCAGCATCTTTTCAGAAAAATATATCAATATCCCTCCCCGCTACAAGATTATTATTCTCTGGGCGCTGCTTTTGGCTGTTCTTCCTTTTTTCAGCAAGTTCAGCACTGTAGAACTCTTTCTTTTTGGGAACATTTATTTGATGTATGCGACTTCATGGGATATCTTATCCGGTTATACGGGTCAGGAAAGTTTCGGGCATTCCTTATTTATAGGGATTTCCGGTTATCTGGCAGGTTTTTTGAGTTACCGGCTGGCGGAAATGGGGATTTTAGACATTCATCTTCCTTTCGGGGTGAATATGATTATCGGCGCTGTTGTAGCAGGGCTTTTCGGGCTGATTATCGGGATTCCTTCCCTTAAGCTCAAAGGACCTTTTCTGGCTCTGGCTACGCTTTCATCCGCTTCTTTAGCGACTGAGCTGGTTAAATTTTTCAACGAATACACAAACGGCGAAGAAGGGCTTTCCAGAATTTCTTCTGTCTCCTCGATTTCAGGAGTAAAAGCTTATTATCTTTCGATCGTCCTTCTTTTTGTCTGCCTGGGGATTACTTATTTTATCAGCCGTTCCAAATACGGAACGCTTTTAAAAGCAATCCGGGAAGACGATGCCGCTGCTCAGGCTGTCGGAATCAACACAATGAAGTTTCGAATCGGAGCCTTTGTTTTAAGTTCTGCTTTAGCAGGGCTTGCAGGCTGTTTCCATGCCTATTATCTGGGAGGTGTTTCTCCTACTCTCGTTGAAACCTCGCTTTCTCTTGAAATTATCACCTTTGTGGTTGTGGGAGGGATCGGCACAATTACAGGTTCAATCGGCGGAGTATATTTTCTTCTTTTGACCTCACAGATTTTAAGAGGCTTTTTTCCTGAGTTTAAAGTCATGATTTATATGATCTTAATGGTCGTTGTAATGCTGTTTTTACCCAAAGGACTCTGGTCTTATATTACCGAAAAGACCGTATCTTCTTATCAGAAATGGAAAAGACAGGGGGGAAATAATGGAAAAAATACTTGAAATTAAAAACATTAATAAAAGTTTTTCCGGGATTAAAGCGACTCAGAATGTCTCTTTTGATGTTTTCAAAGGTGAAATTCTGGGAATCTTAGGACCAAACGGAGCCGGAAAAACAACTTTATTCAATCAGATCAGCGGATTTGACCGTCCGGACAATGGAGAAATCCTTTATAAAGGCGCTAATATTATCGGAATAAAACCACATATCCTTGCCAATCAAGGCTTAGCAAGAACTTTCCAGCTGGTAAGGCCTTTCCATGGAATGACAATCCGGGAAAATCTCATGGTTCCTTTTCTTTCAGACAGAGGGAAAAAAATCCTTTTGGAAGCGGCTGAAAAAGGGAAAAAAAGAGATGATTTAATCGGTGAAATTGCTTCCAGCGTAGGTCTGGCAGACTCTCTGGATGAAAATGTCAATAACCTGCCTCATGGAGCGTTGAAAAAACTGGAAGCTGCCAAAATTTCAGCGATTCAGCCTGAAATCATTATGCTGGATGAACCTTTCGGCGGACTAACGGAAAAAGAAATTGAATCGTTGTCTGAATATGTAAAATTTTTAAATCAGGAAAAAGGCATCACCTTTATCATTATCGAACACCGATTGAGAGAGTTTATGAAACTGGTCAACCGGGTGGTAGCGCTTAATTACGGGGAAAAGATAGCGGAAGGAGTTCCTGAAGAAATTATTAAAAATCAACTTGTTATTGAAGCATATCTTGGAAAAGGGGGGGCTGAAGTTGCAAACTCTAAAAATTGAAAACTTAAAAGTCGCTTACGGCGGCGCTCAGATACTCCACGGAGTCTCTTTGGAAGTGAATGAAAAAGAAGCGGTGGCGGTTTTAGGTCCAAACGGGGCGGGAAAAACAACCCTTATGAGAGCGATTACGGGTTTGGCTCCTATTACAGGCGGAGATGTTTTTTATCAGGAAGAAAGCGTGAAAAAAATGAAACCTTATCAGTTTGTGGGGAAAGGAATCATGCACTGTCTGGAAAATAGAAGGCTTTTTTCTGAATTTACAGTCAAGGACAACTTGATGATGGGAGCCTATGCTCTTAATAATAAATCAGAAGTTGAAAAAAATCTGGAAACCTGTTTTGAAATCTTTCCGATTTTAAAAGAAAGGCTTTCCCAGATTTCTCAAACCATGAGCGGAGGCGAACAGCAGATGATTGCTATTGCACGCGGTCTCATGTCTTCACCCAAAGTTCTTCTTTTGGATGAACCATCAGTCGGGCTTGCCCAGATTGTCAAGGAAAAGATCTTTGAGGGTCTTGATAAAATCAAGAAACAGGGCGTTACTATTCTGCTGGTAGAACAGGATGCTGTCATGGCAATGGGAATTGCGGACAGAATCTATATCATGGAAAGCGGAAAAGTGGTTTTAAGCGGCAGCCGCAGTGAAATGAAAGACAATCCTTATGTAAAAAATATTTATCTTGGGATTGCGTGATTTTTTTTGCAAAATTGTTTTAAACATTGATTAAAAAAGCTTATTTTTTATGATAAGCATTTTATAAAAAAACGGAGGGTTTAGATGAAAAGACTGTTAGCGCTTTTAGTGCTTGCATGCACCGCAGTTATTATGGTATCTTGCGGCGAAGGAAAAAAAGAAGATGTCATTAAAGTAGGAATCCTGACTCCTAAAAGCCTTTATGCGGGCGAAATGGTAGAAAAGGGAACCATGCTGGCAATTGAAGAAATCAATGCTCAGGGTGGAATTATGGGGAAAAAAATCGTCCCAGTGATTATTGATGACGAAAACAAACCGGATGTCGCAAAAATGAACCTCAGAAACGCAATTGAAAACGATAAAATCGATTTCATACTGGGCGGGATGAACAGCGCGGTTGTTTTAGCTGCTATGGATGTTATGGCTGAGTACAAAAAAATCTGGCTTGGCACCGGAGGAGCTTCTCCGCAGGTCATTAAAAATATTCAGACAAACTATGAAAAATACAAATATTATTTCAGAGTCGGAACGATTGACGCTTTAAAACAAGGTGAAGCTTTAGGGGACTTTATTGTGAATTATGTCGGTCCTAAATATGGAATCAAAGAAGTCGCATTAATCGGCGCTGACAACGCTTATTCCAAACTCATGCTGGATATGAACGAGAAAAAACTGATTGATGCAGGCTATAAAATTGTTTACAAAAACTATCTGCCTACCAATACTACAGACTTTTCTCCTGTCTTCAACCAAATCAAAGAGAAAAAAGCAAAAATCATTTTCGAAGCATGGCCTTCTTCTGAAGCCATTACTTTTATCAAACAGTACAATGCAAACAAAGTTCCTGCAATCGTTGTCGGAGCTGTTATTGAAAGCTTGAAAGACGAATATTTCCAAGAAACAGGCGGAGCTTCTGTTTATGAGTGTTCTTATTCTCCGCAAAGCGGACCTGCTCCTATGACAACAAAAACAATGAAATTTGTTGAAGCATTTAAAGCAAAATACGGAAAATCGGCAGGATACATTGCTTATCCTTCTTATGACACAGTTTATGTGTTAAAAGCTGCGATTGAGCAGGCTGGTACTATCACCGATACTGAAAAACTGATTAAAACCCTTGAAGGAATTGAATACGAAGGAAATATCTGGTACAATTTCATCGATGATTCTCACGACCTGACTATGGGCATCCAAAACGGAAAAGTTTATGCTGGTGCGGTTTGGTTCCAATGGAAACCGGATGGATCTAGAAAAGCAATTTACCCTGAACAGTTTAGAAACGCAGAATTCGAATTGGCTCCATGGGTTATGGAAGCTTTCAAAAAAGAAGGAATTATTAAATAAATTTCTTTTTATGAAACAGGGGGCTTTGTCCCCTGTTTTTAATTTAAATTTAAGGGTAAGTATGAAATTATTATTTTCTTCTATTATTCTTTTATTATTTCTATCAGGCTGTGTATCAAAAAAACAATCTCTTGATTTTAAAAGACTTCCTCCCACTAATACAGGGGAAGAATATATGGTTGACCCAGTAAAAAAATAAATTTGAAACAATTAATATTTATAATTTTGGAGTTTAATATGGTAAAACTACGGGTATCAGAAAAAATCGGCAGATTAAAATTAAAAGCTAAAATCAACTTAATTATCATATCTATGATTATTCCAATTGTGATTCTGACTTTTCTTTCTCTCAGTAATCTGGTATTGAAAGTTAATTCAGATATTGATAAAAGATTTGAAATTGCTGAAAAAAGCATTAAAAGAGCTGTAGAAAGTCTAAGAAGAAGTAAAATTATTTCTGCTAAAATGATTTCTTCTGATATTGAACTTCAAAATAATCTTTTAAATGCGGAACTTGATATTCAAAAACAAAAAAAACTGATTGACCGTCTTTTAAACCTTCAAAAATCTGCTCAAGTAGAATATTCATGGATATATAATAAAAATGGGAAAATTATTGCAAAAGGGCATCTGCCCTCTGATTCAAATATATCAGACGATTCATCCAATCCGCTTTTTCGTGAAGCTTACTCTGGAAATATTGTCTATACTCTCGATTATATCAATCATAAAGATATTTATTTGAAATATGCCGTACCGATTTATTCCAATCAGGAAAGTATGAAAATAATTGGAGTTTTTGTGGTTGCAGATAAGATCAGCAAAGACTTAAGTCCTGTTATTGTAACAAGAATTCAGGAAATCAGCGGAATTGATCTTCTCCTTATTGCTGAAAACCACCTTATTTCCACTTCTTTTGGTATTCCTCTCATCCAGGAAGAATCGCAGTCTATTCCCTTTGACTTAAAAACACGGACAAAAATCATCAACCAGAGAGAATATGATCTTCGACCTGTTCAGATTTGGCCGATTCATTATATTCCTGATTTTGGGGTTTTGATAGCCTTAGATAATTCTGAGATAAAATCCAGTTTGAGAAATATGATTATAACACTTCTGGCTGCTTTTCTTCTGGCCACTGCTCTCGCTTTTCTCATTTCACGAAAGGTCTCAAAAAACATATTAAGCTCGACCAATGCAATTCTTGAGGGAACCGAACACATTAAAAATAAAGATTTTTATCATAAAGTATCTTTGAAAGGAAACGATGAATTTGTGCTTTTGGCTGAAACATTCAACAGTATGGGAAATGAGCTCGCAAAATACTCTGAACACATGGAGGAACTGGTTGCAAAAAGAACGGAAGAACTGAAAAAAGCTTTTGACAAGGTACAGCAGCTGAAAGTTCAGCAGGATGGAGATTATTTTTTAACCTCTCTTTTGATTCATCCTTTACTAACCAATCAAGTAGAGAGTAAATGTCTTGATATTCATATTTATATTTCTCAAAAAAAGAAATTTCAGTTCAGGAGCCACAGCGGGGAAATTGGAGGGGATGTCTGTATTTCCAATACAATTGTTTTAAATAACAAACGCTACATCGTTTTTGCCAATGGGGATGCAATGGGAAAATCACTTCAGGGAGCTGGAGGAGCTCTGGTGATGGGGGTTGTTTTTAATTCATTTGTTACACGGACTCACTTAATTAAAAGTCTTCAGGAAACTTATCCTGAAAGATGGCTCAAGCAATGTTATCAGGAACTTCAGAATATTTTCACTTCTTTTGATGGCAGCATGATGATTTCAGCGGTTATTGGTTTGATTGATGAAGAAACAGGGTTTTTATGTTATTTTAATGCAGAGCATCCCTGGACGGTTCTTTATAGAAATGAAAAAGCTTTCTTTACCGATGAGGAACTTTCTATGAGAAAAATAGGAATTGAAAAATTCTCAGATGACTTGACCATACGGTCTCTGATCCTTGAGAAAAACGATATTTTTATTGTAGGCTCAGACGGAAGAGATGATATTTTAATTGAACGGGATAAAAAAACCGGTAAAAGAATAATCAATGATGATGAATATCAGTTTCTCATTAATGTTCAAAAAGGCAAGGGTGATCTTCAGAAAATTGTGGAAGAAACCACTCTAAAAGGTGAGTTGACCGATGACTTATCTCTTTTAAGCATTCATTATTTGAAAGATAAACCGGACACTTCAGCTTTTACTCAATTACAGGAAGAAATTGCTCAGGCAGAAAAATTGGTTTCCAGTAATCAGTTTCAGGAAGCTGCTCAAGTTTATGAAAAAATCTTAGGCTACTATCCCAATGAGGGTATTTATTCTTCTCTCATCGAATGCAGAAAACTGGAAGGAAATCCTGAAAAAGAAATTCAAGTTATTGAGAAAGGTTTATTTTGTTTTCCTCATAAATTTGATTGGCTATTTAGGGGCTCTATTTTGCATAAAAAATTCAAAAATTATGAAAAAGCAGCAGATTATGGTGAAAGATTTTATTTTTACAATAAACTTCATGTCAATAATTTAATCAATCTGGCAGATATTTACCGTCTTTCAAAAAATTCTTCAAAAGTGCTTTCACTTCTGAAAATGCTTAAACTATTGGCGCCCGATAACCCGAACTATCTTAAACTTTTAAAATATGCCAATAATTTAAATGATTCGGAAAACATCTTTCTTTGATTTTAAATCTTCCCAATAAATTGGGGAGGTTTTTTATTAAAAATTTCTACTGGGAAGGATTTTTTTCTGTGGCAGTATTTTTTGGGTTATTTTATTTGCAAGTTTTTCTAACCTATCGCTGCCCGAGTTAATTTCA
>Ga0209518_1000492_pt1 | contig 51106 bp, 63 predicted proteins | sample RifGroB1_FD_183993 | JGI IMG/M metagenome (GOLD analysis project Ga0209518, IMG submission 183993) | Groundwater microbial communities from Rifle, Colorado, USA - Groundwater B1 (SPAdes) (version 2) | ecosystem: Environmental > Aquatic > Deep subsurface > Groundwater | place: Rifle, Colorado...
TATCGCAGCGCCGCCGCATAAGCCGGATTCGCGTAGGTCAGCCGCTCGCTCAACTCGTCCACCAACTTTTTCGACGGAGCGACGAGCCGAAGTTCGGCCGCCACGATCACGCGAAGGACCTCCATGCACGCCGATTATACCCGCACACTTCGGCGATCTATTTTTGACTGGATGCTAGCGGAAGCGGTGTGTTCGGGGTTCCGATCGCGAGCGGAGTCGCGGACGGGCGAGTCTCGGATAGTTGCGATTCGATCAGCTTAGCGATCTGTTCGGCCGCGAGCGCCGGCAGCTTGTACCGCTCCAGTTCGCCGAGCACGAAGCTTGTCGCCGCGTCGAGCTTCGCGGTCGAACTATGCTCCGGAAGGTTCCCCTTCGCCGCCTTCTTGGCCTGCTCCTCGGCCCAGCGAATGCCGGCGACGATCGCATTTGAGACTTGCTGTTGCACGACAAGATTCTCGCCGAGCTTGAGCCGTCGGCGGATCCAGAGCACCAGGAGCGGCACGCATGCGGTGATGATCGCGCTCAACGCCGTAAGCAAGACCATCAAAATTTGATACTGCCACGATACGGTTTCGATGACAGGAACGGCTTGAAGCAAAGTGATCAACATGGCGAAACCTAATGCCAGTCGATCTTGCTGGGATTTGGCTTGTGCCCCGTAGCCCGTGTCGGTGCACAGTATCGTGCGGCTTCGTACCCGCCGCCAGTCGAGTAGGCTTTGTCGGCGCGAGACGCCGCGGTCCGCAGGTCCATCGCCTTTTCCCGCAGCCAGGTAGACGCGAGTTTCTGACCGAGCGGGCTCAAACCTCCTCCTCGTCGTACTGCCACGGCACACCGTCCGCAGCCGACCCCAGATCTGCCGCACGGGCCTGCTCTTCGGACGGCCCGCCGTCACCGAAGCCGAAAGCGAGCAACCGCTGTGCCGCGTCACGCAGACGGACGGCAATCCGCCGCGCCACCTCCCGTTCCGTGTACATTTGCGACCGAATGCGAGTCGCGTCATGGAACGCCGTAACGGCGGCATCACGTTCGCGTTCCGTGATAGTCAGCGCATGTTCGAGCGCCTGCGCATCGGCGCCGCCGAGGTCCATGCGGCGTCGGCACGCCTCCCGTACGGTGATATTCGGCGCGGTCATACGTCGCACCAGTTGAGATTGGCCCACGGCGCCCGGGGCGGCGCCGGACTCGATGCGCACGTAGTCCCGGATGCAGGGCGGGCAGAAGTCGTAGCCGCCCGTAGAGGAGCGGTCTTTCATCGAGTAGCAGCCGACAGCCCACCGCGGCCTTTCAGCTTGGCGCGAAGCGAGTGTGCCGGCTCTCGATCGGCGCCCTCGTCGGCTACGCCGGTGCATCCGCACGTCGTGCAGACGATTGCGATCTGCACGCTCATGGCCGCACAGCCTTGTTGACTGCCTTCGCCTTCGCCTTCGCCCTCGCCGCCCTCGCCCTCGCCTTCGCCCACGCCGCCTTCGCCTTCGCCACAGCCCACGCCTCCGCCTCTTCCGCCTCCTTCGCCACAGACCACGCCGCCACCGCCACCGCCACCTCAGCCTCCGCCTCCTCAGCCTCCGCCTTCGCCGCCTTCGCCATAGCCGCCGACTCCGCCGCCACGAGCTTCTGTTCTTCGGTCATTTTGCCTCCGTCATGCCGCTGCTGCCGGGCGCGCGTGCTTCGCATCCTCGAGTCTGGCGATCAAGATCTCGGCACGAACCGAGCACTCGACATGGATCTCTGGCGCAACTCCCTCGCCGGCCATACGCAGGAGCGCGATGAGCGCGATCAACTGCGATACCATCTCGTCACCGTGCGTACCAGTGCGGCGACGTCGCGCAAGTCGCATGCCGAAAATTCGATCGATCTTCGTCATGATCTCAATTGCGGTCAATTCGTGCTCACTCATACTCTGATTATACTCACGGTCATTTAGCGAGCCAAGCACGCATCAAGTACCACTTGATCGGCCGGCGACAACCCGAACTCGCCAACGATCCCAAAGCAACCGCTCATTGGTCCTCTACCCCGGCCAGCTCGCGCGCCAGCGTAAGCGTATTGTCGTTGTGATATGCGCTCCATGCATTCATGCTCGGAGCCCATCGGAAACCACCTGCCTTGAGCCGAGTCCTTACTTCTACGGTGGGTTTGGATGAGAAGTAAAGTCGCACTCGGTTTTCCGACGGACAGTCTTCGATGCGAGCATGCTTGCCTACAACTTCGTTCGCTACCTCGGCCTGCGCTCGCTCGACCACCGCCAGACGTTGTTTAAGTCGACGGATATTCGCGCCGTCGTTCTTCATCTCGAAGCTCTCGAACCCTACTCGTCCACAGAAATCCGGCTTGAGAAATTCACGCGCTATAGCCTCGGAACAACCCAAGATCGCCAGCGCCGCCACCTGCGCTTCAGTGCCAGTCTTGGCATGCTTTCGGATGACAGCGTTGACCGCCTTCATATGCGCTTGACGCTTCTCCAGCTTGGCGATTTTCTCGCGCAGTCGCTCCACCGCGTCTGCGTCGCCAGACATGATCGGCGCAAGCTCCGGCGTGAGCGCCTTGCGGATAGCAGCCAGAGCGCGAACACGAAATTCGATCAAGTCCGCGGTTCGCTTATCCGCGCTACCGCTTCGCTTCTGAGCGCGACGGGAATTGAAGTTCGATGGCCCGGCGATCATCGTACTGATGCATGCACTCTTGGCCTCGAGGTAGACCATGAATCGGCGACGGTAGCCTTCTCTATAGCGAGCGAATTCAGTCTCGAGCCGAGCCCGCTTCTCGTCGGTAGTCGCGTAACGCTCCAGCGTCTTCAAGTCAGTTTGAAGCGTCTGGACATAATCGGCTATCTCTTGATCGCCTCGCCGATCTGGCGAGAAGCTGGTGCCAGCATGCGCGGCACGAGCGAGTTGGATCAGAATGTCATTGGCAAATATGTCGCTCATGATTTCCTCGGTAGACCTTCCATCGTCTTTCTCCTGCGTGGTCCGGATTATACCCGCCCGATCGCATCGTTCGGCGGGATCGCCTTCGCCGAACTCGGTCCCGCGAACAACTCGCCGCTCACGTCGAGCAGATACTCGCGCTCGGTCGCCGCCAGATTCGCGATTCCGTCGTCACTCTCGCGCCGCGCCAGCTCGCGCAGCTCCTCCAGTCGTACGCGACGAATCTGTTTCAGGCTCCAGTAAGACACCTCGGGCCAACACGCACGACCATCCTCGATCTTGACCGCACGGCCATCCCAGACGCCGACCACGCCGCTGCCGAATCGCAGATCTTCTCGCACCCACGGCTGCGCTCGCACGCCGACCACGTATCCGCTCACCTTGCCCATGCCGACAATCCGCACGACCATAGCTCGCAACTGCTGATATTCTAGTCGGCCGGCCCAACGTACCCATCGTTCGCGACAATGGATCTGCACCGGCATCCCGCCACGCGATCGCGGCACGATCCAGCCGATCGCGACACGGATCTGCGACCAGTACCGTCGCCAACCAAGCTTCGACGCGCGCGCACGATAAATTCGCCACTCGTGCGCCGCCATCGGCCGAGCGCACGAAACCCTCTCGCCGACTCGTGTACCGACCAGCTTCGTCGCGAATCGCTCGACCTCCTTGAGTTGCGCCGGCCAACGCCACCGACGTGCCAGCGTTTTCGACGCACCGCCATTCGTGCGCCGCAACCAGCCCGTCATGTGCGCGACGATCTCGGGCACACTCCTGCCCGCTACCGCCAGCCCAAGCACCAGCTTGCCGACGTCCTCCCAACGTTGCCCCGGCGACCGGACTCCCACTCGATCGATCTCGGCTACCTCTCGCGACCACCGAAACGTGTCTACGATAGCAGGCTCGCTCCCCGATCGTGCCGGTTTGTGTGACGAGAAGGATCCCCCCAATACGTACTTATGATTTTGAATAATCTTGCGGTCTTGCGCTGGCAGATCGGGTAAGGATATGCGCGGAAGCGCATCGAATCGGTCAAGCAGCCAGAGGAACTGCCCTTTTCTATCGTGCCGACGACCACGCAAGAAGGGTAGCTCGCCCGTGTCAGGATCGATCACGAGAGACCCGCGACACCCAGGCACCCGGATCGCTCGGTCGCCGGCAGGATAGACCTCGATGCGACCGGCCGCCAACTTGATCCTTGCCGCCGCCAAGCACGAGGTAGCCCACGAGGACACGCGAGAAGCCACCATAGCTCTCCGTAGGAGCGCCAGGACATGCAACCCATGTCGTGGCGTGGCCAGGAGGATGTGACGTCCATGGAGGCCCAAGGCGGCGACGACAGCATGGTATCGGGGCCACGGGTCCTCGCCGCCGTGCGCGTCGATGTCGATGCATAGGTGCCGGGTCGTCGGTCCGGGAGCCACGGCGAGGTCGATGCCGCCACGAAGCGCAGCTATCAGCGGTCCACGCTCGCGGCACCGGGACGGCCAGCGAGTCGACGGCAGATAGATCGATCGCCACGCTCGAGACGAGTATCCGTCCCACCAGCCGCACACCACCACCCGTCTCGAGACCTCGCGGCCCCAGAGCGCGTCGACATAGGCGTCTACGTTGGCCGGCGTGAGATAGGACGGGCTCGACCGGCGCGGCAGATCGGGCTCGAAGTCGAGCAGATCGTACTCGCGAACGCCCGCGTCTAACAGGCGTTGACGTTCGTCGTGGTCTAAGATTGATAGTTGTGGTAACTTCTTCATATCGCGCGATGCTTCCGACATCGCCGACCACAGCGCCGGGCCTCTCTAGAGGTCGCGGCGCTTTTTCTTGCGGTCGAGATTACTTATATCATATCCGCCTGTTCACGTCGTCAATATCGTGGAACGCAGTCCCGGCCGATCCAGACTTCAATGTCGCGGCAATCCAAAGTCGAAACCTCCCGACACTGCGAATCGGTCGCGTCGGCTTGCGCATTTTTCGCGATCTGGCAAACGTCGTCGGCGTCGGAGCACGAAAGATCAGCATCGATCTCGCAACAGAAACACAATCGCTCCGCCGCACGGATGCACGGCTTCACCGCGCTACAATCTGCGCTCGCCTTCGCCGGACCGTCGGTGCCTCCGCCTCCACACGCAACGCACAGCCACAAGATCATGCCAAATCGCTTCATCGTTCGTCTCCAGTCGCCAGATTATATCCGCCCGAGATCACGTGCAGCGATGACCGGCCCGGATCTTGATCACCTCCTGCCGCACGGAGTCCGGCGCAGGTTCCCCGTTCGCATCGGTCCATCGCTGAACATCGATGAGCACGTATGGGCGCAACCGTTCGTGCTCCACCAAGATGATCGCGGCCTCCTCGGCTGACCGGGCACTCACGTATGTACCTCGCCGAAGCGAAGTGTCTTTAGGCCCAGAAACGGTGCAGCGCCATTCGCTGAGAAGTTTCATTGCGACCGAAGCGATCGCGTTAAAAATCGGTTCGTCTCGAATCACCGAAATCTCCTACAGTTTGGCGGTTCGCTCGTCGTCCAATTCGGCCATGCGAGCCTCGCGTTCACGGATCCAATCCAAAAATTCGTGTAAACCCATCTCCCGAGCCCGGGCATGTAGTTTCTTCAACGCAATCGCCTCGATTTGGCGCACTCGTTCGCGCGAAATGTTGCCCAACACGAGACCAACTTCGGCGAGCGTCATACCATCGCCACCGTACATATCGCCCCGGGGACGCTTCGACCGGCGGTTGAGTTCGGCCGCATGTTCATCGCAGCAAGTTTTTCGAGGCCGGATGTTGTCAGGCATCCAACCACACATCTCCTCGCACTCAGGTAGTGCGCAGATGGTCGGTTGATGTATGCGGTCGACCGAGGGCGATTTTGATCGGGGCTTCGTCGGTCTGGTCATACACGAATTATATCCAAGCAAATTGTGGGATTTTACAGTTCGATCCGGACTCGGATCATCGTAGCCCTCGCGGGATCATCTTCATCGCAAAAGCGATCGACCGCTCGATCTTGTGTCGCACACCGATGCTTGACTTGGATCGCTTGATCTGATCGGCATGCCAGCGGCCGAGCGCACGAAACACGACGAGCTGCACTCGCATCTCGGCGATGTGTTCGTTTGGCGCCGTCGCCGCACTCAATCGCTTCTGTACGAGATGCTCAAGATCGCGAAAGAACGATCGAGCAAGCCGCATCGTTGGCTCGTCCGACCCAGGTTCGATCTCGAGCTCGGTAGGTTCGGCCGGACGCTCGAAATTCATTCGGACACCGCGATCGAGAACTGCACTCGCGTATGTTTCAGATCGTCGAGAGGGATCCGCAAATACTGCGACAGCGAAACAAACTCTACTTGTCCCGTGCGGACCCAATCGATCTTTACCCACAGGTTGAGCGGCGCTCCTCGCGCTAACAACTTCTCCGTGCATCTCAGCGGCATGGTATCTCCTTGTGAGCGGATTATACCCGCTGTAGATCGCTTATTGGACTGCGACGATCGCGACGGTCCCACCGCCAAGGATCAGTCCGGCCGCGAGCCAAATGTACGGCGATCGCCAAGCGTTCTCAAACCGTCCGTCAAGCTCATCGGCTCGGGATTTCTCTCGGCGCACTTCATCGGTCAGCTTGCTCAATTCGATGCGTAGCCCATCTGCTTCGACGGTTCTCGCATCTAGTTGCTTGTTTCGCAGATCGATCATTCGTTCGAGGAACGTCCGGCGAATTATCAGCCGTCGATGCTCGTCGTTCAGCATGAGCAGTCGACGAGCTGTATCAGTCGGAAACCAAACCCCGTTCCGACAACCATTCGGAGCATCCTTGACCCTCAGGCAATGTCCGGTAATGCCCGGACCGTCTGCTTCCTGAGCGTGGCTAGATACCGTCACCGTCAGTGCTGCCAAACCGACGACGCAACTCAGCAACCAGTTGCGGCTCATCCATCTTTTGCGGGTCTGCATGCTCGGCCTCTCGACGGGCAAGAGTTTCGCCCAGGGTTTGAACGAGGTCCTTGATTTCGGTTTCGATCGCGTCGACTTGTTCACCGGCCGCATCACCTTTGGCTCGCGCGTAAGCGGCATCGGCTTCGCGGCCCAAATCGATCACGGTGTCAGCAAGCGCATGCGCTTCGGCGCGAGCTTTGAGCGCACGAAGCATCAGCCACAAGATACCGACGAACCCGAACAGGACCCCGACGATGATCCACGTTCCCCATTTACGCAACCAGGTGAGCACAATCATGTCAAACTAATGGCCATCGGTCGGGCGAATTACGCAGAGAGATAGGTGCGGAATCATGAATGCGACGTGGGATTGGGAATCGTGGTTAGTCGCCGGCTTCGTGTTCTTCGTGATCGTGCTCATCGTCGAAAAACTGCTGCGCTGGAGACGATGGTAGTGTCCGGAGAGATCAACGGGACGGCAGGTAACTCCGGAGCGTAACGACCGCCGTGTCATCGTCTTGCGGTGCAATGCTATCTAACTGCATCCGCACGTCGGTCCAGTTGGCTTGCGGATGCGGATCTGTCACTGCATAAGGTCGCAAGATCGACAGGTTGATCACGTCATCGAGCCGGGCCAAGTAACTCACCTTCGTCCGCTGCACTGCAAACCTATCCGCGGCCCAATTCAGAACTGTTCGCGCGCTCATGGCCAGATTCACATCCGGGGACTGCATGCGCGGAAACGGCACGTGGCCGAAGCGCGAGTAAGCCTCGGCGCAGCGTTCGTCACCGTCCGGACCTGACGGTCCCATCATGGCGATGGCGCGCAAGCTCGGATTACCAACTGCATCCAGCACGTTCATGTTCGGATCGTACTCGAGTTCGAAGCTCGAGTACGGCCCGCTAGCATCCTCGGTCACGTAGGAGATCTCGCCGACACGCTCGATCAGCTCATGTCCCACGCGCAACGGCGGTCCCATGTCCGCAAACGGATCGAAGCTCGCCAGGTCAGCGCCAAATTTTCCGTTCTGCCAGTCGAGCCGTACACCGAATGGCTCGCCGTATCGCTGACCGAGAAGGCCCATCAGCGTCCCGTCGGCGTCACCGCCAAAGATCGAGGCAACGGCCAACCGATTCGCGCGCGGAATGAAAGCAGCTAGCCGATCATAGTCGATGCGATCCGCGGGCAAGCCCGAGTATGTCAAGATCGCGTGCTCGATCACGTCGCCGAGTCCGGCCACGACAAAGCCGTTGCGCTCATGACCGAAGACATCGCAGACGATCGTACTGGCGCCTTGCATCTGCGCTTGTGTCAGCGTGAAGTAGGCGAACGTCGCGCCGCTGGCATGATCAAAACCGTACTGCACGGGACGTGTGAAAGCATCCGACCCGAAGCCTCGCACGCGAATCGTAGCCTGCGCAAGTCTGTGGCCGGCCACCACGAATCGAATGTCATCGTTGTAGGTATCGACTGCAATGGGATCGTTGTACGGATCGATTAGCTGCACGGGCACATCCGTCACGGGCGCGCCGTAAAGGACGTTCATTGTCTTGCCGATCTGGTTCTCGTTCACGTTCGGGAAGCCCTCCGTCGTCATGACGTACGGCGGGAACCGGCGGTTGAGCTGCGGTGCGTAGTCAGAGAGATCGAGCGAGACGCCTCCGAACATGCGATGCACACCGTTCGGTTCGACGCGTCCGGTCAACAAGATTTGTCGATCTTTGAAGTCGTCCCCCTCGCGCCAGAGCGCGATCTCCGCCTCTGCACCGCCGAGCAAGATGCCGGCGTCTCGCAGATCGGGAATATTCATGAACTCGGTCGGCACGACTACGCGGCTCGATGACTGGCCCGACGTAATGACCGGGATGTCCACGGATTCGAGCGCAGCTCGATACTGATAAGTGCGACCGGTGCGAGCTTCGCTGATCGTCAACTTGCGCTGCGCAAAAAGGAACTCTTCGCCACCAGGTTTGATCGTGACGATCGGATTCCAGACAGGCATCAGGGGATCTCGACAAACGTGAACGGCTCGAGGTTCATGATCTCCCTGATCGAGCCCTCGAGCGAGTCGGTCAAGCAGTTCTCATAGGCCACTTGCGAACCAACAGCCGGCCCGATCATCGCGCAAGGGATCACGTCGAACGAACGTGCAGCAGCTCCGGCACGACCGTCCTCGTGCATGGGAAAAAGCGCGACCGGAACCTCACCACCTTTGACTCGCTGATACGCCTCGATCAGTTGCACGAAGCTGTCGCGCACGCCTTGGAAATTCGCCAGCGACGTGTGCCCGGCTCGACCGCGCAAACCCGACCAGCCAAACGAGTAGCGCTGTAACGCGCCGTCATAGAGGTTGGTCACGCGCACACCGCCCGTCTCGATATTTGCCTGCGAAACAGGCACCTCGTCGCGTCTCTGCCAGCCCCATTCGGGACTCATGCCGCTCGTACTCAACGCGAGCAGTTGGCCGACCATGATCTGGCCGAGCTTGTAGTAGCCCTCGTACAAGTCCTGCGCTGCGAATCTGATCCGCATGTATCGGTAGCCGCCGCCCTGCCCGAGGTTGCCGCCCGAGACATTGAAGCCGATCCGGTCGGGATAGATCCACCACGAGCTAGCAGCTCCAACTCCTGACGCTGCGAGGATCACTTTGTAGCCCTCGTTGTCCACGATCCGGATGCTCTTGGCGAGGCCCGTATTCCATGCATACCAGACGATTCGATCGTTCGATCGGAACATGTGCGGTGTCAATGGTTGCGAGGTCGCAGCCGACAGGACCAGTTCGCGATTGTCAGATCCGGCTAACGTATATTGAGCCGGCGCAAGCTCCTGTAAATGTCGATCGACTGTAGCAGCGCCTCCAATGTCCACGTCAATGTCGATCGGCGTGGTAGCAAAACTTGACGACGCCGACATCTGAAAGTTGAAACCCTTGGCGTTGATCCCGAAGAGTGCGACGGCCTGCGGATTGAATCGGCCACCGCTTCCAGCGTTGAACTCGATCACAACAGTCGCCGAGTCGGCCGTGCTGCGCCAGTAGCGAGCGACTGGCGTGCGCAAGACGTTCTCCGCCTCGAAGCGGTTGGCGCTCGTGACGTCCCAAGTATTCCCCTCGCGCCCACTCGCGCCTTTCCAGCTGAGCCGCATGCCGTACCGATAATACTGACCGAAACTGCGCACGACCTGTGCCCGTCCTCCGTGACTTATGCCGTCGTCGTAGGGAGTCTCGTCCTGCGCGTACTCGACGATCTGAGGTGGGCTCGCGCCCCATGCGTAGATACCGTCCCAGAGAACGGCACCCTCACTGCTGACGCTGGTCGCCGTAGCGCGAGAGATCCAGACGCCCATCCAGGTCGAGCTGGGGCTCTCTGCCGTGTGCGTGCCGGCTGTCCATGTCTCGGCGACGCCGGCCGCGATCCCACCCGAGTACGCGGCCGAGCCATCGGCACGCACGGTCACGGCGTCTTCCGGATCGGCAGTCAGCGCGCGATAGAAGATCCCGTTCACGGTCAGGTTTGCCGCGAGCGACACGATCACTTCGACGCCGATCGTCACAAAATCGATCACGTCGGTCCCGACAGTCGCGGCCGAGTTGTTGTCGTATACCCTGATCTGCGACGAGCTCACATCGAATCGAATACTCAGACTGATGTAGTTCGTCCCATTGCTGGCGACCAAGATCATGGCGATGTCGTCCTGCGTCAGGCTGCCGCCGCTGGTAGCCTTCGCGATGAAGCGGAACAGGAGCGGATTTGGTCGCGCTCCATATGCGGCGAAGGACGCGCCGAATGTCGAGATCGCTCCGACCGGTGCAACCTTGAGACCGCGAGTCGTCTCATCCAACGTCTGCGCACCCGTATTCACGACGGTCAGGCCGGCATCGAGCGGCTTGGTATATGCCATCCATCCGGCCGTAGACGAGTAGACGTTACCCTTGAGCGCGGATGCCTGGGCCGTCACGAGACCGCCCTTCTCCCACAACTCATCCCAGACGTTCAAGATCATGTATCCCAGCGCATAACGCACACCGGCCGTGTCCTCGCACGCCATAAACAGATAGATCGTTCCGTTGTGATTGATGGCCTCGACGAAGCGCGGACCGTTGTAGACGACGGCGCCACTGTCCAGATTGCCGGATGCTGTGCCGGCCGTGACATCGATTCTGTTGAGCGCGATCTCGGTACGCACGGGGCGTCGAAACCCGGTCGTAGCAGAGCGCTGCGAGTCGAAGGCATCGCCACAGGTGAGCGTGTCTTCAGAGCCCATAGCTGTTCCGGCGGGGATCTGTGGCGCCGCGTCCTTCGCACTGATTCCGCTCTTGCGTGTCGAGAGCATGCACAGATCATCAAAAAATCCGGCCACGATCACATTCCCACTGTCGCCGTGGAATGCGCCGATGAACTTGATCAGACCATCGTCGCCGTATACGACGGTCGCTTCCTGCATGCCTTCTTCGAAAAACGGGAAATCGAAAACATTGCCGGTCGTGATGTTGTCAGGATTCTTTTCTGATACCTTGACGAGTCCTGTCCAGTTGTCACCGTTATCACTCACGAGACCGATCACGGATGGTTCGTTCGAGTTCGGCATCACCGTGCTGTTTGCCTTGGCCACGCCGCAGACAGCGATGAGCGAACCGGTCTCAGGATCACGCTCGATGTCGACGCCACCGCGATACGTCGGGATCGACACGCCCGTTCCCAACTCCTCATAGGAAGATGCTGTCTCCAGATCTGCCCAGGTCACGCCACGATCATCCGAAAATGTGCGAGCAATGTCTGTCGCACCAGAGCCGCTAGTCACGCCGTGGCGTTTGACGAGCATTGCAATGCGACCGCTTTCCATGACTTCGATCGCAAATCCTTGTGGACCAGTCGTAAGTGTCGCACCTGCGAATGCCTGCGTATTCAATTCTGTCGGACCGAAGTGCCAGACGATCGTTGCATCCGTATCGCCCTTGCTCGTCTTTTTGACGAATCGGACGTTGTTGCCTGCGTCGGTTCCAAGGATCATCATGATCAGCTCGCCATCGGGCATCTGCACGACATCGGCCATGATGACATTTGCAGCCGCAAACTGGGCCGTTTCCGTGTGAACAGCGTTGCGAACGCCATCGGTGAACGTGAACCATCGCAACACGCCTATGCCCGTGACGACGACGACAAGCAGCTCTCCGCTTTGCAGCGAGATCGCCTTTGGCCGCATGAATTGTTCAGCGGCAGCCGTCCCATATTCCAACCATTGCATGTGGTGCGGAACGTGGGTTGGCGACTTCGAGCGATACACGGTGTTTGCCGAATCTTTCCAGCCGGCGCGGGCTCCTCCCACGTTGCCGGCCGTGCGCTCGAACACGTCGATGTCGTAGACATCCGTCGGATCCGCTACAGGATTCGGATCGAGCCGCCCCTCATTGTTCGCGCCACGCGTCGCCGCTTTCGTCACGAGCCCCGACGTGGGCTCCTCTGTCACGAACTGAATGTTCTCCGGGGTCAGTGACAATTCCGGGATGAGAATCGCTCTGTTCGCGGCCATGATGATCAGATCCTATCAGACGAGGGCCTGCACGCGCGGCAGACCTGGGAAACGTTGGTTGACGACCTGTGCTGCCGTGCGGACGTTGGCGCCTTGGCGTCGCGCTTCGGCCGGGAAGAGTTGACCGATCAGCTCTTGTAAGGCGCGCGGGATACCGGGCGGAATATTCAGTTGGACGCTGACAGGTCGAAGCTCGTTTCCGCGACCAGATATAGCGGCGCGTCCGTCGTTCAAATCACGAATGGCCCGCTCGCCACCGAGCGCCTGCGTGCGTGTCGCGTTGATGATGCCTTCGCCTCGCTCCAGCATGACCGGCACCGCCGTCTGCGTCGCGATGCCGCCACGTTGAAACCGCTTCAGTTCGCCGATGACACCACCGCCGTGCCAGTTGAGCGGGTTGAGCATTCCGCCTTTTTTATACCAGGGACCGTCTCCTCCAAAGGGATTGAGCTTCGCAATGAGTTTCTCGAATGCCTTGCCGATTCCAGATATTATTCCTTCGACCAATGCACCTATAAGCGCTGGTAAGTTAGCCACGAACGCTGCGACCAATGTCTGAACCAGAGCCGGCATCTGCAAACTTAACATCATGATGACGTTGCGAATCAACTCGGCCGCAAACCTCGGCAACGCTGCGATGATGGCTTGCCCGACTTCCGTCAACATCGGTAAAATCACCGATGCCAGAGTCGGAAGATTGCTCATAAAGTTCGTGACACGCTCACCGATACCCGAGATTATCGCATCGAGTTTTCCGACAAACTCATCGGGGGAAGATGAGAGTATGTCAGCGACTTCCATCGCGGCTTGCATGAGCAAGTTGCCGGCACTCTCCATTATTCCATCGAGTACATTGGACTGGAGCCGACCAAAAGGCGTAGGACCTGCGATGGGTGGTCCAACGTCTTGCCGAGGTCCCGGTGGAATCGGCATCTCTTCATCATCTTCGGCTTGCGATACAGCCGGCTCTTCGTCGTCTTCATAGCGAGCGTCAAGCCGCGAACGAAGTGCTACAGCTTCCGCTTCAGCTACGGCCGCTTCGAGATCCAAGAAAGCCGTAGAAGTACCGCCACCTCCGCCACCTTTACTCGGTACGCCTTTACTCGGTACGCCTTCCTTGGGCAATTCTGGCCCCATGCCGTATGTTTTACTAAGCGCCGCGATCTTCGATTCGAGTTCGTCTATCGCTCTCGATCTCGCTTTGATCTCGACCATCTGTTTCTGCGAAATACTATCGATTACAGTTGCGGCGAAGCCCTGCAAGCGAAACCTTTCCCGATCGAGTTCCAACGCATTCATCGCCAATGCATTCTCGTCTTCGAGGATCTGCTTGCGCAACTCCAACTTTTGGATCTGCTTCGCGAACGTATCATCGAGCTGACGATTCGCATGCAACGTGCTCCACACGATGTCTTGGACACGTCGCTCGATATCCGTCGATGCATCGATCGAAGCGTTGATCGCGTCGAACACTTTACCGACCACGCCCTTCAGAACCTCATACGCGACAACCAACGCTTCGATCGCTATGATGATCAGACCGATCGGTCCGAGCGCAAAGCGCAACGCTGCTCCGAATCCGCGCATTGCTATCGTCGCTGCCCCAGCCACAACGGGGAACTTGGCTGTCGCGGCAACGGCGACCGTCATCTGCGTTACGAGTGCAGCAAGTCCACCAGCAGCAAATCTGCCAAGTGCATTCGCCGCTTTGATGCCGATGCCAACAATGATCAAGTCGCTAAACTGTGATACCAACGAAATGAGCGTTTCGAATGCTCCACCGATCGACTTGAGTGTCGCGGCGACATTTGATGCCGAAATACTGCCAATCCCTTTACTGAAGGCGGCCAAAAACCCGGCAATGGCCGGTTGTAACTCGTCGTAAACTTGCGTCGCGAAGACGGAGAAGGTATTTTTCAGATTGCCAATCTGAAACTCGATCGTCTTCGACTGGAGATCGAACGCCTCACCCATAGTGCCGGTCGCGTTTTTGATCCGGTCGATCTCTTCGACGAAATCTTTCCCACCGTTCTTCGCGAGTACAAGCGCCGCGTTCAACGCTTCAGTGCTGCCAACAACTCGCCGCAAGACCTCCAAGTTGCCACCGGTCTTCTCGACCAGCTCAGCAACCATCTTCGCAAGTCCCTTGCTACGCAAGGCTGCCTCGCTCAAGTCGATATTGTATGTCTTCATCTCGTCATGTACGTGCGCAGTCGGCGCAACGAGAGCAAGAAACAACTGGCGAAGCTGCGTGGTGGCTTCGGCGGTCCTAACGCCGGCCTTGGTCATCTGCACTAATCCGGCATTCAACTCGTCAAACGTGATCCCTGCGGTCTTGGCCGTGGTGATCATGTTGCCGAGGTAAGCGGCGATCTCGGGAAACGTCGTTACGCCATCGCGCACGCTCTGAAAAAACTTGTCGAAGATCTGCTCGACCGTTCCAGCTTCTTTGCCGTACGTATTGAGCGTGACCGCTCCGACCGTGACCGCATCCTTCGTCGTGCTGAGACCCGCCACCGCCGCCTTCTGTGCTTGATTGAGGAAGTCGAGTGCCGTCGATGCGTTGTCCATACTGCTGACGCCCGACGAGATCGCCTCGTACAACCCGTTCGTCAGATCGACGAGATCTTTGCTCGTCGTCTTGGCGATGTTCGCTACTCCATCCTTGTATTGCGCAAGCAGAGGAAGCGACTCGCCGAGGATCGTCCCAACGTTCACGATCGCCGTCTCGAACAACATCGCTTGTTTGGCGGCGATAGCGAGTCCTCCTCCAGTTACGATCGCGCCAAGCGCGGCACCGAAGCGCAAAATGGAACTGGACATCTGATTCATGTTCGAGGCGAACCCAGCTTCTAGGTTCTTCATACGATCAGAAATTTTTGCCGCCGCTTTGCCCGCTTTGGTTTCCAGATCGGTGAGTCCACGCCCGACCTTATCGAACGCGGCAGACGCATTGACAGCCGTGCCCTTGAACTCGATCGTTACTTGCGCCATGGCGTCATCCTAATGGCCTCACGGCCTCACCAACTCTTCGTCTCACCGCGCCGGCCGGACAAACTACTGCCGAGTTTTTGACACGCGCGGAACAGGTCGAGCGATTTCGTCGGCAGCGGTTTCGGTTGACCTCGTGGAACAAAGGCACCTTTCGCTGCGCCCATGCGCCACTGCATCATACGCAGGCGAGCGATCGGATCTTCGAGCCCGCCGACCACGTGCCGCTTCGCCTTTGTCCGATCAAACCACGGCGGGAGCTTTGCCGTGGTTTGCAGGTTGCCGGAAACCTGCGGCGCAGGACCGGCGAACTTCTCGATCGTCGTACCGGCGGAGTCGAGCGGCTTCGACTCAAACAGCGGATCGACATGCGTCATCGCCGCCTTGCCCTTGCCGGACTCGTCGTCGGACATGGATCCACCGAGCACGGCAACCGCGAGCGTCTTCTCGCTGATCCAGGCTTGTACGTGCAACACGACCATGCGCACCGGATACCGATGCAGATAGCCGCGTTCGGTCAACCGCCGCTCGACGGCGAGACGCGAGATCAGCTCGGGCTCGCCGGGGAACCAGGCGGGGAGTCGGTCAGCTTGATCGCCAGGCTTCCCAGACCGAGCCGGGTCACTATCCGTTTTCCCAACTCGCCCCACCCCCGAAGGGCCTGGAACTGCTCCAGCACGTGATCGAATTGCTCGGCCGTAATCGACCGACGGATCCAGCGACGGAACGACGGTGACGACTCGACTTCATCCTCGTCGATCTCGACGAGGAAGATCTCGTCGGTCGCGCGCGTATCGCCTGCGGCAACGAAATACTCGGCGACCACCTTTCGATTCTTCGGAGTGTCGAGCAAGATCACCGCGACCTCGCGGAGCTGTCGACCGATTAGAGGGAGCACGCCCTCGCGTATCACGTCGACAATTGCATCGAGATATCGCGCGATGAGCCCGCCTTTGCTCAGCGTTTCACCGGCAACCACTGCGCCGTCGACCGCACCCTTGACCAGGCCGGTCAGCTTCTTGACGTTGGCGGCGAGCTGCTCCGAGACGAGCATCTCGCCGACCTCGATCAGCGTACCGTAACCAGGCTCACGCAGCGTCAGATTGCAGTTGCCGACGAATACCGGCGCGCTGCGAATTGCGAGCCGCTCGATGAGATCGGGTCCGTTGCCGTTGCCGTTTTCTTGCTTGGATTTGCTCACGCGTATCCTCCTGCGAGGAGTCTACACGACGCGAACCGAGACATGCCAGAGGAAAGCCTGCCCCGGCGTGTAGTGTGGCGACCGTATCGTGAGGATCTACACGTCGGGGCTGCGGCCGGATTACGGAACGCTGACGTTCGTTACGACATTCGCGCCGGGCACGGGCACGAAAAAATAACCGAGCGGACTGGTGCTGCTACCGCCTTGCCCCATGGCGTCCGCCTGATCGTCGAGTCCTTCGACCGAAAACGGCATCGTTACGTCGGCGGTGTCGTTCGCGCCGAGACTGAGCATATTGCCCGGGTGGCACTTGTAGATCCGCGCTTCGAGAACGAATTCATCGCAGCTTCGCCGACGCATCGCTTGCAGCGTAAAGAACGTGCTGCACTGCTGTACACCGGGATAGATGTACTGCGACGTGTTGCTGAGCGCGTCGCCAATAAGCGCGTGGAATAGCGCGTAGTGGAACTCGCTCGCCTCGCCGGAAAACCGCATGCCCATCGACATCGGCACAACGTAGTCGGCGATCCTTGGCACCGCAGTGCCGAAATGCACGAAATCTTCTTTGCTCATCTCGAGCACGCCGTTCGTGACATTACCGAGGTTGATCCTGTCACCATCGACCGATAGAAAGTTCACGTCGGGCCAGTTGCCCACGATCGCGTTCTGGACATCGACGGCTCCAACGAGTCCCATCACTGGCATGGCGTCTGCTCCTTCTTCTTCTTCACAGCGGTTCCCTCTCTAATGCAGGTCGGCATCTAGCGATAGATCGGCAGTCGAATCAAATCGACCGCGTGCCAGACCGACAAGTCCATCAGCACATGTGTGATCCCCTTATCCGGATCGAACAAGGTCACGCGACTGTTCGGCTCGCCGAACGCGCCCACTTCATTGATCACGCGCGCATACCAGGTTGTGATCGTCGGCGACGCCGGCACCGCATAGTCGTAGATGCGGAACCCGCGATCGTTGTCCGGTATCACCAACTCCAGAAACTCGTCGGCTTTGTCCGTGCATTTATCGCTGTACCGATCGCGCACGCTCTGGCCGGCGGTCGACCCGACCTCGTAAGCGACATCGATCCGATACAGGCTGGCTTGCCCTTGACGGCAGCCTTCGATCACGCGGCGGATCTCGATCCACCAGCGATGAAACGAAGTCGGGTCGGCGAGCGCGTCATTGTAGATCACCTTGCCCGCGTTCGCAGGCACCGCCTCGAACCGATCGCGCACGAGCGCATGAAAGGTTTTGTCTACGTCGCGTTGCCGAGTACCTGCCGCGAGCGACATCAGAAACCTCGCGTCGCACGTGCAAGCACGTCAGCGATCCGGCCATTGATGAACTGCGTTGCTTCGGCGGCGGCGATCGTCGTCATGTTGTAGGCGCGTGTACCGGGATGCGAAACCGACTTCGTGTAGATCTCCTTCTCGCCAATCTTGAATCGCAGGAACTTGCCCGGCTTCGCACGAATCGTATGCGCTCGCGTGCCGTACTCCAGCGCCTCGAGCAAGTTGAATTTGCCATCGTTGACTACTTGCTTCTTGCGCTTACCGAAGTCGTCGACGGACATGCGCGTCTTGCCAACACGGTTGTACGGATGTCGGACCGCGACAAAGAACGCACCGCCGAACCTACCTTCGGGTTGCTTGCGATTGAGCGACCAGAGATTCCATTGCTCTCGTGTTCGACCGGTATCTTCCGGCGTCAACTCCTTCGTGCGCTTGAGCGCGCGTTCGGCTGCGACGTAGATCAGATCGCGCATGTTCTTGACGATCTCGCGCTGTAACCGCGACATCTTCTCGCGTAGTTCGGGCGCGTTAGTGAGCACAACTTGCAGCATCAAACATGCCTCGCCGCGATCGACTCCATGACGTCAATCAGATTCCGCAACGCGTCGAGCTTCGATGTACCATACACGCTCGGTTCACCCCACACTTCCGGCGCGGTCGCGATCCATCGGTCATCGAGCTCACGATTGAACTCGATGCGCAGCTCGTCGTGCTGTTCTTGATCGTCGCTCATGGGATCCTCACCCAGAGGTCGGCGACGCACCAGGAGATCTCCGACTGATTTGCCGCCGCCTCGTTGCCGCATTGTCGCACGTGATACCGCTGCCCGGCGAACAAAATGAAGTCGCTCAGGAGCAGCGTGTTCGCGGCGACGACCGGACTCGAAGTCGCTGGCACGTCGAGAAACGAGAAGCGCAGCGGACCATGCTCGACGGCGATCAATTCTTGCCGGTCGCTCGCTTCGCCGTCGCCGATCTCGGACACCGAGCACCGCAGGTCGACCAGTGCAGGCGTCGACGCGATCATGGTCGGTGCGATGCCGACCGCCGGGTCGCCCGGGTCGACCACCACATAGCGCAGGATCGATGCGATTTGATCGTACTGAGCGACTTCAAGCGTACGCTGCGCGCGCCGCTGCAGGTGCCGTTTGTAGGCGCTGCCGCCGATGCCGGGCGTGACGCTCATATATCGCTAATGCGACCCGAGCTCGTGGCAGACAGGGGACCCCGCAGGGTCCAAAGGACCCGAAGCGGTCACCGGCACTGTCTTCGAGGGCAGATCTCTCGTGGCCATGAGTTTGCCGAAGAGTTCAACACCCTGACGGCCGAGTTCCTCGAACATGCTTCCTTCTTCCTTCAACCCCGGTCGATTTTACCGCCGAGTATCTACAAAGTCGAAGTCGGGCAGCTCGGCCAGCCCATAGGCGTCGAGCGAGAGGTAATCGAGTCGCTTGAAGTCACGCGCACGGAACGCTTTCCGTAGAGCATCCCGCAACTTTCTTGAGAGCTTCTTGGGGTCCGGTAGTCTGATTCGGCGCAGGTATCTGCGCTTGAAAGCGCAGATAGCCGCCGCGCATCTTGACGGCGTATGACCACACGAAAAACAGTGCAACCCGCGAGCTGAGAAGCCCCCCGAGGACTTCGAGATCCCAGCTCTCCGAGGTCACAAAATACAGGTTGTGGTGGGGATGGAAGTAGCCCGCATCAAGGGAGACTTCGGTCGACCCGGCAATGTCAGGGATCAGGAGCTTCGGCTTGCTCACCAGCGCGGGGTAGACGCGATCGATTGTTCGGAACCACCCATCTGGATTGCCCTTGGCTACGTGCCGCTTCTTCAAGTCAGCGGCGTTGTGATCGAGATACCTGGAAAGTCGCGGGTAGCGCTTGAGATCCACCATTCCGCCACCGTCGCGGAAGGTGTTGATCACGAAGCGTCTGCCATCGCGGATCTTGCCGTCCACGATGTCCTCGCGCATCACGAGAGGGACAAGGCGATCCTTCTCGATGTCCGCATCTTCTCCGACGATGTAAACCCGGTCTGCGCCGCTGGCGACACCGATCCCAACGCGCGTCACGTTGTCTGCCTCGATCGGTAGAAACCGACTCTCGAGCGCGCGCAAGGTCTGGAGGTGCTCCGGCGAACTCAGCACCCACGGCTCATCCCCATCGAACCAAGTCGCATAGCTCGCCACGGAGCCACCTGGCTTCGACTTCCCCATGTCCCTCATGAGGTCTTTGCACTCTTGCGGAGTGCCTGCCTCGAGGTGTCCGACCAGAACCTTGGTTTCGATTGGGTGAAGCTATTTGCGCCCGATGGAGAAGATCGCGGGATACGCGATCACGTCCGACTCGAAGGGGCTCGCACGATGAAGATCGATGTAGGAGCGCACACGGAAGCCCTGTGCGATCAGCGCTCGAAGGGGCGCGCCGTATTTGTTCAAGGTCCAGCGGTCAGCGCAGACGTAGGAGAGCGTCCCTTCGTCGCTGAGTGACTGTAGGCCGCGCTCGATGAATGCGACGTACAGATCGGCGCGATCGTAGAGTGATCTGTAGCGTGCGCGGTACTCGACTTGGAGCGAAGGGGCGAGCTGTTCGATCCGCACGTAGGGAGGGTTTCCCACGACGAAATCGAAGGGGCGATCAATTGGCGCCAGGAGAAAGTCAGCCTCATGTATCCAGCCCTGCGCAAGCTTGTCGCGATCCGCTTCGTCACACCGCGACCCGCCAGGGCGCTGATGATCACCTCGCGTGTCAGCGCCACGTGGGATGGATCGATATCGAATGCGGAGATCGCGTGCTCGAGCGATGCAATCTCGAGGCCAAGACGCTCGGCCGCTTCGACGAGTCGCAGGATCGCGGGCACGAGGAATGCGCCGTGCCCGCACGCCGGCTCGAGAAGGCGGCGGCTCGGCAGGTCACGATCGGGTGTGTAGCCAGCGAGGTCTAGGATCAGCTCGACGACGTGCGGCTTGGTCAGGACGACACCGTGAGTCTCCCCAGATGTGCGCTCCCCGTACTGATAGACGCTCTTGGGCAACTTGAGGGGACGGAACCTGTCAACGTTTCTTGGACCGAAAACACGTCCCTACGGCCAGTCCGCTCGGTCGCGACCGGCCAAGTCGGCGAAACGCATGAGCCCGTCGAGGACAGTCGTGACGACCAGCGACGCCAGCGACGCCAGGAACGCGCCCAGGACAAGCCCAGGCGCGTCGGGCCGGGACAGGTAGGCCGAGGGTACCCCGGCGGCAAGGACGCCCAGGAGCCCGCCTAGCTTCGCTGTCGGGACCAGCGTGCGCCGATCCCATCGCATCGCCAGCGCAACGAGCCCGCCAAACGCGAGCCCGGCGAGCCCGCCAAGCGCGAGCAAGTCGAGTCGCGACCGCGCGGCGACCGCGAAGGACGCCCAGAACCCGATGCAGTAAGCGCAACCGGTGAGCTGCGCGAGCACGTGCGAGGTCTTCGCCGCCGCACGCAAAGACTCGAGCGACGGCAGGCGCGTGATCGCGAACGCGATGCTGGCGACTGCGATCAGCTCCGCGATCATTCTTCCGCCAACTCGGGCGGCAAAAACTCAACCGGAGGCATTGCACGCTCGTGGAAATAACCGGCGATCTTGCGCATGTACTCGGACTCGGCCGTCATGTGATCCGCGATCTCGGACGAAGGAAGTGCTTCGACCGGCTCTGATCGCTTCTCGTTGCTCATAGCCCGATCGCCTCGAGCAACGCCGGTCCTTCGTCGATCAAGATCTCGAACTGTTCGATCGAGAACTCGACGCTCTGACCGTCGTCGCCGACGATCGAGAAACCGCCGCTCGTCGGCACGACCGTCGGACAGTTGCCGAACTTCTTGTTGCAACAGCGCAGCCGGCCATCATCATCAATCATCGGTATCCCTTTCTCGCTCGCACGAGAACCGTGTCGAGCTTGTTGTCGATTTTTTCGATCGACTTCTTGAGAGCGGTCACGTCGGTTTGCAGGACCGCCAGTGCTGGCTCTATCTCCGATAATCGTGCGACGAAAAACTCGCGCGAACTCTGTACCGATCGTATCGTCTCACGATCGTCGGCACGCAAGTCGCCGATCTGAGCGTGCAGAAACCCAGCCCATGCCAGCGTGACGGTAATCAGCAGTCCGATCGAAGTGCGAAGAATCCAGTCTTGACCTGGCACGGATTTTGGAGTCATCGCGATCCTAATGCTTCCGTCGCCACCAGGTGGCAACGACCTCGGCCCATCGATCGCAGACGCGCGACCACGCAAATGCCTGCATATCCTCGACTGCTTGCATACCAAGCTGGATCCTCAGCGGACGATCTTCTATTGCTCGACACACCGCCGCAAACATGCCGCTCGCGTTAGCGATGAGGCAATTCTTTTCGTGTTGGCCATAGTTGCCGATCCCGCCGTTATCCGTGCTGACCAGGCACGCGCCGCTCGCCATCGCTTCTTGACCGGGCATGCCCCAACCTTGCACGCTCGACGGTTCAATGAGCACATGCGTTGTCGCCATGTGTCGCGCCAGCTCGCTCTGCGGAAGTATCCCGAGCTGCGTTACTGGCACGTCGCCAAGCAACGAATAACTGCCGTACGTCGCGAGGTCAACGTGCTTGCCGAACTTCGCGTGCAGCTTGCCATAGATCTCACGCAGGAGCGCATCGCCTCGGCGCGGCGTTTCCGGCCGATACATCGCGAGCACCTGTACTCGATCCTTGCCGGCCGAGCGCAAGCCGCGATCGTAAAACAAGTCGGTATCGACGCCGATCGGAATGTACTCGGCCGCGTCGACGTGCAGCTCGCTTCGCATCGCCTTGCGAACCCAGTTCGAATTCACGACCGAGCGCGGACCGCGCACGAGATCGAGGTACGCTTGCGGCGGACCGTGCGGATATTCGGGCCGACCATCTTGCTTGACGAATAGGCTTTCGAGATCCTGCACGAACGCACCCGGCAAAATGCCCGATACGCTACGCGAAAGGCGAGTCACCCAATCACCGGTGAACCATGCCGTCGCCATCACGATCGCATTGGCACTGCCGCCGGTCGCAACCCACTTCGACGGCTCCGGGTCGACTCGTATCGCAGCGGCTCGCATCGGAATCAAGTTGAGCGAATGCTTCGCGTCCCACGAATAGGCGACCGCTGCATCGATGTCGCGCTCGATCAATCCATTGACGATGTTCGCGAGTGCAAGCATGCCGCCGCAGAGTTGTATATGCGGCAGATAGAAATAGAGACGCGGCCGTTCTCCCTTGCTGCGGATCGTGCGGAGCTTCGCGATCAACTCGGGTTGCGGATCGACGTTGAGCGCACGTATACGCCGAGCTTCGAGCAGGTTCCCATGCTCTGACTTGAAATCAATTACCGCACGCTTCTCCAGTTCGTTCGCGTCGCGACCGTAACTCGCATGGCTCAGATGGTAGATGTAAGCGCCGCACGCGACGAGCGTACGCCAAGATCGATTCGACAACTTGCGCTCAGGAAACCGCTTGCGCCGATCAGCGATGGAGCCAACCGCGATCGCCCAAAAGTGACATTCTTCGCCGTACCCTTGCGGGCACCGCTCGACATCGAACGGCCCAATCTCCGCCCACAACTCGCGCCGCACCGCCATGCACGCACCGACAGGCGTCACGGCATCGACCGAACGACCGCGAGCAATGTGCGCAAGTCGCGCGGCCATCTCGATGTAGCTCACGCCAGGAAGCATGCCGAACGTGAGCAGCGCGGCGTTGCTCATGTACGGACAAACCATGCCAACGTCCTCGGATCGGCCGACGAGTAACATCTCCTCGATCCATCCGGGCGTGACGAGCGTGTCGCTATTCAGACTGATCGCCCACGTCGCGCCCGACTCAAACGCGGCAGAGAATCCCGAATTGATCGCTCGCGTGTACCGCACGTTTTCATCGTGCCGAATCCCGCCACATCGTCGACCTTCGGCGCGACACTTCTTGGCGAAGCGTCGCAACGCAACTTTAGTATAGGCGTCGCTTGCATCGTCAACGATCAAGATCCCTACTTCGCGCGGCGTGCGCTCATGCAAAGCGCGCAAGCACGGCATCGTCACGTCCGGCCGATTGTGGACACACACGACGATCCACGTGCCGGACAACTCGGCGGTGCTCACCTTGGCCGGTGCCGGGCGATCGAACTCATTCTCACTCAGTTGATGTCGTTCACGCACATGCAACTCCTTCACCGGATTACCTCGTAGATCTCGCATGCCAACCTCGCTGATAGAGCCGAGCATACTCCAATCTGGTCGCCGCGAGAATCACTGCGATCGCGTCGTATACGTGGACGCGAAGGCTTTTCGGATTGATCGCTTCTACTAGCGAGCAATCCGTGATCTCGGCACGCACCGCCGACTCAACGAGCTGCTTCGGATCGACTCCGCGTGGCACCTTCACGCCGAGTGCAAAATGTACGTCCTTGACCGGGATCAGATCTCGCCGCTCGAATCCGCACGCAAGCCGAGCGCACTCGATCGCGACAAGCACACCCGACTGCGCCATCTTCAACGCGCCAGCCCATGCAGCGTTGACGGTCCGATCCTCGATTGCGACACCACCGTCAACGTCTAGTTCTCCGAGCTTCTTCACAACAAACTCGAAGATCTGCCCGCATCGTTGCGTATCGTTCTCGGCCGTGCTTAGCGAGCCCGGCACCGGCTCGCGCTTGCGTTTCGTTCCGCCGGCTCGCGTCTTGATCATTCGGATCGTGGTCTGCCGGTGACTCTCAGGAGCGAAGACTCCGACACCAAGCAGTTGCGTTTGTTTCTCGTCTACCTTGACAACGGCCCAACCAAAGTTGGCGATGCCAGGATCGACACCAAAGATTCTCATTGCTCCCGGATTATACCCGGCGAGACGAGATCAGACGAAGCGCGGACCGGGATGCAGGCGTGCCATCGTCGGCCCGTGGGACATCAGTCGCTCGAAACGATTGATGCATGCGTCGGCTTGCTCACGCCAACGCATGCCGGCGGCCGTCGATACGTCCTTGCCGTCCGGTCCTTCCGAGCTGGCTATTTCGCCTTGAAGCGCGGCAAGTCGGTTCGCTGCGCCATGCACCGCAAACAACCAGAACACATCGCGGTACTCAATATCAATGTCAGTCACGGTCGCGAACCGCTCGATTGGCACGAGATAATAAACCGTCTCGACCGCCGTCGGAGCAGGCGATAACAAGATCTGATTGCCCTCGGTCATCCAGCCGCGCGCACCGAATCGTCGCAGGAAGTAGTTGTACTGGGAGATCACGCGGTCAATCTCCCATGCTGACAGCGTCGTGCCGCCATAGATCGCAGCAAGCAAGACGTCGCTCGCGTCGTAGTTGTACGGCCCGAGCGGAATCGACGAACATGCGCCGCCGCTACCTCCACCACGCCAGAAGACAAACAGCTTACCTCCGGTCCATGTGGCCGGCACATTCGCTTGCGTCGTCGAGTAGAACTGCTGATCGGCTACCGTCGAGAAACTGCCGAGCACGATCTTCGGCTTGCGCTGGTTGATCTCGACGCGCGCATCTTCGAGGAACGTCAACGCTTGCGTATTCGAAAGGATCTCATCAGTCGTGCCGACCCTCGTGCGAAGCACGGTGAACAGATCCGCTTGACTGTAGATGCCGGCGTTCTGGCCGATCTGCTTCGGGTTCGCCATGAGGATCTAATGGCAAGATCGACTACCGCCCGGCCATCGACTTGCCTTCGCTCGACTTCTGCCGGATGTCCATCTCGCGGAACTCCAGCGCGTACTGCCGTCCGAACGCGAACGCTTGCGCATGCGGCCGGTTATCGAGCGGGATGATCTTGTCGAGTTGCTTGCGCGATTCGAGCAGCTCCGGCGTGTAGAGCACGAGATCGTCACCGGTCTTTTCGTCACGTACGGTGAGCGTCTGACCGATGCTCTCGACGAGAAGCTGGAAGTGCCGGAGCGAAAGCGTCGTCTCGAGCTCCCCGTTCGGCCGACGTCGTGTGTGCCCCGGCACCGGGCAATCGTACAGCATGCACGCGTCGAGCAAGTCGCCGTTGCGCTGCGGCTTGGTTTTCATGCTCGTACACATGGTCGCGATCGTCTCGAGCCGACGCGCTGCTTCCGCACGATCGTCGGTCGGCTCGACCAGCGCCGCGTGAGCTGGACCGATCTCGTAATACTTGCTGAACTTGCTGCCGGCGATGCCAGCGTTCAGATAGCTAGCGCGAAGCTGACCGCGCACGACTCCGCCGGCCGCTGGCACGATCGCCCAGAGCACCTCGCCCGGCTGACTGCCAAGAAGCGCGATACGGTCCTCCTTGTCGGAGCAGTTGACAATCGTGATCAACTCGATCGGCTTCTGCCAGCCGACATCCATGTGTTGTTGCTGCTCGCGCGTGAGATTCTCGCTTGCGCCGCTCGTCCCGAAGCGCGGCCGGAACCGCTCGGGGAACTGGTCGTAGTAGCTCTGCTCGACGTAAGGCGAGCTGCTCACGCCAGGCCAGCCGCGTCGCGTACGATCTTCGGCGAGGCGGTTCTCCGGTTCTTGTTGCGCTGGCTCGTTATCGCCGACCACGCGGCGACGCTTCGGAACGGTCGTCTCGATCATGCTCATGCTGATCCTCCTTGAACGTTGACTCTATCGAAACGAAACTAATATCGCCAGTCACCGTCAACCCCCACCGAAACACGGCCGGGATTCGCCGGAGATCGAACGAGTTGGCCTAGCGGCATGTACTCGATGCGAACACGAGCAGATTCAGATGCTTGTTTCGCGGGAGATCGTTTCGCCATGCCGGTAGTCTATCACTACCGGCATGGCGAACGTCAAGACAGGCTACGGAACGACGTTGATCGTGAGCCGATAAGACGTGCCGACGACGAACAGACTTTGCTGGGCTACATCGTCGACCAAGATCTTGATCGGCGCGCCGTTTTCTACGGCGTCGGCAGAACCAGAATCGTCAGTCGGCATGAACAACAGATACTCGCGGTTGTCGTTCGCCGAAATCTCGCCACCGACCGCGCGGCAAACAACATCGAAAATGAGCGGGAGCGGCATGGTTCCTCCTAGTCGGTAAGCCGAAGAGCGGCGGGATCCATAACCTCGCCACTCTTCGGCGAAGATCTACAGCGCGGCCCCGCTGCCGGTCACGTCGATGCGACCGAAGGCGTTCGGCTCGACCATCTTGCGTGCGGCTCGCGTGAGCGCGCCAAGATGGATGGTCATCGTTTGCGGGTCGAACAGCATGCGCACGTCGTCGAGCAGAACGTACGGCAGCCAGTAATAGAAGTCGTTTTCTACTTGGCTGCTACCCTTCCTGCCGATCAGGATCGTGCTCGCGGCGAAGAACGGATCCTCCCAGTACGCGAGCCAGTCCTCGAATGTGCCGAACTCGCCAGGCAGCTGACCGAGCGAGCCGGCCTGGTTCTGTGCCGCCGGAGCGTTGAGCTGGAACCGCTTGATCTTGCGCAGCGTGCTTCCGAGAGTCGTGCCGAGCAGCATCCACTGCGCGCCCTCGTAGATGTCCTGCCGGATCGCGGCGTCGAGTTGCACGACCGCCTCGAACAGCACCTTGCGCCACTCATTCAAATTGAGTGCGGAGTACGGGCCAGGCACCGTCGAAGACCACGTGCCTGTGTTGCCGGCCATGGTGCGCACGTCGTCGGCGACGTTGCGCGCCCACTCGCGAATGAGCTGGATCATGATCTGCCGACTCATGAACTCTTCGAGATTGATGCCCCACTGGCTCAGTGCGTCTTGCTGCGCCGGCAAGCAGATGTCGGCACCGAGCGCCTTGTCCGTCGCCGTCGCAGTCTCGCGCTGGATGCGAGCGTTGATCTTCGGGATCGTGTCCGTGCAAGTCGTTCGGTCCCAGCAGTCGGGCGCGTCCTGAAGATCGACTCGGCTGTTCGCCGTGTAGCTGCCGCAGCTCGCCGCGCGAAGCACGTCGAGGTAGGCGATCTGCCCGCTGACCTGCGTCAGGTTGAAACTGCCGACCAGACCGAGAACCGGGTTGTTGGCCATCGCGCGCGTAACGATCGCGATGAGCTGACACGCCACGGTAGCGATGTCGGCCGGCGTGGTCGTCTCGCGGAGCGCCTTCAGCGCGGCTTCACGCATCGTCGGATCGATGATGCGTGCGACCTTCTGGTCAAGCATGATCCCGTTTTGGCGAAACAGGTTCGTCACGCTCGGATCGATCCGCCACGCAGGCCACCGCTCGGCGACCTTGCGCTCCAGCATCTCTGCTTGGATCGCCATCAATTCCCGGCGGTGCGCCTTGCTCGCGCTTTGCACCTTCGGGAACATCACCTCATCCTTGAGGATCTCTCCTTCGGCGAACGACCGAGGATCCTTTCGCTGCCGCTTTTCGAGCAGCGCCGGCAGCGACGTCCCGAGCACTCGCTCGGCCAGGCTCCGGTTCTCCTGCATCGGGTTCATCTGCTCTTCCATTTGCGATCTCCTGTTCCTTCGGTCGTCCGAGTTCCTAATGCAGGTTCGCGTTTTCGCTAGCTGCGATTCTCGATCACGGACATTGCGACCGGGATCGGATCGTTGGCGAAACCGTCGCCGCGCTCATAGCGCGCTTCGACGTGCGCGGCGGCGATCGGCCGGCGATTCGCCGCCTCGTGCAGCTCCTTGAGATCGGGTCCGACTACCTTGTCGAACCGTTCGCTGCACGTCTTGACGTGCGCCTCGATCGCGGCGGCCAACTCCTCCGCCTTGGCCGGCGGCACGAATCGGTCGCTCATATCGAGAATGTAGTTCTCGCGCTTGGCGCGGATCGGCTCGATCTCGTCGGTCTTCGAGGCGCAGTGCGTCTTGACCGCATCACGAATCGTCTTCTCGAGTGCGATCGCGTCACGCTCAGCGGAGATCTTGGCGATCTGTTCGCGCGCCACATCGAGCACCGTGCGTGCATCGCGCAGCTCGTCGACCAGCTTCGTGTTCACAGCTTGCGCTTCGACCAGCGCGGCCTCGGTCGCGGTCTGCTTCGAGCTCAACTGTTCCACGAGAGCCTTCAGCTCGTCATTCGCGGAGGCAGCTTGCGCGACCGCTTCCGCGATCAACTGCTTTACCTGGGTCTCGTCCATTTCGATCTCCTTCAAAGATTCAGCGTTTCTAATGGCAACCGCTTCCACGACGAACGATTGCGCCGGTTTCGGGGTCGATCCGTCGGCGCAAGCCCCGTCAATGGGACAAGTACCATCGTCGCACAACAAGGCTTCGCACGCCTCGCGGACCTCGCGCGACATCTCGGCACGCTTCGCCTGCACGTAAACGCGTGCGCTCGGGTCGCGCACGGTATCGTACTGGTAGATCTCGAATCCGATGATGTGGTCGTAGACCTCGCCGTCATGATCGGTGTTCAACTTGAACAACGGATTGTCGGCGTTCATGACTCGCCGCTCACCGACGCCTCGACTCAGCGTGCTCTTGCCGAGCGGGAAACCATGCGCGGCGGCGACCTTGAGATTCAGCCCTTCGGTTGTCGCGAGCACGCCTTCTTTGATTGCCACGCGCACGCCATCGCGCCTGACGTCAATCAACTCGGTCGCCAAGCTCTTGAACGTCTGGCCGTCGTCTGGATGATCTAGCTCGCTACCCATCGAAGCGACTCGATCGCGGAACGCGGTAGTGATCATCTTCTGCTGGCTCTCGATATTCTGCCGCATTCCCGGCTGGCCCTGCTCGCCTTCAGCGTCGTAAAGCCGATGATTGAGGTTGATCACGGAATCCATTGCACCGCAACCAACCAGTACGGCGATATATTTCTCGCCGCTCGGCGACACGAAATCAGCATCGGTGATCTCGAACGGAGCGACCTCTTGTGTCTGGTCCTCTCGTCGCTCGATCACGCGCACGCTCTCGAGCAAGAACGTGTCACGCAATCCGTCGAAACGAAAACGCGTGCCCGGTGCCGACTCGGCCGTCAGCTCATCGTGACGCATGCGCGGGCATTCGCGGGCCACGTCGAAGATCGGATCGCTCATCGCTGCACGTGTTGCGATCGAAAGGAGCGCATCCTTTTGCTCGGCCGTCAAAGCGACCTGCTCCGGCTCATGCGCTGGTTCGTGCGTCGCGCCGTGCTTGTCGGGATCGTAGACCACTCGTCGCTTGACCTTGGCCGTCTTACCGAACTCGATCTCTTCGCCGACCTGTCTCCACTCGATCTTGAACCGCTCGATGGTCACGCCGTCGCCGTACGTCGCGCACAAACAAACGCACCAGCCATCGCCGATCGCCTCGCACATCCACGATCCGTCGTGCTTCATCACATCGCGCACGTGGACCTTGAGCGCCTCGATCAACCGCCGCTGAAAATCCTCTATCGTCTCGTCGGCGCCGAGCGTGAACTGCTCGACCATGATCGGCTTGATGTTCTCCCACTTCTTCGGTTCCATCTCAGGTCTCCTATGCGTTCGGGTCACGCGCGACGATCGCTCCGCCGGCAAGGCGGAAAACAGTACGCGGAACCCACTGACCATCTTGCACCTTGTGCCCACGCTTGAACGCGGCGAGCACGGTAGCGGCGATCTTGTCGGCCGGCTGCTCCTGCCCTGGTTTGGCGTTACCTTGCGCATCGTTGACGGCGCGCACGAGGACCGCCAGATTGCGGCGTGCAGCTTGGCTCAGCGGGATACCGTCGATCTCGGTCACGTCGTTCTAATGCAACGCCGCGAGCTTACTTCGATTCGGGGCCACGATCGGTTAATACGACCTGCGGCGCTTCGCTCATTGTGAACGAGCGCGGCGCGAACTTGTAGCCGGCTTGCGCCGGTCCCTTGCCCATCGCGATCTGCACGCGGCCTTTCGTTGCACCGATCGCGAACGACAAGGCTTCGTCGCGTGACGGAAACGATCCAATCCAGTTCGGATCGCCGACCTTGTAATCGCTCGGATGCCGTGTGTTGTCCTTCTGAAATAGATGCCACACTCGCACGCGTTGACTTCGACCGTGCCGATCGTAAAGCGTTTCCCAACGCGGCTCGAAGGCGAAGGCAACGACCGGATGAATCTTCGGCGAGATCGTGCGCATCGTACGCTTGAGATCCTGCTCCAACCACTTCTTCTGCTCGTGGTCAACGCGACGAGACATATAACGCTACTCCTCGACGATCAATGCACGGCTCAGAAACACGCTGCGCTTCCACGTCTGCTTCTTGTTTGCGGCGACATCGCGCGCTACCAGGCGATCCTTTGCGCGCTCCTCTTCGAGCACGCGATAGATCGAGCCAGTGCGGCGCACGCGCTTGCCGGCCCAGGTCTTACCGATCTGCGACAACAGCACCGACTTCTCGATTTTGTCCTGCACGCCTCGGAACGATGCCATCGGCGACCTCCTGCGCTGCTCGATCTGCCGCCGCGAATTGCGGCAAGTTTGCGATGTCGGCCGGCATCGCCGGCTCGCCATGTAGCTCGATTCGTACTCGCTGCATGAGCGCCCAGGCAAGCCGCCGCTCCCACCCATCGCCTTCGGTGATCACGACTCGCCCGCGATACGACACGCTCGCAGGCAAACCACTTGCGTACGGCACATCAGGCGAGTCTGCGCGGAATCGATGCGATACAAATCGCACGCGTGCCGACCGCACGGCTTCCACGGCTTTCATCTCATGACGCGGCTCGAACTTCGCTGCCACGGTCGCCACTTGTTGTGCGAGATGATCGACACTCCAACGCGGCGGACTGCCGCTCACCTCACGTACGAACGTCGGCGCACCCGGCCGACGAAGCATCAACCCGAGCCAGAACCCGGCAACCGCCGCTACGAGAATGAGCGCGACCAGCATCATTCGATCTCGCCGAGGTACTCGGCCGGCTCGACCTCGATCTTGAGGCGTTCGACTTCGGCGATCATGAGCGGACCGAACCGCTCGACCTCCTCCTCCGGCCCCGAGACGAACAACCCATACGCGGATAGCAACTGCTCGTCGAGCGGACCGATCTGCACGTCGACCCCACCGCGACGTGCAGCGCGAAACGCAGCGAGAATCGACAGAAGCGTCGCTCGCCGGCCGTCGCCGTAAAAGTTCAAGATCCGCATGGCGTCATGCTAGCAGTTCTCTTACGCGGATTGCCACTCGTCTTTCGTGTTGCCGTACTTCTGCCGGATTGACGCGGAGCCATTTGCCGCGTTCATACAGCGGCCGATCGCGCAGATACCGCATGGCGAAGATCACGCGCCGGTCAAAAATACTGAGCTGCCACCAGATCGGCGAACGCAACGCTACTTCGTCCGGCGCAATAAACAGTTCGTTTTCGATCGATGCTACCAGATCAGAAACGCGATCAAATACGCGACGTTCGACTTGCTGTAGCATTGCGACTGGAATGTCCAACCGCTTTGCGCGTTGTGCGGTCGGCACTTCGCAGATCCGCATGTCGATCACTTCTCGATCGAGCGAGTCGAGTCGATGCTTGATGCGATCGAGCAACGTCCTGATCTGCGGCTCATCGAGTTTGTCATCGAGACTCAACTCCTCCCACATCATCATGTGATCGATCGAAACCGTGACACGATGCAAACTGGCGCGCACGTCCTCGGATAGATCAGGGTATCGTTCGGCCAGTTCATCGTGACTCATGCCGCGATCGAGATCACGGTGCGCCTTGTGGATCATGTTGTCGCACGGTAGACGCACGCTTTCGAGACCGTCACAAGCCTGTCGTGTCATTGCTCGACGCATGTCGAGATACGCATACGTCCGCAAGCGAATGCCGTTCGCTTTGCGCTTGTCGTAACGCGGAATCTTCTTCAGGTACTCGATCACGCCAACACTAACCAGATCTTCGACGTCCGTTTCGAGGTCCGGCTTGTGGATGATCCATCGAGCGATCGTAGCCGCGAGCGCACGAATGAACGCGAGATCGTTGGTAACGAGCGAAGCGATCGCCTCCTTGTCGCCGCGCTGCGCCGTGCGGATCAATTTCTGTTCGGCCGCGATGTCGATCACATGCTTGGCCTTCGGCGAGGTCCGCATCGGACGGCGAGGCTTGCTCACGGACCAACGCGCAGAAGCTCGTCGATCTGAGCCATCAAGTCGCGCTGCGTCGCCTCCCACGTCTTGACGTCGGCAAGCGCGATCGTTGTCCCATCGAGCCCGCGTATTGCCAACCCGACGGCGACGCCCGGATCGATTTGCCTGCGACTGATAACGTCGCTCACGTCGAGCATAGGTACGTCGCGAATGCCTCGCGCTTGCTGATACTGGATCAGTTCATCGTTCGCAGCTCGACGTGCGCGAATCGCCGCATTGCGTGCGGCTTCGGTCGAAGCCGTCTCGATCCTGCGCCGGTTGTAGTTGATGCGAGCACGCATGTCGTCGACGCGCGCTCGTTCGGCCGGCGTCGGCTCGCGGTCGCCGACCTTCTTGCGTCCACTTGCCAACTCGGGATTCTGGTTCGTCACGCGCGCGATCCGGCTTGGCGCTTGTTGCGTCACGATCACCAGTTCGCAACGACATCGTGATCTGCATCGCGTCATCCCCGACTTCGGTAACGCCGGCAGCGTATCGCGCGTGAACGGATTCGCGCCGGCCAGCGTGAGGCAATCCTCGCACGTTACCGAGCTTGCGCCAAGGCGCCATTCGTAGATCGTATCGGGACTGCTCTTGCGCACCCAGCCGGAGGTTTTCATGCTTTCGGCGCCGAGCACGTACTGATCGATCCGCGACTCGATCATCTTCTCGCTCATGTCGCCGGCCGCGAGCTCGCGCACGAACCGCGACGCGAAGCCCATCTCGGAAGCAACCGCACGACGCAGAAACTCGCGGTCGACGGCGGTGATCTCGGCTCGCGGATACTGGCTTACGCCGAGGCGATACGCCGAGTCGTACGAGCTGCCAAGCGCACCGGCCCACCTGAGTTCGAGCGTATCACGATCGATGCCACCGCGCTCAAACGAGCGCCACGCCGAGGTCATCTTGCGCTTGAGGCGACTTTGTTCGACTGACATCTCGGTTTGGGCAAACCGAGATGTCTTCGCACCTTCGAGCAAGAACTCCAGGTCGCGGTAGATCTCATCTGCTTCAACGATGATGTTCGAGAGATCGATCGCTTCGCAACTGCTACACATGGTCGAACAATAGCAGACGTCGGCCTTCGCTATCCCTGCTCGTTTGACCCGCGCACGCCGGATACGAGCTTGACCGCTTCACGGATCATATCGAGGTCCTTCGCCAGATGCCGTGCGATACGGCGCCGCGCCTCGTTCACTTCTTCGGGTGACGTCTCGTCAGTTTCTTCGGCCGGCGCAGGACCGGCTTCCAGATCGATACCGTATTTGTCTGCCATGTTGAGAGCGATCTCGGTATCGCCATCCCAGATGATCTCGGTCCAGATATACGAGAACGGCATCCCGATCTCGGTCGCTACCTTCGCCGTCTCGGTCGCGATCTTGCGCAGCTCGACGCGCATCGAACTATCGAGGAAGGTCAAGTCGGGCATGACTATCTCGACCATACCAGCCTTGAGAGGACGGCCGACCAACCAATACGCGAGCGTGACCACATAGAGTACGAACCGGACGATCTGATGTTGCTCGCTGTTCAGGTACTTCGCGAACTCGACCGTCTGCACGCCGAGTCGATTGCCGCCGATGCCTTCGCCCGATCTCTCGATGCCGAGTTGCGCTTTCGGCACCTTGAGCGGGATCACGAACTGATCTTGGAAGTTTTCAAGCATCTCGACGACGCCGCTCAGGTTCGTGGCGGCGAGTTGCTTGACGTCAGGCGCGGCGCCTTTGCCGTCCGGGTAGATGTCGTAAAACAGAACGAGCGGCTGCTCGTTCATGTTCTCGATCACTCGGCGGTCGAGTTTGCCGTCGATCATGACCGGCGTTCGCGCGGTCAACTCATACATCTCCTCGTAACGGGTCGCGCGTTCGTTCGGATCCATCGTCGACGGTACGCCGAACACCATCGCGACTTGTCCCGAGGCGTTCCGCACAACTTGCGTCATCGCGCTGTCGCGAATCCCCTGCAACGCGAATCCGGTCGCTCGCAAGCCAGACGCGAAGATCGACCGACCGTACATTGAACCAAGCTCGGGCATGTGCACAAGGTGAATCACCTCCCACTTCTTGAGCATGCGCTGCTTCTCGGCGTAACCGCGATACTCCCAGCCGATCAACTCACCGTAAGCGTCGATCACCGCAAACGTGAGACTCGGCTCAAGGTGCTTGAGTTGTAAGATCTGGCCGAGGTTGTCGACGATCGCGTGGAAGAATACATCGCCGAACTTGGTGCGGGCGCGCACGATCGGCTTTGCCAACTCCTTCAGATCCAAGCGGTCGACCAGTCGACCGATGAACTCTCGATCGGCGTCGGGAAACTCGGCAGCGTACTCCAGATCGAATCCGAGGATCTGGTTGCCTGGCTCGCCACCGATCGCGCTCGACGCGATGATGTCAAGTGCCGCACCCGCCTCGGGAATGTTCGCGTCGAGTCGGCAGTATTCGGCATAAGCAGCGATCCGGTCGCGGTTGTCGAGCAGCTTCAGTTCATGTTTCGAACCTAGTCGCGCGTGCTGCAAATCGCGCGGCGATCGAACGTTCGTCTTCGCGACCGGAACACCTACGACCATGCCCGGCTCGGATGCCAGCACGACCGCTACCTCGTCCGGCTCGGGATTGCGGCGAAAGCGGCGGACCAGCTTGGCGGCGATGGTTTCGGGCATGACCTTGTAATGGCCAGCTACCTGGGAGGCGCTAGAGACGCGAGCCCGACCTTGCCCGTAGGGTCGATACCCCAGAGCTTGCGAGCCTTCTGGCAGGCTTCTAGGAGCGGTTGCTGGCCACGAATCGATCCGGCGAAGCAACCAGAGTCGAGCTTGCGCTCACGAGCGATTTTCTCGACGAGCGCCGCCTGACGCTCGACGATCTCGGTATGCCGCTTAACTGTCGGCGAGCTCATGCGCCAATCGAGCAACTCACGCCGATACTTGGCTGCTAACTCATCGCTTTCGGCGGATAATTTTTCGAAATCGACGAGCACGCTTAACGCGACCGGCGCGAACGCCGGCGCTTCGGATGCGGTCGTCGGAGTCGTCGGAGTTGGCGGAGGTGACGCCGGCACCGCTTCGGCCGGCGCTTCAGGTGGCGATGCGGATGCTACCTTCTGTTGCCGCAACGAATGCCCGACGGCAAGGAGCGCAACGACGAAAATCAGCGCAAACGGAACGGCAATTGCGATCGTCTTCAGTGGCATTACCGCCGAGTCTACCAGACTCCCCGCCGAGTCTACAACCCACCTACAACCCACCAGGTCAATTCGACGACCTCGCTAGCAGCCAGCGCTTGCGCGAACGCGATCGAAAACGACGCAGCGATCCTCGCCGATACGTACACGTCTCGATTCGCACAGTCGAAGTCGGCGCACGTAAGTTGTACCGACTTCGGCGCAGTCACATACGCCATGTCGAACACGATCAAGCAAGCGAGTCCTGCCCCTGGCGTGCCGTTACCGGCAGTGATCGTCACATGCCCGGCCGAGTCCGTTCCGCCAACCGTCACAACACACGCTGCTCCAGATCCGCCGCCATCGTTGAGCGTCGTACCGGTGAGATCGGTTGTCGGCGCCGTGGTTTGATCGCTCAAAATATGATGATTGTTAACCACCAATGCAGTGGACGAAAATGTCAGATCGGCTTCGGCCGAAAGCGCGCCGGCACCGTTACCGGTGAGTAAATAATCCGTGCCTACCGTGGTAAGTCCCGTACCGCCCTGCCCCACCGTCAACGTAGTGCCGAGCAAGATCCCATTGGTGACATCCAGTGAGTCGAAATACCCCGTCCGCCAGCGCTTGCTGGTCAGCCCGACGTCCATGTTGGTCTGCAACGGATAGAGATGACCGGAGGTATTGACCAGCACTTTCTGGACGGAGCCGGTGGTACTCAGCGAAAGCGTGCCGGCGTCGTTACCGCTGATACCCATGGTCGTGTAGACATGTCGCACCCTGACGGCGCCATTACCGATGTCGTAGACATTGTCGGTCCCCGGTATCCAGTGGCCCCACGTCGCACCCGCGCCCTCGCCGAAGTACCAGACCCGCTGTGCGCCGTTGCCCATCGAGAACCGGAACTCGCCATTATACCAGTTGATGTTGGTCAGTTGCCTGCCCGTCGACGATTGATACTGAGTATCGATAGTCAGCCTTTCCGTGGTAGTGTTTCTGCCGGTCAACTTCAATTCGGCCGCAACGTCGTCCGCAGCATGGCCTTGGATGTAAACGTGTCCTCGGTCGGCATTGACGTTGCCCACTTGCAAGTATTGCCCCGGATCGGGCGTGGTATTACGTCCGATGCCGACCTGGATGTCTTCCTGATTTACCGCGCCTTGGTCGGACGGGATCAGGTAGGTGCCAGCGTAGTCCCAGTTCGGCGTGCCGCCGACGTCTTCCCACTTGCCTCCACCTGTCCCGCCGTCGCGATAGCACATGATGTGTTGAGTCCCGCCGTTCCAGGCGCATCGACCCGGATACTCGTACATCGCCGGCGTAACCGTGTTTTCGTACAGCGCATCAGCACCGGCATCCGTGATCGTTCCTGGCGCGAGCTGCAAGGACTGACGTGCTACCGGATTGTTTTGCCGCACGTAGCTAGCACCTTGAGCTTCGACCGATTGCTCAAGTGATAGCCCGATAGCGGACAAGATGAGCGCAAGAGAAAACCCACCGACGAGCAGACGTGAGCGCGTGATCATGGGCAGCCGTGTCTGATGGCGACGCCAGCATTCCATGGACAACGATCGCGCGTATTCACCACTCCGTCGCCGTCTCCGTCCGAGGTCTTCGGCGGTAGCTTGCTTTCGTCCGCGTTGCCGGGCAAAACGCCCTCACCTGTCGGGATCGGCGCGACTACAGGCGGCAACTCGGGGACGTCCGGTGCACTGACGTATCCGGCTACGCCAACCGCGACAGCGGTCGCGGTCGCGATGATCGCGGTCCTGATAGTTTTCGGCGTGACGATCGTCATCATAACCCCTCGCTTCTCAGCCGATTATTCGCGTCATCCGCGACATGCCAGAGCGCCCACGGCTCGGGTAGGCACTCGTCCGCGTGCCACAAGACAATGATCGGCGGTGACATCTCATAGCCGGTCTCGGCGAACGTTTCTGCGACGATTGCCTCGGCGCGCTTCTGCCCCTCGATGCGCGGCACAAGCCCGACGGCATCTTCCGCAAGGCCGTCGCAGGATAGGAGCACTGCGAGAAGCAGGGCGACGCGACGCATCCGTTAGCTCGCCTGCACAAGGGTCTGATACACACCCACCACCTTCATCACGCCGATATCTGCCGGTACCGGACGCACCCGTCCGGACGTACCGTTGATCCTGTACGCCCAGACGTTGCCCGCAGGCGCCTCAATCATGATCCGCGCGCCTGTGTCCGGGTCCATGTCGCCACTCCACACGTCTACGACCATCCATTGATTGCCCCCCGCGGCGGCTTGCAGCGCAAGCTCGCCTACGGCCATCATACCGGGCGTCGTGGCTTCAGTCGGCAACGCGAAGCCGATCAGATCAATCTCCATGCGCGTGCGTCCCCACGCGACCGGCCCGCCCGCTATCGCGCCGCTGTACGGTGCCACGTGACCCTGCTCGGGACGGGTGAAATCGATCCCCCAACGCTTGCCCGCAGGCGGCTCGTGCCCATCCACCGTGACCGCTACGAGCAGTCGATCGGCCAGGATCACCATCGAGGATGGAGGCGTGGCGACCGCATCCTCGAACAGCACCGCAGGACGCGGCAGAACTGGTCTACTCATGACAGGCTCCTTCTGCAACAACGATCAGTCGATCCAACATGGCCGGCGTGATGCGACGCCCATGATACTCGATGAATTCGTCCGTGACGACGAAGACGGGCTTGGTTTCGGCCGGCATGGTCTTCGTGACCTTCCCGGTCTCGAAGCCTGTGTGTCCGATTGCCCAGCCTACAGGATACCCCGCGTACTTCTCGGCCTCGAGGCTGCGCCAACCGTTGACGTAGCTGTAGTCGCTGCCGTTGATCAGATCGGACCAGACGTTGGCCCATTGCGCCGTTGTCTGGGTGCCCAAGTTCAGCGTGCCGTCGGTATCGGGATTGATGCTTCCCGCGACGGTCACGGCGCCGGCGTTGCTCACGCTGAACTTCGGCGCGCTTGCGACTTGCAGGCTAAGTAGGGTATGCGAGCCTACTAACGCTGTTTCCGTGGCATTGTAGAGAATACCTGTGATCGCTCCGTTCGCGCCACCAGTCTGGTTGATTACTGGTGTGATCCTCAAGACCCCAAACGTAGCCGTGCCAGACGTGGGCGCGAACGTACAATCGATGCTCGTCATTACTGGCGTGCCGGATGTCTGGGCAAAGCTCTTCAAATCGGAATTAAATTCAATCCCGATGTTACCGCCCACTGCGCTGGCGTCACCGACGGAAATGTCAATGCCGCCAGCGGTACCAGCAGAATTAATGACCGATATCGTCGCGCCGGTGTTGGTCATTATGACGTTGCCGGTGAACGTAGCCGCGGCTCCGTTCACCGCGCCGAGCGTGAACAGTCCGCCGCTCGAATAGATCGAGCCAGTCACGCTCACGTCGTACGTGCCGGCAGGATCGATCTTGAGAACAGATGCCGCAGCAGCATCGTTCTCCATTACCTTGAAGTCTATGTACGCATCAGCATTCGCGACTGCGCCAGCATCTGTCCAACCGACTTCCATGATCGCTGCTGTGCGCTCGTTTCCGTCGTTCTCCTCGAGCACGAACTTCTGCGACACACCAAACCCGGCTATTACGGTACCGCTGCTGATATGGCGTAGCGTGAGTCGGTTCGTGATTGAATTTGTCGCTGAATCACTAGCGTGAATCAGCGTCTCAACGTCGCTGTCTACCGTCGGAGCCGTACCAACGTCCGCTGTGCCGAGCGTCAGGATCGTCGTGGCAGCATGCTCCACCGCCGCACCCAAGTTCACTCCATCCGTCGTACGGAACAGAATTCGTCCTACCTTGGCCGCACCGGCGGTCGCATCCCCCGTCGGTAAACCCGCCCGAATCGTCAGATCTCCTGTGCCGATATTGGTTCCGACGCCCGATGTCGCGCGAAACATGCGATCGATCGATAACGCGGCCGTCGGCGGTCCCAGATACAGATCCGTACCATCGAATTGTAGCGCCGCCTCGGCGATAGCCGCTGAGGCACCATCGCTCGTCAGTACGTAGTTGTCCCCGCCCACCGGCAAGCCACCCGCCGCCGCCCAGCTCGTCACGCCGGCGCCGTCGGTCTGGAGGACCTGTCCCGCGGTCCCATCATCTGTCGGCAGCGTGAGCGTCCATGTGCCCGCCGCCGCGGCCGGCTGGATCGTCACAACCCCGCTCGTGCTCCCAGCCAGCGTTACCGCCCCGAGCGTTGCGCCGGTCGTACCGACTGCCAACACCCCAGCGGCGAACTGTAGCGCCGCCTCGGCGACAGCGCCGCTCGCACCATCACTGGACAGCAGATAATTGTCCGAACCCGACGGGAGAAGCCCCGCGATGCCGATTGGCTGATTCGCGAATGCAACGACCTGCGCTTCGCTGATCGAGAGCGCTTCAGTCGGTACGCTCGGCGCCGCATCCGTCGAGGTGAAGAATCGCATCTGAGAGGGCACGCGGTTGTCTCCGATTGTCCCGACAGCCTCAAACAAGATCGCTGCGCTGCTCACGTAGTCCGTGCCGTCATGACCTCCGGCGTCGATCTGTCCGAGCTGATCGCCCGTGATCACGACAGTCGCCGTAGCATTGGTGCCTCGGCTTTTCAAAAATTGCAACAGTCCGCTCGTGTCCGCGACTGCACCGGTGTGTCGCTGGATCACGACATCGAGCTGCGGTGTAGTCGTGTCGTCAGCGACCGCGAAATGACCCGGGATCAAGGTGCCCGCGATCGTCGCAGCGAACTGCTGCGCGTCACCGGTCCCCACCTGCGGAAAATACGCGCTGCCCTGCGAGAGCACATAGGCCAATGTGGTCGCGCCGCCGCTCGCGTCGAAGTCAAGCAGGTGCGCAGTCTGGCCGGCGTTCGCCTCGATCGTCAAACCGACCAGATCTGCACCGAGGTCAATCGTGTTCGCGCCGATGCTCGTGAGGGTTGTCGCCTCGATCGTGCCGGTACCCGTTGCGGCAAGACTCGCACCCGTACCGACCAGCATCGCCGCCGTCGTGTTCGTGCCGGACGTGATCAGATCGAACGCTATACCGCCGCCGCCGACCGTAAGCACGCTCACCCAGCTCACTCCCGTGTAAAGCCGCAGCGTCGAGTCGGTCGTGCTATAGATGGTCCAGCCCGCGCCTGCAACTGACGGCTCGCTGCCGTTCGCGCGATTGAAAAACCGGATCGGTCCCGTCGCCTGCCCTCGATTTTTGAGCAGATAAGAGTTGAACTGCGGATCGGGTTGCGCGCTCACAGTCGGAGCGACGAGCAAACAAGCCGCGATCACGATCGACTTCAACCATTTATTCATGGACACCTCACGAATCCGAGCGGCGATACTTCGTCGCGTAGAAGCTAATGCTTCGAGCGACGCCACCGTTCACCGGGTTGAGCAATCGCACCGTGAACAAGTCTGCACCGGCCACGGTGAAGCGCAGCGTGTTGCCGTCGAGCGAGATCGTTACGATACCCGTGGTCCTCCACGTGTCGGCGGCCGACTCCGCTACCGGATCATCGGTTTGCGTTTGCGGATTCTGTCGGCTTGAGGCGAACATGACATCATGCTGCTCGCCCGCGACAAGTCCCGCAAACACCGCTTCGATCTCAAATGCACGATAGATTTCGATCGTGCCGGCGCGGTTGATCTGATGCCGGTTGTAGAGCACGCCCGCGTTCGTCGCCGTGCTCGGCGGATTGTTCAGCGGGTGCAGCCCAAGCTGCAAGGCTTCTACGTTGTGGATCGTCCCGAGATGCGGGCGAGTAGTCGGCGGCATGGCTCCTCCTGTGCTGGTCTAATGGAAGCACGAGGTCAGATTCGCACGCCGCGAGCACGCAATCTTTCTATATGTGCTTGATACTCGCGTGTCTTTTCTCGCTGGAGTTTGCGCATGATGATCGCCCGCTTCCGTTCGATCGCGTCTTTCGCTGCTTGCGGAACTTCGGTTGTCTGATCCCATGTCCGCGAAGTCGCTTCGGCGATCTTGCGCTCCAACACCGATGGATGTACCGCTCGCCCTCCGACCGGCGCACCGACCGACAAGCCGTTGCGCAGGTGCAGCTGCCAATATACTGCCGCGATTGCCTGTGCCACGTCATCGTGCCGCTTCGGCCGATGCTCGATCACCTCGCGGTTGTTCACGTGCTTGCGTTCGAGTTGCACCAGTTCTTCGAACGCGATCGAAGATTCCCAAACCGGCAAGAGCGCGAGACCGGCGCGATAACCGGCCGAGAACGCCGTATATCCATCGATCGTACGTACCATGCTGATTTGCTCGACTTGATATCCCCAGCCACGCAAAATCTGCTGGAAGTCGAACGATTGAAAACTATCGAACGTGACCAGACAAATGCGGAAGCCGTGACGGCGCAGGTCCTCGACGAAAGCGCGCACTCGCTCGTAGTCGTATCGCTCGCCATCACGCAGGAGTCGCAACGCAAAGTCGTACCAGACACGCGGAAGATTTCCGATCCGTTCGATCTGACATCCCATCGACATCCCAATGTAGTCTTGCCCCGACTTGCCGCCGGCAGCGAGGTCGAAGTGAATCGCACGCGGCGCGTTCGGCAAAACGAGCGGTGACCATGCTCCGGTCGCTTCGTCGAACCTGGCGAGTTTGGTCCAGTCGATCGCGCTTGAGCCCGGCAAAAACTCGTCTTGCATCGCACGCGCCGGGTCTACCCCGAGACGTAAGCCTTCGAGATAGATCTCTCGCTCGCGCACGCAACGCGCAAGGTGATCCGGGTTGTCGATGTAGCGTCCGATCGCATCCACTGGCCAGCCTCCGAGATTACGCGCGAAGTCGTCCGGACTCATCTTTGCCGCGATCAAATACTCGTTTTCATCGCCGACCGGCACCGGCACGATCTCACGTCGATCGGAAAGCAACTCGGCACGCCGACCTTCCGTCTCGACGATCTCGCCGCGCTTGCCCTTGACCGGCTTGGCGAAGTCAAAGAACGGCCCCTTGAGCGCGCCGGGCTTGACCTCCCATTGACTGCGCTGGATCACGATGCTCTGTATGCCCAACTCCGGCAGAGATGCACTGAGCCGCGCGAGCAGGTCGCCCTCGTATCTTTCCGTGCTGTCAAAGATGTATCGGATCGGCGGAACGAGCGGGCGATGGAACCGCTTCATTCGCGTGAACGCCTCCTCGAAGACGGCGAGTCCGGCGTCGTAAGTCCCGCCTGTATGGGCGCGCGAGCTGCCCTCGACCACATCGTATTCGTTCGCCTCGCTCGCCCAGAACGCAAACAGGTTTCGGCCGACGAGACTACCAGCCGCGGTCGCGACCGGCTTGACCAATACGGTCGGAAAGCGCAGGTGCGTCACGCCGACGCCAAGATTGTACGCCATTTTTTGCGGCGCGAAATGCTCGCGAAACCATCCGGCGTCGATGATGCTCGCGCGCAACTTCGACAGCATCTCATCGCGCGCGTCGCTCATCTTGCGGTGCATGAGCTGTACCCAGAGGTCGGTTGTGCGCGAGAGCGGACCGAGGTAGCTATGCGGCCGACGCACGCAGCCGATCTCGGCGATGCTGCGCTTGATCAACTGCTCGGCGATGAAGCTCTTGGCCGAGAAGGTTCCGCCGCGCAGGATGATGATGTTCGCCTTCGACTCGATGATCTCGACGATCGTATCACGCACCGCCGGCCACAACTCGATACCGCCGACGTGATAGGGATTCGTGATCCAGTCGCCGGCCGGCGGCAACTCAAGATCGTTCGCGCGCAACCGCTCGCGCGCTGCGTGGTTTTTCGCTTCGTGTTCGGCCTCGCTCCGCTGGATCGTGATCTCGTCGGCGCGTGCGAGCAGGTCGTTGATCGTAGCGTGGTCAGCCGACATCGCCGCAGCACGCAGGACCGGCGTCGGCCGGCGCTGCCAGAGCCGGTTGAATTTCTCCTCGTCGAACGCGGGGAAAATCGGGGTCGCCACTCGGTAAGGGTAACAGAGTCGTGTCGAGCAAGTCGATCGGTTCGGACGATTCGTGGGAATTTATCCGATCGGATAAATTCTCATGTCTCGGTAATCATTCGATGTTTACATACGAGCATTCGATGTTTGCATGCGAGAAGATCGTCGCATCCACAAGCGATTACCGCGCATGCGCTCTTGCACCAAACAACCGCATGAGCGCGTATTGCCCGAGCGCAGAGCGGATGGACGCACGCAAGTAGTCTCTCCGCAGTCGCACCGGCACTCGACGCCGGCGGTGAGCCCTCGCTTGCTGTTGTGCGCGAAGCGATCGAGCACGACTCGCTCAACCGTCAGCCTGCCGAATCGATCGCCGGGATTCATGGGGCTCCGAACAGGTTTATCTCTCGCCTTCGCAACTGCCCCGTTCCACGGACAGGGCCTATTTGTGATCTCTGGCTTCATCGTCGTAGCGTCTCCCATGCCCCAGCAACCACTGCCGGAACCTGTCCGTTTCCAAGGGCTCGGATGCGGTCCACCCGATTGGCCACCCCATGAACCATTCGCACCAGTCCGGGTTCAACGTCCCACCAAGTTGTTCGGGCTCCGTCACCGCCGCACTGTTCAGCACCACCGGGAGACTCTCCGAGTGTCTCCTGTGTGGACGTGGATTCGTCCCATCCTTCCAGTCCCTCGCCTGGAGGGTCGGTAATCGCTTCACCGCCGTCGCCAGCCCATCCCCGCTGTTCTTGCTCGCGCCCTTGCGGTTGTAGTTCCCGTGCACGGTCAAAGTCGGCAGCAATCCACATCCGATAGCATTTGGTGCCATGCACCAAATGCTTCTGCGGATAGCACGCCCCATCGACCATCTGCCCCCATCTCGGCCAAGTCGCCAAGCACTCGTCCGAGGCCCCTAGTAGTGAGGTTTGGGCTGTTCTCCACGAGGACATATCGCGGTCGTACCTCGCGAACGATTCGCGCAAACTCTCGCCAGAGGCCGCTTTTCTCACCGTCGATTCCGTCGCCGTTGGCGTTTGCGACGCTGATGTCCTGACAGGGGAAGCCTCCCGAAACCACGTCAACAGAGCCTCTCCATGGGCGTCCGTCGAATGAACAAACATCATCCCAAACGGGGAACGGTGGCAAGTACCCTTCATTTTGTCGCTGCATGAGTCGTCGGGCGCAGTAGGCGTCAATCTCCACGGCGCAGACGGTGCGCCATCCGAGGAGCACGCCTCCGAGAATGCCTCCTCCAGCGCCGCTGAAAAGTGCCAACTCACGCATGACTCGCTGTTAAATCCGTGGCCAGGGGCGAGTACCTTGCCGTTCTCGATTTGCTTGCGGCAGCCGGCGTCGATGCCCTTCCGATCGTTAACCCTGCTGTGCGTCGCCTGATGATGTCTACATGTGCGACCCTGGAAACGTCCCATGCTGCGTCCCATGCTTTTGCGCTGTCCCTGGATGTGGCAGCGGCGAAGGCAGCGGCCTCTGCCGCTGCCTCGGAGGCGGCGCAGGCGGCGCGGGCGGCGTCTTTGTAGGTCCATCTGGATCCGCGGCTTGGGCCGCCGTAGGTGGCCGACGCCGCATGAGAAGCCGCACACGCAGCGTCGAAGGCTGCTCGGGATGGTGCTATATCGGCTGCGGCGCAGGCGTCCATCGATGCGACATACAGCTCGTCCAGATCTTCCAGCGTGCCCAAGCAGCACGCGAATCGCTCGGCCGTCTCGATCGCCAACCGTGGCCGTTCCTCTCCACGAGGCACGAGGTGCAGCACAGTCCGGGCGAAGTCACAGGCGATGAACCGCATGACATCATCTGGTATGTCGAGGTACTTTGTCAGCCACAGCATCCAGTCGCTGCGAGTACAGATCGCCCAGGCTCTATCCAGGCCGTGGTCGGGCGGTAGTGATTCCACCCAGAGCACGGCCGACCAGCAGGCATCGAAGCTGCGCAGCCACGCCACCAGCTCGTCTCGATTGTCAGCGATCACTAGGGCACCTCGTACATTTTGCGGAGTTGACGACAACTTCGATCGCCTGGCTGGATGGCGCGCCGACACGAGCGAGGTCGCCGAGCATAAACAGTGCATGAAACTCGATGCATTATCGAACCGCGCAGAGCCACGCAACAGCATGCCTCTATACCCTTGAACGGCCCAGATCGTTGCATCTTCCATCTCGCCGCGATCCCGACGGCAGACGAAATCTCAACGACGTTGCGCTTCGCCCAGCGCGGCTCAAACCTCTGCATATCGGCCTCATCGCAATCAGCTAGTACATAGCTCTCATAGAGCGCAACACAACACAGTCCACAGGTGCGGCAATCTTCAACAGATCGAGCCTTGTTGGTGATCACTTTGCCAGCTTTCATCGTGGCGTACCTTTCGCACGTCCGCAGATCAATTCGCCGAGCATGCGCCACGGAAACTTCGGCCCCGGATCCCAACCGACACCGCCTCTACCCGATCGCTTCCATCGCCGAGCCGGACAGAGGTCGTCGTGCCCGCATAGCCACGGCTGCGGCAGCGTATTCGGCTCGATTTGTGTCGGGTCGAGCCAGCCATGCTTACGTGCCTGCTCGATAAACAGGTCGGCCAACGCGATCAACATTGGGATGTACGATATTCCGTCAATCGTCGAGAACACCGTGTCGAAGACGATGCCCTCCGGCAACGAAAGCAATTCGACGCCGTAGTAAGTCGCATTCGGCGTCGCACGCGGACCGCCGACTTTTTCGACGATCTCGATCGGCGATCGATAATACCTGCCGGCATCTTGCCATCGAGCGAACCAATCGCGATAAAATATCGCCGGCACTCCGATCGTCCTATCGTGGTAATCGCGCGCCCAGATCGACGAAAAGTTGTTGTCACGCCAACCCGACGACTTGGCGTAAAGCGCACGCTCCCACGGCCGCCAAGTCGCATGCGCCGATCGAATCATGTCGCCCGCCGTGAATGTGTAGATCGTGCCGTCCCAGCCGATCAGCGCATCGGGGAAAACTCGACCATGCTTGTACATCTCAACCGTTTCGAGGATCACACTCGTGTGCTTACGCTTGGCTCGTGTAAACACACCCGAGCCAGTGACATGCACGAGCATTCCAGTCGGCGGCTTCCTCCGCCGAACGCCAGCACGTTCCGTCGCACGAACGACTTTCATTGACATCTCATGTTGCGATTATACCCGCCGAGGTCGACGCTTCTTCTTCATGCTACCGTTGCCGGCGGCCTTCGCGCGAGCGGCCATGCGAGCGGCGGCGTCCTTCTCGCTGATCTCGGTCACGTCGATCACGTTCGCCGCCTCGCGTATCCGCATGTTCGATTCGGACACGATACCGGCCGCACGATTCATTGTGTCGACGATCGAGCCCGTCTCAGCGAGTTGCTGTCGCTCATAGATGATCATGCGATCACGCACCGCACGCGCGAGCCGGCGGAGTTGTTCGTCGTCTTGCAGGTTCTCGGTCGCCCACGACAAGAACCAGTCGTTCTCGATCTTGCGGCTGGCCGCGATCTCTCGCACGCGATCGTAACCTGCGAGCCGATCCCATGCTTTGAGTACGCCATCATAGACGCGCCAGAGCGCGGCCAGCTCGGACGGCCGCAGGTCGCCCTCTTCGTTGCCGAGCCGCTTCTGCCCAACTCCGATCGTGACATGCCGTGCGAACATGCCGAGCACGGACTGGAACGTCGCGATGCTGCCTTCGGCTTCTTCTTCGGCGTCGCGCTTGACCACCGCGTTGACCGCCTCGGCGACTTGCGATCGATGCGCTTCACGTTGCACGTCCCAATCGCGATCGGAACCGGCGTCTTTCTGCCGCGCGATCTGGATTGCGCGCGTCGTGATCTCCCAGATCTTCGCCAACGCGCCGACGTTTTGAACCGCCAGACTGTAGACGTACTGAGCACGATAAGTCGGGAACCCTTCCTTTCCGATCTTGGCTTGTTGTTCTACGGTGAGAAGCCTGACTCGTTGCGGAATGTCAAACATGATCGTCCCCGAATCCTACACGAAAGCGCGACGACGCGTCAGCGCGTTGCAGTGTAGCCTTCGACGAGAGCGATGAATCGTCGAGCACGATGCGCCCAGGTATGCTTGTCGAGCACGATGCGACGGCCGGCGGTGATCATGCGAAGTCGTTTCGCCGGATCGGCGAGCAGGTTCTTGAGCACGGCGACGAACGCGACGACATCGCCAGGCGTGTACCATGCGACGGCGGAACCGAACTCATCGCGTAGACCGGGCCGCAATTCGTGGAGTAGACATCCGCCTGCGCCGAGCACCCACGGCAACCGCCCGCTATCGTAGCGGCGACCTTCGACCAGATGCGTACCGAGACACGTCTTCGCGATGTGATGCACGACATGGATCTGACGCGGGTCGACCCAACCGCGATAGTAGGGCGCGAGACGTGGGTCACCGCCGTGTTCTCGTTTAAGCCAAGTTGCGGGACCATAGATGCCGACCTTGAACCCGGCGGCAATAGCGGCGAAGACCAGATCACGTCGCGGACCGGCGAACCCCGTTTGATAATGCGGCGGCGGGAACGGCTTGTAGTAGGGCGAGCCAGTGACGGCAAGATCGCAGGCATGGCGCGCGATGGCGGCTTGCATTGCGTCGCCAGTCGGGAACTGGTTGCGCGTATCCCACGCGAGCCAGAATTCATGTACGTCTGCACGAATACGTGACCACGCCGACGGGAATAGATTGCGCCCGATACCCGGACAAGACGTGAGCCAAAGATCGAATCCGACCGGCAGGCCGAGACTGAGTGTGATCGGTGTCGCGGCCGGGTCGTCATAACAAATGTAGACCGAGCGACGACAGATCTCGCGGCACTGAGCGAGCAGGCCGAGCGGGACATACCACCATCCTTCGCGGCCGGCCCAGCCGTGCCAGCCTTTGTTGAGCACGATTACGTCCGGTGCGAAGCGACGGATCTCCGGCCATGCTCTTTCGGCGTAGACGCCCGGGTCGAGATGATCGAGGCAGGCCCGATACCAGTCGAGCACGGGAGAGGCGAGCACTTCGTGACCGAGCGCCCGCAACTCATGCGGTAATGCGTCGCTCGGTCCGCCACCCAGGAAGGCGAGCTTCATGCGCCCGTGATCTTGGGTTGCTTCGAATGGGTCCGCAGTCTTGCGGCCAGGAGCACATTCGCCTCGGCGATAGCCGACTCCAGATCTATCGCACGGGCCTGTTCCTCGACCGGTCCTCCGTCGCCGAAGCCGAAGGCGAGTAGACGCTGTGCCGCGTCACGCAGCCGGACGGCGATCCGCCGCGCTGTCTCCCGTTCCGTTTCCGTCATGGTCAGCGCGTGTTCCAGCGCCTGCGCATCGGCGCCGCCAAGCTCCATGCGGCGTCGACACGCCTCCCGTACTGTGATATTCGGCAGATCGTCGCACCAGTTGAGCTTGATCCACGGCGCCGGTGGCGGCGGTGGAGCGGGCTCGGCGCGCAAGTCGTAGTGGGATGCTACGGAGAGGTACGCCAGCAGCTCGCGCGCCTTACAACGCGATATTTCCTCTTGTTCCAGCAGCCGCAGGATCGTGTCGGCCGGCCCTTGGGGCGCGAACGCGGGCGAACGCCACCACTCGGGCGAGCCCGGCTCGCCTTTGACCATCGAGTCGGGCTGCGGGAGACACTCGAAGATCAAGCAAACCGGTGTCGCGTAACGCACACCCGCGTTTTCGACGTCCTCGCATTGTCCACACTGCTTGCAAATCGGGTCCATTCGGATGCCTCCGCATTCTTGTGGCTAGACGAACTCACTGAGACGTCTTCGGATGCGGGTCCTGGATCTGGTACCAGTCCCCGCAGCAACTCACGAACACGCGCCCACAGCGACGACAGCACTTATCCCGCAGCTTGCAGGCACAGTGCACCTGCAATCCGTGGCAGCCACACGGGAGCAGCCGATAACGATCGTGCTTCGGCTCATCCTTACAGCAGGCGCACCCGCAGAAGCGCACCCGCAGAGGCCCGGGGCCCTGCATCGCCCCATCGGGCACGACCAGCTCCACGCCGCGTTTAACTATGATCATCGCCAATGTCTCCTCTCTCAATGTTCTCGACTGCGCCCTCAAGCGCATGGACCACGCGATCCAATCCTCGCACCTCCGGCGCTGCCTGCGTTCCATCATCGGGCGAGTCAGTTTTTTCTTGCGTGTTCATGCGTTAACCTCGATCTCTATTCAGGTCGAACAACGACATTTGTGCCTTGGCGAGGCACGCCGGCGAGTACCAGATTCGTTCACGCTTTCCGTTGTCGGTGCGGTCTTTGGCCTGTGCCCCGTAGCCCGCGCCGGCTGACCATTTCTGCACCGCCCAATTCGCTGGCATCTCGTGCTCTCCATCGTATCCGCACAGCGCTATCCGCATGTCGCGACGCTGCCCATTTTCGAGTGCCCATTTCCGGACCTTGTGTGCCACATCCTCGCTGTCCTCGCGGTAGAGGTTGCTCGTGCGGACTGCAGTGTCTGCGTATGGCGGGTCGAGAAACACGGCAGTCGGCCCGCGCTTGAACGTTACGCTGGGCCCGCAGACGCGAGACCAGTCACCGGAGCAGACCCGCACACGCGAGAGCCGTTCAGACAACGCCCGAAACCACGGCCCTAGACGCGTTTCCGATTCGCACTGCCCATTATCGCCAAGATGGACGAGTTGCCGATTCACGACCTGCCCATTGTTGCCAAGATGGACGAGTTGCCGATTCACGACCTGCCACGGGCCCATGCCCGAGCAAAAGCCGCTCCCTATCCAGCACGCGACCCCCCACGCCCACCAGCCGGCTATCTTTGCGTCGTGCCACTCCGGATCGCCCTCCAAGGACGGCCGCAGCTGGTCGCGTGTGCCGAGCAGCCAGACGTGTCGCGCGTGGAGGTCGTTCTCGTTGACCGGATTGTCAGCCCAGTGGGATGTCTCGTCCGGCGAGAAACGGATCGATCGCCAGAAGTTGGCAACGAAACCATCCAGGTCATTGACAGTTTCGTTGCCCTCGAAAGGCGCGGGCCTTCCGAGTAGCACCGCGCCACTGCCGAAAAAATGGCTCCACATAGTTCGCGACTTTGCCGAATCGCGACCACACCTGCGCCGCGACCTTGCGCTTGCCGCCGAACCACGGGAACGGTGCGGATAGACTACTCGGCATGACATCGCGCATCCTA
>Ga0209518_1000498_pt1 | contig 50912 bp, 71 predicted proteins | sample RifGroB1_FD_183993 | JGI IMG/M metagenome (GOLD analysis project Ga0209518, IMG submission 183993) | Groundwater microbial communities from Rifle, Colorado, USA - Groundwater B1 (SPAdes) (version 2) | ecosystem: Environmental > Aquatic > Deep subsurface > Groundwater | place: Rifle, Colorado...
CCTGAACTGCAAGAAGTTATTTTTCCAAATATGCAAGAGGCATTATTTGATTGTGAAATAATTTTAGCAGATGAGAAAGGTAAATCTCATTTTTATAATGAGTATGATGAGAATAAAAAATTAATTCAAGCAGGTATTCAAATTCGCAGTAGAAGTATCAAAGATGAAAATACAATAAAAAAATATCCTGTTACTATTGTTATTTTTGATGTGCTTAAAATTAATGGGGAAACTATGGTTAATAAGCCATATTCCGAGAGATATAATAAGTTATTGCAGATACAAGAAAATGATAGGGTTAAGATTGCAAAAAATTATTCTTTTGCTGAATTGTGGAATAGAGTAATTGCTGAAAATTTAGAGGGAAGTGTGCTTAAAAATCCAAATTCTCTCTATGAGTTAGGAAAGAGAACAAAAAATCAAATAAAAATAAAAAATTATAAGAGTGGAATTGTCCGAGTTGAAAAAACCGAGCAGAATGATAAAGGTGTAAAGGTTTTTGGCTTTCTTGTTGATGATGAGAGCATAAAGGTAGAAGTGCAAATACCTAACACACAGAATTTTAATATTGGAGAGCAAATAAAAATTAAATGGTTGGATATGATAGGTAAAAAGTTAATTCAACCTGTGAGGGCTTAAAAATGGAAATCAATAGAAAAGTTTTAACAATAGATAATATGGATAAAATAATTAACCAATTTACTTTTAGCAGAAAATATAAAATTTTAGAAATAAGCCAACAGATGAAAGAGTTATGCGAGATAAATTCTGATTTTAATTGTGCGAGTGCTTGGAATGTTGAGGAATTAATTGTTAATCCTGAATTAAAAGAAAAAGAATTTAATTTGAGATAGGAGATAAAAATGTGTGAAAAATGCAGAAAAAAACACCAATTAGGATATAGATGTTCTTGTGAATGTCATTATGTATTCTATGGTGGAATTGATAAAGAGAAAAAATTGAAAGGGGGAAAAAAATAAAATGAGTAAAAAATATTTGGAAGAAAAGTATGGAAAAGAAGAAGTAGAAAAAGCAGAAAAGCGACTTAAAGGTTTAACCTATGTGCCTCTTGGGAATGAAACAAGAGAAGAAAGGATAGAAAATAATATCAAACAGCATAGGAAAACTACTTATATTGACTACTAAAATGTTAAGTGCTAAAATTAGTAAAAGCAAATTATTAGCAATAGAAAGTGTTGCATTTCTTGATGAGGCAAACATAAAAATAGCAAATGAGGGAATAAAAATCTATGGTATCAATCCAAGCAAGACTATAATGTCTAATCTTTCAATAGGCAAAGATGAGTTCAGGGATTACAAGATTAATCCTCACGAATTTTTGGCTACCTTGAAAGTAAGCGACTTATTAGATGTGGTAAGAAGAATTACTGCTGATACTATTGAATTGGAGATAGATAGCAATATAAGGATAATGGGAACAAATGGGGATAGGGAACAATATTTTATTCTTCCTCTATTAAACACAGGAGAAGAAAATAAAGATGTCGTAATTGATTTCAAAAAAGCGATAGAGTTCAATAGTTTGGATTTAAGGAACACAATAAAAGATATGTCCTTGATAAATGAGAGTTTGAGCATAGGCATAGGAAAGAATGATGAAACAATAATTAAATGCAATAGCAAAGAGGGAAAAGCAGTTGCAGTTAATATCAAGCCGACAAAGGCAGGGCTTATGGCTTATGTAGTAGGAGAGGGTTGTTCAAGCAATTTTACAAATGAATTGATGATTACTGCTCTCAAAGGTTTGAGAATTAGCCGAAAGGTTAATGTTTTTGTCGGAGAAGATTGTCCTATGAAAATGCAGTTTATCAATAACAAAATAGAACTCAATACAATCATAGCAAATAGATGTGATGATGAGGAAACATCAAAAAAAGTAAATCCACAGGCACAAGAGGTTAAAGTTGAAGTTGAAAATGCAGAAAACGAAACAGGAAATAAGGAACTTGAAGAAACGAGTGAGTAATCTCAAAAAGCAAGTTAAAGAAATCCGAGAAGTTGTAATTTGGGAGAGAAATTACTCTCCAAATTACATAGGTTAAAATAGGATAATTTAGGATATTGAAATGCAAGAATTGAAAAACAGATTTAAGAATATTGAGAAAAATGAGTGGGAAGAATTTTTGAAGAAATTAGAGAAAGTCAAAGTTGAAACAGATTTATTAGACCTAAATAGTGCTGATGAAAATTCCAATATTGAAAATCTTTATGACTTTGTTAAAGTTCAGTATGGGATTGAATTGAGAAATATTGCAGTTGAACTAAAACAAATAAAAAGCAAACAGGAGAAATATAATCATCTTTTAAAACAACAATTAGATGAACAGGAAGAAATTGCCGAGCAAGAGTTTAATAAGGTTTTAGAAAAAATTGAGAATGAGCAAACAACACAAATATTAGAAGATTTGTTTTTCACTACAAGGCAATTTGCAAAAATGGTTGCTAATGGTAATGTTAGAGGACTATTACTTTATGGAGAAAGTGGTTTAGGAAAAACTTTTAGTGTGATTAGGGCTTTTAGGGAAGTAGGAAAAACTTTTAAAATAATAAGTGGGCATATTACTTCGTTAGAACTTTTCCATATACTATACCAATTTAAAGACGACAATCTAATTCTTGACGACATAAATATCCTTGATAACGAGAACAACCTAAATCTCTTGAAGTCTTGTCTTTCTGATAATAGCAAGATAGTTCAATATCACACCACAAGCGACAAGTTACGAGTTCCATCTAAATTTGTCTTTAATGGAACAATAACAATTATTTTAAACTCAATACCAAGCGACAATAATCCAAATTTTAAGGCAGTCCAAAGCAGAATTTTAAACTTTGAATTGAAGTTGAGTTATAAAGATAAAATAAAAATTCTCTTTGAATTAGCAAAATCGGACTATAAAGATTTAAACCTACAAGAAAGATTATCAATCGCAAAATGGATTAAGGATAATACAGGAATTTGCACAAAAAATCTTAATTTGAGGTTACTATTTTTAGTCTATGAGATGTATAGATTTGATGAAACAAGTTGGGAAAAATTAGCAAAAGAGATAATTGTTAATGATGAAAGATTAAAGATTGTTGAAGAACTGCTTAAAAAATATCCTGTTGTTAAAGAGGCAGAAAAAGAATTTATTGAAATGGGCTATGGTTGTCGTGCCTCATTCTATAATTTAAAGAAAAAACTTTATAAAGTATAAAATTATTAAATCTAAATAAAATGGACTTAAAAATTGCTAATTACATAAAAAAAATGTATGAAGAAGATAAAACATCATCTATTCTTCAACAAGAGAAAAAATTTATTGAGGGTGGTTATGGGTGTCGTGCTACATTCTATAATTATCGTAAAAGGTTAAATCTGCATAAAAATTATATTGCCCATAGAAATAAAAGTAGTGCAAAAAACAAAAAAGGAATATGTTATTTCTGTCTTAATACTGATATTGAAGTTCATCATTTAGATGTAAATACTAAACATAATTCAGATGATAACCTATTAGATGTATGTCATTCTTGTCATATTAAACTTCATAATATTTATGAAAGTCTAAAAAAATTAGGTTTATTAAGTCTAAACTAAAATGGATATTGAACAATTAAGTGTTATGAATAGTCTGTATAATTTAGAAATTACAGATGAGGAATTTAAAAATATTGCTGATGAGGTTAGCCATACTGAAAGAAGTGGTATCTCTATAAAGGCAGTTAAGAATGGGAAAGTAATAGGTATTAATCACGATAGCAAAAAGCAGGATATTTTTATCAAAGAATATAAATGTGTAAAGATAAAACCAAACACAAGAATTTTATTAAAAACTCTTGTTAATTTTGATGAACTTCCACAGGAGATTTATACACTTCATTCAATTTTACGATATAGGGCTTTAGATATGACAATAAAACATACTGCAAGGAACTTAAAGCAGTTGAAAGAGTGTTTTCTCAAAAGATTATCTGATGAATACCCAAAATTATTAGCAGATGAAATCTATGATTTAGAATATCAGGGATATGATGATAAAATAAGAGATAAATTTAAGGAACAAAAAAAAGTTCTAATAGAAGAACAACTTAAAGCGATTTATTGGTTATTTGAAAAAGATTATGATTTCAAGTTGAATGATAAGTTAAGAGTTAATGTTCCTACAATCGTAAAAGTTTTTGAATGGAACACTTATCGTTTAGCAATAATCCAAGAGAATGAAGAATTTGAAAAAGTGCATAATGGATTTTTTAAGCAAGTTACAACTGAAAACTGCAGGGGTGTTAAGTTAAGCATAAAAACATATAAACCAAATGATGAAAAATATGATTATGTTGATGTAGGTAGGGAAATATATTTTGAATATGAAAAAGAAGTTTGGGTTTGTAGTGATGATTTGCTCGGTAATATTTCTGTTCAGGAATTAGAACTTATTAAGAATAAATTAACTAATCAAGAAAGAAAGAATGTTATGCTGACAAAAGATATTTATAATCAAGTAAGGGATAGTTTAAGAATTGAAATTTTAAAAGCAAAAAGAGATGATAGTCAGGAACAAGCAAAAGAAATAGCAAGAAAAAAGGTTAGAGAGCAATTTCAGAAAGGGGAACTTTGCAGAAGTGGTATCACTCTAAAGAAAGATAGAATAACTTATAATGGGGTAACCCTCAAATCAGAAAACATTTTGAATTATATATCCAATAGTAATATTTTATATCGAGATAATCTTGTTTTTCAAAACCTTTATTTTGAATATGTATCTTTCACTCTCAAGGAAAAAGAAGAATTTGATTACAGGACAAAAATAGAAAGAGTTAATCTCACAAAACCAATAAATTTCTCCATAGGAAATGTTAGGGTTGAAGTCAAGAAAAGAAATAAAAATTTCTATGTTAATGGCTTGTATAAAGTAAGAAGTGATGAGATTGAAAGAATAATGCAGAAAGCAATAATTTATTCGGACACCGAGAGTTATAATAAATTTCTTGAAGAAGTTAGCCGAGTTAGTTTAAGATTAAAAAATGCTCTCAATAATGGGCTTATATTCACTCTTAAAATAAGTGCTGATGAAGATAATTGTTTGATAACTGAAAAAGAAAGAGGCGAGAGTATTATGACTTTGCCTCTAAAAATGAAAGATAAAAAAGTCTATGCTGAAATAATTGGAAAAGAATTTAGGGTTAAAGATATTAATGCTCTCTTTGATTTAGAAAAAGAGATTGATACTTCAAGATACTATGGAAATATGCTTAACAGGGCTATAAAACTGCTGTATAAATCATTAGAGGGCATTTCTCCGCAGGAAATAGGGGAGATAATTAAAGAATGTAAGATTGAAAATCTTAATAGGATAGAAAGAAGTAAGCAGTTTGTAGAAAATGCAATTAGGATTTCAAAGGCAGAAACTATGACTTTTCAAAATGTTAAGGGTTGGGTTGTGCAGGGCAAGAGCAAGAAAGTTTATTTTATCGGAAGTGATTTAAAAGTTTGGGAACTGCAAAATAAAGATGAAGTTAAGAAAGCAAGATATGTATGTATTGTTGATGACAAATCTGCAAGAAATGATGAGGCACTTAAACAAGATTATATCGCTAAAAGGATTTTGTTTTTGTATAATGATAATGATGTAAAGGCAGAAATTCATACCTTGCAGATTTCACAAGAACAAGATGAAGAAGATTTTGAAGATGTTGATGAAAACGACTTCGTGGTGGCTTAATGGAAAGAACAAAAGAGCAAATTGAAATAGACTTAAAAAACTTTAGGGGTTGTGGAAAGAAGTTAAATCTTAATGGGGATTGTTGGTATATAAGTTCAAGAGGCAATTTAAGAATTTGTCCTAAATGTGAAAAGAAAAGAAATGCTTTATTTGAAGAACTTAAAAATTTGGAGAACAAAAAATGAAAAAGATATTAATTTGTGGTTGTGGTGGTGTTGGTAGCAACACTATAAAGTTTATTGCTGATAGTGTCAGGCAAGAGCAGATTGATTTGGAAACTCATTTTTTTATCGCAGATAATGACTTGATAGAGGAGAAAAATCTCAAATATCAAAATTTTACAATAGATGATTTAGGAGAAAATAAAGCAGAAGTCTTAGCTAAAAGATATAGAGATGAAATGGTTGTTAATCCTTTAAATAAAAGAATTGAAACTGAAAAAGATTTAGAGGGTTATGATTTAATTCTGTCTTGTGTAGATAATATGGAAACAAGAAAATTAATTTTTGAGTTCTGTCATAAGAATAATAAAGACTATTTGGATTTTCGTTCCGAAGGGAGAATGGTTATGGCTTTTCAAAAAACAAATTTAAAAGATGATTTGGAAACTCTTGATGTTACTGACAAAAATTCAGGTAGTTGTCAAAGAGAATACGATACTGAAAGAGCAATTATACAAAAATCTTATTTAATTTCTTCTGCGATAGCAATACAAATGCTCTTAAATTATTTACGAGGAGAAAAGAATTATAAAATTTTAATGAGAATTTGAATATGAAAATACTATTAATTTACTATTATTTGAAAGGGGGAAATAACTAAAATGGAAAACAAAACAAGAATGATTGAATTGCTTATCGAATCACCAAGAGGACACGATACACAGCTTGTTCCGAGCAATAATATTGCTGAAAAAGTTAATGAGCAGATTGGAGAGGGCAAATGGGCGACTATCGAACACACAGATAATACAACTGAAACACTAACAAAAGAAGTTCCAAAAGAAAATTGGAAAGGTGTTTTTGGAGAGAATGGAGAGAAAGTTCAAAGTGTTACAGCCCAAAGTAAAGTAAAGGGTGGTTGATTATTTTTTTCTTTTTTTCCCTTTCTTTTTTTTGACAAATCTATGTTTTTTTAGAATATAGATTTTGTCATATTTTTTTATTTTATGACAATATTGTCAAATCAAGCATTAATCAGTTTGTCAAATTCACGAGCAAAAACTTCTTGTATATCCAATTCCGACTTCTTTTTCTTTCTTAATCTGTCCATAATATCATTTAAGTCTTTTATATTCCTCTTTAATTGGAAATCTGCCTCATCATAGGATAAACCATTACCTACATACTTCTTCAACAATAACTGCCTTTCCTCTTTTTTGAAATATATCATTTTTTAACAGAACATTCACTAATCATCTTTTTTAATTCTCTAATATTAAAATTATCAAAACTTTTAGAACAAATAGTTCTTCCATTTGAATTATCAATATCAATATATGCCTCTCCTCTATGAGAAGATAAAATTTCTTCTTGCTTAGGGGTTACATTGCCTATAAAATTAATATTAAGAGAGGTTACATTATCTCCAAAAACTTTCCCACCACCACTTAAAACCCTTATTGCTTTACAATCGTTCATAAATGAAGTCATAGCCTCATCTCCACTAATTTCTTTTTTGCTCTCTATAATTTGACTTACTTCCCTGTGGTCGCAACTTCTTTCTCCTTTTAGATAATCTTTCCCTGTTGGTTTTCCTTTTTCATAACCACAAGCATAATGCCTTCCTGTGAAATCAAGCATAATTCCATCTGCAAGAATATAACCTGCCTCTTTTAAGTCATTAGTTGTTCCGAAATGCTTTTTTGATTTTTCACATAGAGTTTCCATTATTTTTTAAATTTTGCTAAAAGTTCCTCATTTTTTGTAATATCCAAATCGGTATATTTTGTATCATAATCTTTTGAGTATAATTTTAATTCTTTTAGTGATTTTAATTCTTCTTCAATTTCTTTTATAACTTGTTGCTTAATGCCCATAGGACAATTTTCAGGGTGATTTTCACAATCTTCTTTTAGATTATAATGCACCATAGAACAATCATAATCGTAATGACTATTGGTAAACCATCGATTATATTTTTCAATTTCTCTTATTGCCTTTTCAATATCTTCTTTTCCCTCTTTTGCAGATATTTTCATACTATCGCATAACTTTTTGAAATTCTCATCACTTCCCTTGTAATGATTGCATTTTTTAGAAATTAGATAAATCTCTTTAAGTCTTTTGTCAAAATTATTTAACTTGCAAGTTGCATTTTTAATATCACAAATTTCTTCTTCCATTATACCGCAATTAAGGGTTTCAAATTTATAAACTTTGCTTTTTCTATTTTCTTCCTTTCTTTATGCCTCTTATCCTTATCTCTATTTCTTCTTTTAACACATTCTTCCGAGCCACAAATAATCTGTATTTTTCTAACTCTTTCAAATAATTTTCCACAATATTTACAGGGAATCATAGGACAATCATTTAATTTTCTGAATTTTATTTTTTGCCATTTATTTTGTCTTTTCATAATACATATTTTTTTTCCACAACAAATCATATCATCTCTGCTTTTAATAAAAGAATCACCACAATATGGACAAATGTTAATAGGATGTGGTTTAGTTAGTTCTTCAAACTTTAGATATTTCCTGTTTAAGTAATATTTTGAATCTTTATATAAATAATCTTTTATTTTAGTGCAAATATTATGCCCACAATATCTTAAATTGTAATTATTTTTATTATCTTTATGCCTTTTTCCAAGTATTGTTTTATATAAATTACATTCGCTAATTAAAATCTCTTGAGTTCTTAATAAAAATTCTTTTGTTCCTATTAAAGAAAAATGAGGGGCAATTTTTGAACCCGTAATACAACCATCGCCATCAAAATATCCTCTTATAAAATGATTTTGGAGAATTTTTGGAAGAAATTCTGGAAACTTTAAAGTAAATGTTTTTCTCTTTTCTATTCCATATTTGTTGCATAAATTTGTTATTTTTATGTTAAATACAGGAATAACTCTAATATATTCTTGATTTTTACCATTTGAATAAGTAGGATATTTTCCTTCATAAAAAAATTCTCCAAAATATTTTAATAATTCATCATCTTTCGAAGTAAAAGTAAGATAATTTTTTAGACAACCATCTGAATATATCAAACCTAAAATGTATGCAAAATATTCATCTTGTTTATCAAAACAATTCTCTTTTGTTATATATTTAGACTTTCTGCCCATAATAACTATACTAATAGAGGGTATATAAATTATTGTATTATTGGTTGAATAATTGGTAAATCACCAACTTGATAGGTTATATGCCCTGTATAGTCTTTATTTCCACTGTCCACAAAACCTGAATATTTGTAAGGTGTTGTGCAAGGAGTTTTTCCAAAAACTCCTGAATAACCCTTTTCTCTTAAAATTTTATTCGCGTTATTTTTAAGAACATCTGAATAGGTTGGATTTCCATAATATCTTTCTACAACTGCATCAGGATTTTGAGACATTTTGTCTATAAGTTTTATTATCTGTTGGTATTGCCCTACTGTATCTGCTGTTCTGCTACCTGCTATAAACATCTCATAATCTTTTTTTAGATTTGACCAAGTATAAGTTTCATCATCAGTATTAACTTTTCGTTTCAAAAATATTTTAGTATCACTATCATCTATATTAATTTTATTCAATTCCTTCACAAAGTAATCATTGCCTTCTGCTTCAGTAACAACTTTCTCTCTATTGCACCATCTTATCATACTTCTGCCTATCCATTTACCATCAGGACCCACGAGGTAAGCAATAGCATTATTTGCTTTAATATCATCAGCCCAGCCACAAGCAGAGCCCTCTCCACCTCCATATTGCCCGCCTATTGTCTCGCAAGAGGTCCAGCCATGTCCGGTTGATTTTGAGGCAACATCATCAGGAGTTTGAGAAATAACTAACTTTATGTCCGAATACTTTGTTTCGGATTGCCTTGATTTGCTGTATTCTTTAAGTAAATCATCTTTTTTTGATTTTGATAAAACTTTGCCTATTGAAACAATTTTTTCCTTGCCTTTGTCATCTAAATAATAAGCATAATTTGTATCTCCTTTTTTAGTGTAAAATTTACCTTGTTTTAAAAATTCTTCAATTGGTTGAGATAATGCCTTTTCAGTTGGCTTTATTGATACAGGATATTCTCCGACTAAATTAGCCAGAGGATTTTCAGGAAGTTTCTTTTCAACTGCTATTTTATATTTTTCCCACATTTCAGTTACAATTGAGGGATTAACTTTTGCCCATAATGGAGAAGAAATTATATATTCTGGAATATTAAGCAAAGGTGAAAGTGTTTTAGTTAATCTTTCTCTTTGACTTGTTGATAGACTTTCTGAAGAATAAAGCATGTTCACATCTGATTTTAATGATTCTGCTGCATCTTTGTCTTGTGATAATAATCCAATTTTGCTTATTACTTTATCAATCTGTGATGGACTTAATTTTTGGTAAGAGAATAACATTCCAAAGCCCTCTATATAATTATTTATGAATTTATCCACTTGCCCCGAGGACATTTTTTGATATTCTAAAAATTCTGCATCAATAAGCCCATTATCGATTATTCTATCCAATTCTTGTGGAGTAAATGTAATATGTTTCACACCTTCGCCAAAGTTCCCAAAAGCCCCATAAGACTCTTTGTTTTTAACCATATAATCGATAAGCAATTTTTTCTCATCCGTGTTCCATTCTTCTTTTTTGTGAGTTAAAGTATACATCTGTCCGTAATATTGTTCATCTTCTAACATCATTTTGATTATGTTATAATCGGCATATTCAGGTTTTCTTTCAACTATTGCATCTATGATTGAAGTTTTCATAGGATATGTATCTAAAAGTTCCTTAATTTCGCTTTTGTCATAATCCAAATTAGTAATCAAACCTCTAATATCAACACCTTTGTCTAATGCATATTTTTTTAGTTGTTTGTCAAATTTATCAGGATTTTCCTTAATCATCTTTTCAACGAAAAAGGTATCAAAAAACTTTTGTTTTGAATATCTGTTTTCAGCGAATTTGTCCAAGGCGAACATTATCTGCTTTATGCTCAAATGATTTGTAGACATAAAAGAACTATTTGCACCTAATTTTAATGCTTTATCTAAATTTTTAGGGCTTAGTTTTCTATTGTCCAATAAAGCGAAAAGATAGTCTCCATCACGAGAGAATATATCTGAATGTTTTTTGTAATAGTCTAATAATTTAGAAACATCTTCATCACTTAGATTATCGTATGCACCACCTTTTTTAGTAATCAAATGGGAAAAATTATTTTTTCCTGGCTCTTTCGATAATTCAAAATCAATAAAAGCGGTTAGTTGTTCTTTATTAAAATGATTATAATCATAAAAACTTTCAAGAGCATATTTATCAATGCTCATATCTTTATTCAATAATTTAATTACCTTATCAATTTGTTTTTCATTTAATAATTGGTGTGTTAAAAAATAACCTAATATTTGACTATCTCCATACATTGATTTTTCGGAGAAGAATTGCTCTTTTTTCTTAGAAGGTAATTGGTGAGCTTCAAAACATTGTTTCATTTTGTAACCAACCGAATATTTGTCACAATACTCTTTTACAGACAATTCTTGACATACTCCTGTCAACAATTTTCCAAATTTCCCAATCACATCTCCATTATCATCGCAAGTATTTATTCCTAAAAATGTTGTTCCATCTACTATTTGTTCGCTTGTTGTTCTTTTATCCGCATATTTTTGTCCATATTTAGACTTTATTTCGTAAAAAATCTTTTTTCCTACACTACAAGCTCCATCTCTACTTAGTTTTCCCCCATACTGCAAACAAGTTTGTTCAAAATTTAACATTTTAATAATACCATCCACTCATACATTTATCAAATTTTGCTGAGTTTAAACTGGATAAAGTGCCTGAAACAATAGACACCTTTCCACCATAGTTATCAACTATGCCTTCGTATGTATCCTCATAAACACTCTCGGCAAATGCCTTCAGGTCATCTATATCTAATTCGATTTTTTCCCAATCAAGATTTTTCAAAGAGGCACCTGGATGGTCCTCAATCATATCTTTAATACAATCTTTATAATGTTTGAAATAACTGTCAAACCTCTCTGATGAATACTTGTCCTGTGCATCCTGAACAGCAGTCTCGTAATCTGCCTCATCTTTATAATTATCCTCCTCTATTCCCAAGTCTTCTCCACTCGGATAATCGTAGTTTTCATCTAACTTATCTGGATGAAAGTTGCTTAACCCCAATTCTTTTAAAAAATTATTTACATCGCAAGTTAAACTAGCCTGATTCGAATGAATTTTAATTTTGCAGTCTCCTTTATAGAATGTAGATGGGTTCAGTTTGAATCCCAAAATACATTGATTATGAGCTACACTACCTTTTTTAAAATTGCTACAATCTTCCATATTCTTATTAAGTATTTTAAATTTAAAAATCTATGGAAACATTTATAAGTGGCAATTCTCTTATTTATGTGTATTAAAATGGTAACAAAAGAAGAAATAATTAAAATAAATAAAGAATTAGGTGGAAGTTTAAACAGACCTTCAAGTTTAGATTTTGCCTGTGATTATGAGAATAAAAACATCTATAAAAAAAATGCCTGTTTAGTTAGGGCAATAGTTGTAGACCATCCCTTCTCTGATTTTAATAAAAGCACAGCAACGATAGTTACTATCCGAAATTTTAAAGAAGAAAAAATAAAATGTGATGAAGATAAATTAGGGTGCTGTATCTTAAATATAGCAAAAAATAATATAAATGATTTAAATAAAATAGAAAAAACACTTAGAAAATGTTGTCCAAAAAAGAATTAAGAATTGTCGAAAGATTCCAATTTTATGATAAATATGGAAGATTCCCTGAAGATAAAGTAAGGATAGATATAACTCTCTCCCAGGAAGCATTAAATAAATTAGAAGGTAAAAACAGAAGTAAGTTCATCAATGATTTAATCTGCGAATGATTTATTTAAAATTAACTATATACTACAAAACAATAATATTTAAATAGTCGTAATAACTATTAATTTTATCAAAATTGAGATTAACTGAGATAAAATGGGTAACAAACAAGACACACAACAGATTTTGGATGAACTGGCCGTTGCTGAAGAAAGGCAGGTTTATATTTCTACACCTTCAGGCAAATTAGAGGAAAATAAGGCTTACAAAGCTATTTGGAATCTAAACACTAACACTCTCGGTTGTATCGCAAGTAATGGTTATAACATAATTCAACACAGGGAAGTTGTTAGCTCACTTCTTACTGCTCTTAATAATTTAAATATTAATTATACTTTTGATGTTCGTTCTGATGGGCATAGAATGTTCTTCGATGTTAAGTTTCCTGATACGAGAATGTTAATAAAAAAAGGAGAGGAATTTATCGGTGGATTACGTTTAGTGAACAGTTTTGATAAAACAACAGGGCTTCTTATAATGCCTCGTATGGAGAGGCTTGTATGTAGTAATGGAATGATTTTAAACCACTTCATCACAGGTTTCTCAATCCGACACAATCAGAAATTAGTTGAGGATTTTCAGATAATTGTTGAGAAATCAATAAACAATATGATTAATTCTTCAAGTGTTCTAAAAGCTATGATAAATAAATGCCTTGAAGATTCAGTTGAATGGAAATTTGCAGAAAGAATTTTATTTAATCTTCTTCACAGGAAAAAGCATGTAGAGGCAATAATTGAAATTCTAAAAAAAGAAGAAAGTGTTACTCGTTGGGATATTTATAATTCTATAACGCAATATGCTACTCATGGAGCTCAATTAAAGCCATCGGTTGAAAATTGGTTGCAGAATAAAGCACAATCACTTCTTGAAACTGAACTTGAAGAATTAAATATTGAAGTTCCTGAAATTGAGGTTAAATAATGGTAGATTTTAAAAAATTATTTGAAGATTATGAAGAAATAACTGAAGAAGAATACTTAGGATTTTGGAATAAAAATATGAACGATACTGCTACTTTTAATTACGGATTACCCAATAAATATGTTTATTTCAAGAAAAAATCACAAACTCCATTCATTCTAAAAAATAAAGATTATGGTGTAAGAATTTACAAGACAGGAAATATTGAAATTAATGTTCCAAAAGACAATGTAACCTATTCTGCCTACAAATCATTTGTTTTTATTCCTAAAGATAAAATTGATGAACTTATTAATTTCTTGATAGAAAAAAGAAAGGAATTGAATAAAAATGATTGATGTTGATAAAATAGAGTTATGGAAAGCCAAAAAACCAATAGCAGTTAAAAAAGCAAGTTACCGCGATGATGAATTTCAAAGAAAGGTTTTAATAGAAGAAGGAGAGATAGTTGAATTTAGATACCACCATTCTATCCATTTTAGAACTCAAGATAATATTTATTGTGTTTTATGTGAAGAAACATTTTATGAAAATTTTGAACCTTATGGGCTAATCTTCTCTCAAGTTAAATCTGTTAATAAATGTGAATTAAAGGATATTTTAGAGCATAAACTTTTTGATTATTGGGATTACATTAAAAATTGGGATAAATTTAAAGAGGTAAAGAATGAGAGAGAATAGAGTCTTTCAGGTCATTGCAGAAGGAGAAAAATCTTCATCTGAAATAAGCAAACTAATCTGCCTTAATTATTATGACACATTAGAGCTATTGAAAAGAATGGAAGAAGCAAAACTAATAATCAAAACTAACTTAAAAAGATTTAATTTTTGGAAATTAATAGAAAAAGAGGATTTTTGTGACATCTGCAAAAAAGATAAAAAACAAAAAGTTAAGATATTAGGTGATAAGAAATATTGTGAAAAATGTCTTGCAAAGTTATTGAAGGAGAGCTAAATGGAAACTGAAATAATGACAAAAAAAGTATTTTTAAAAATGATTAGTAAGGGTATGAATAAAAAAGAAGTAATCATACTTACAAGCCAATTAGGAGACATTAAAGTTTTATCTCAAAAGAAGAAACCTTATGCTAAAGGATATAGTGTAACCATTCCTATTAATATTTTTAAAAATCAAGACTCTATTCACGATTTAATAAATTGTAAGTTAATTGGAATAGTCATATGTGATAATAAATATCTAAATGAGCAACTTCAAAAACAATTTAAGGAGGTGCAAAGATGACAAGAATTTTACAGATAAGCAAAGATGAAATAGTAGCCCTAATTGAAAAGCAATACAAGATAAAAGAAGTCAAATTCATATCTGCTGGAGAAGAATCAATTGATTTTGATAATGTTGAGGGTGAAATAGCTTCTAAGGGCAAAGAGAAAAAAGCAAAAAAGTCTAAGGAAGTCAAGCAAAACGAAGAAGATTAAACTAACTTATTGATTTTTTATTATTATTTTTATTCGCGACTACAAAACTAAAAATGGCAAAACAAATTAATCAAATTTTTAATGGAGAAGTAAAAGGAAATAATCCTTACAAAAATTTTGAAACAAGAACTATCAGGTTTGCCCCTGGCGAGTATAAAAAATTAATGGATGCTCTTGATGGTAATAGTAAGGAAGAAATTTTGGATATAATTTTTAAAATTTATTTGAGGAGACATTTTCTATGAAAGGGGGAATTATGGTAAAAAAAAGAAAAAAACAAAAGGTAACCAGAAATTTAAAAGATTTAAAAAATATAAATCTATTGAAATCTCAAATTCAAGATGAAATAAGCTGGCTTGAGGAACATTTTTTAACTATTAAAACCCCTTGGGTAACTATTTGGGCTAACACAAACGCAGAAGAAAGATTTGAAAAACTACAATTAAGATTGGAGGGTTTCAAATGAATTGGAAAAAAATGAATAAAGAAGCTGTATTACTTTTTGCTCAAGGAAATATAAAGTTAGATTTAAAAAAACCAAATTTAGAGAGTTATATTGTTAAATCTGATGAAAAAGAGTATCTTGTAAAAGTGATAACTAATCGTGGGCATACTATACTAAATTGTGATTGCCAAAATTCACTTACGGCAGAAGTTAAAAAACATCTTAAAGAATCTCCTATTTGTAAGCATAAACTTTCTGTCATATTATTTTGTCAAAGAGGTGTTTTTGAGTAATGGTAGATTGGAATAACTTATATAAGGTAAGATTAAATTCTTATGAAGATGCTTTTTTAAAACATGAGATAGTTAAATTAATTCTTGTAAAAAATCTGCTTCAAAAATACCATTCAAAAAAAAGCTATCAGGAAATTTACACCGAACATAAATTTAATGGAAAAACTTGTGATGTCCTGCATATAAACGGATTGACAAAAGAAATGGTAGCATATGAAATACAAAAAAAAGTTAGTAAAGTATGGTTAAAGGAAACAAATGATTTTTATTCTGAAAAAAGTATAGATTGGATTCTAATTGATTTAAATAAATTAAGCAATGATATACAAAAATTAAACAAACAAATAAAAGAATTAATTGTGTAATGGTAGAAGATTTAACAAACAATGAAAGAAAGAAATTAGAGAGATTGCAAAATGAAGTAAAAAAAAGGCAGGAGAAAGAAAAAGCTCTTGAGTTCAGGGAAAATGCAAGGAATAATCGTATATTGGATGAAAATGGAGTGATTGTCACAACCATATGGGCTCAAACATTAAAGCTTATTTTCTTCTCATTCTTCTTTTTGTTCTTGGGAATTGCTTTATTTTGGGGCTATCAAAGTTACATAGGAAATTATAAAAGCTCTATGGTCTGCAATATTACCTCTAATTTTAATGCCACACAGATATGTGGAAATCTCTCAACAATTTGTGAAAAACAATATTGTAATCTAATAAATACCTGCGGTAATTTTTCTTTGACAATAATAAACCAAAATGGAAATTTAACTTATGGAAACCAAACTAATTCAACAAACTAATAATGGTAATAAATGTAGCTGATAAATACAAATGTGATGAGTGTGGCGAAACTTTCCGATTGAAAGCCAATTATGATAATCATCTAAGAATACATAAAGAAAAAAAATTCAAGCAAATGGGAGATTTTGAAATAAAAATAAATGGGAGAAAACCTAATGGCAGAAATAACAATTAATGTCCCACAAATTGAAACAGAAATAGAATTAGGCAATAAAAATACTGATAAGATAATTGGTAATGCTAAATCATTTAAAGGAATGATTCAGGGTCGTATAAATCATTTTCTAAAATATCCGGATATTAAATTTACTGGTAGAGAAGTCGAACAGCTTTTGACAGCCCTAATGAGAAGTTACCAAACATTTCACCCTGAAACTAAAGTTGCAGTTGAGTTAAATCCATCAAAAGGAAAAAGCGGCTTTCAAGTCAATGTCTTTCCTGAGTATTTTCAAATAATTGAATGGAGAAAAATAGAAAGTTCTGAGGAATGGATAAAACATAGAAAAGCCAAGCAATTGACTTACACAGTCTATAAAAAGGCTTTTAATGAGGTTTTAAGGGCTCTGGCAAGCATAGAAATAGGCAAAAGGTATAAAACATCAGAATTCGCTGAAATATGGGCTAGAACCAATCATATATGGGAAAATAAAGATGGAAGAAAACTTATTGATAATGATGGGTTTAATTTCGCAAATTTAAGTGGAAACAGGAAGACGTATTTTCCTTTTTACTACTCTATCAAAATCTTAGAACACTATAAGATAATAAAATATGAAGACTCTGGACATATTACTAAACTAAAAGAATGGGAAGATGTCAAGTTAATTTAATTTAGAAAGTGTGCCGTAAGAGAAATTGGAAAAATAAGAATGGAAAAACAAACTGATAAAACAAAAGAATTAGCAGAACAGATACTTAAGATGTAGAAAAGATGATTAATTTTTGGGCGAGAAATTCAGAAGATATTAGTTTAAAAGAATATTTACTTAGAGAATTAAAACTTTCATCTTATTTTTCTCCTAATATTTTTAGTGATTCTTTTAATTGCTTGTGAATAATAATAGTCATCTTTTATTTATTGCCTTGACAATCAAAATAATAAATATTATAATTCCTATTATAGCTATCCAATAAGCTCTTATTCCAAGCCATACATACTGTCCGTCTAATTTTTCATATTTTAAAAACCATCTTAGAGTTTGGAGATTGCTGCAGGACATATTTCCTGCCATTATCCCATTCCAATCCCAAGGAGGAAGTGGCAAATCAAAGATACCATACCCTGCGGAAGTTGAGCATACTTGTGGATAATAATTTGGATTATTAATATCAATGTCAAATATAGGAATAATTGATAATGGTTTTGGAATAGGTTTGCTTTCGTTGCATAATTCATCATAATTTTCAATATATCTAATTAAAATAGATTTATCCATCCATATATTCATCCTTTCGCTAGTTGTAAAAACAAGATTATCTACATCTTCTTCGCTGTAATTTAGGCTCCCGTTTTGAATAATATGTTTAGTTATAAAATAGTAACTTGCTTCACATATTTCAGAATAGTTTTGTTTGAAATAATTATCTGGGTTGCCTGTTCCTCCACCCCCCCTTGGTCTGCTTATAGTAAAAGTCACATTAGAAGTTCCAATATTGTTATGGGTTGTGTTGCAATAAACAATAAAATTATTATCATTGTCTAAAGTAGATATATTAAAATAACCTATATTATAATTATGAATAGAGTAATTATTTACTCCAAAATCATTTGAATACCAACATTTGCTAAGATTAGAACTAGAAAGATTTGAGTTATTCACAGTATAGTTTAAGATATAAATATAATTTGAAAGTCCTATTCCATTGACAGGATAAGTTATATTAACTATAGGAAATGTTGTATCAATAGTGAAGGTTGAGTTAGTATTATTCCATCCGCAATTATTGTTATTATCACAAGCATAATAATTCCAAAGGAAAGTTCCATCATAGGGCAAAACCACTGAAATGTTTGTTGAATTAGAAGTTCCAGTTATATTTTGCGAAGTTGTATTAACTGTTGAATTTGTTGAATTCCAAACATACAAGGTAGTATTTTTTAAAGCAACATTATCAGTATAATTAGCAATAAAATAAACTGTTCTATTATTTAAATAGCTATTATTAGATGGAGATATTAAAGTTATATTTGGAGGAATATTATCATCAGCAATTAAAGTTATGCTAAATTCTGTTGTTTGATTTGAATTTCCAGCTGAATCGTTAAAATACCATGTCCAATTAATATTTCCTATATCTATATTTATCTGCTTAATTATTTGAATTTCCTGATTTGTGTAAGTTTGTTGTGAATCATTTATCCATTCTGTTCCATTATACCAACCAAATATATATTTACTTGGATTTGTATCATTTAGAGTTATGTTAAAATATACGCTTTGACTTAAAGATGTTGCTGAAGTTAAATTTGTTTTATTGCTGCTCCATGTTGGATTTGTTTTATCTATAGTCACAGTATAAGTTTCCGTTGTAAACAAATTACTTGCCCAATCATAAATTTTCCAATATAATGTATAAACTCCATCAGTCAAAATTTTAACAACCCCTGTTATTGTATTTGTAATTCCAGAAGCAAAAGTAAATGTCTCATTCAAAATTCCATTGATATAAAGTGAAATATTTTTTATTCCAAAATTATCTGTAGCATTGACAGAATAATTTTTATTATAATTAAAAAAAGAATTATTTGTTATATTATACCAAGTACCATTTGGAAGAGCAGAATCAATAGTAACACTTCTTGTTTCAGTCGCATTCACATTCCCTCCTAAATCCTGCGCATAAGCCTTGAAAGTATAATTTCCATCTGCAAGAGATGTGAAGTTATTTGTATATTTATACAGATTAGCATTAAAACTAGCATTTATTTCTTGAGCAGATAATACTCTATTATAAATCTGAACATCATCTATTGTTCCATTCATATTTCCACCACCAGTTAAAGACCCTATTAATAAATTAGCAGTTCCATTTATATTTCCAGATATATTGCTTATTACCTGCCGAACTCCATTTTTATAAGAGACAGCATTTGTTCCATTGTAAGTAAGTGTTAAGAATAACCAAACATTGCTTGTTATTCCCGCGCCAACATTAACACTACTACCTGAAGAATTAAATACTCTCCAATTTCCTGAAGTTATTAAATCATAACCAGTACTACTACCCCCTCTTTTATCAATCAAAGCCCTTGTCGTACCTAATGCATTAGAAACTGCCCAAAGCATTACAGTAAAATTTTGTGCTGGATTAATTAAATTCGCATTTTTAACAGTCATCGCCCCCCCGGTATAATTAATAGAAAATGCTTTTCCGCGTTTTCCATTATCAATTTGAGAATTCCCAGTTCCTTTGCTTGCATTTGCTCTTCCAAAATATTCAATAGGGTCTCCGCTTGAATTAACATCATCCATTCTCATCCAAAAAACAAGTGAATTATTCCAATCCATGACAACACTATGTTGCCCTAATGTGTCATTTGAAGAAACATTCACAAACACAGAAGTCGCACTTTGTGTTGAAGCATTTACAGGAGTCTGCCCTGTGAAATTAACATCAGGATAAATTGTGTCTGTTAAAACATAATTAAGCCCTGAATTTCCAATATTTCCAGATGTATCATTGCAAGAAATCAAAAATGTATGATTTAAATTACTCATTGTAGAATTTGTAAAATTAGCCCCTGCCAATGTAGAATACAAAGTCATTGTAACATTTGCCCCACTGTCTATTGACAATCCGCACCAAGACAGATTCTCATTAGAGGTTGCATTAAATGTGACATTTGAAATATTAAAATTAGAATTATTTACAGGAGAGATGATTGTCAAAGTTGGAGCAATATTATCTGTATAATTAAGAGATATATTTCCAAAGGCAGTTGGAGAATAAAATCCATATTGGTCTGAACTGAAAAATATAGTTAAATTAGCATTATCTATTGGAGAAGGAATACTATAATTTAATATAACGCAATTAGTAAAATTAACAACACTTCCTGTGTTTATTTTTGCAGATAAGTTTGTATTTTGCAATGTAGTGCAGTTATTTACAGTTAAGTTGGTTGTATTTCCTGCAAAATTTAAGTTTGTAAAAAGCATATTTCCTGTTTTTAAGAATCTTGTAGATTGAGCATTATATAAATCAGAAACTTCTGTAGAGTTTAAAGTTCTATTATATATCATTACTTCGTCAATTGAACCACTATAGCTGTTAACATTTAAATTATCTCCAATATTTAGTATATGGGATGTTGTAAAAGCAGCATGATTATTTGCTATAGCCTGCTCTAATTGTTTAACTCCATCTTTGTAAACAGTATATTGACTTGAATTTTTTGTTAATGTCAATAAATGCCAGTTTCCATCTGTTAATGAAACATTGGTTGTTCTTTCTGAAGCATCTCCAATTCCACCAATAGTTATATTATCCTTGAACATTATATACCAGTCAACATTAGGGTCAAGAACATCATTTTCACTATAAGAAATTAAATTATGTCCAGTTAAACTTTCAGAAGATTTTACCCATAAACTTATTGTTGTATCATTGTTTGTAGTATTTAATGAAGAACTATACGGAAAACTAATAAAATCTGAAATATCAAATTGATAACCTCTTCCATATTTTCCAGTTGTAAAACTAGGGCATATTCCTGAACCATTCACAGCCCAAGGTCCACAACCTTCTCCATGAGAATTGCAAGTTGCAGAATCAGCATCCCAAGTTGAACATAGATGCTCTGTTCCTCCACAACTTGAATAAGTATTACTGCATCCATCTGTTATTGCATCACATTCAGATTGCTGACAAGCATGGGGCTGGGCTCCTCCATCATAACAATCTTCTGGGTCTTCTGGTATCCAACTACATCCATTATGATTAATACAAGTTCCCTCATCTCCAACACCCCCGCAACTTCCAAGATTATCACATTGAGCACCCCAAGTACATTGGCTTCTTGTTTGGCAATCTCCATCACCATAAATAGAACAATCTAAATTTCCACTACAATAAGCAGCATTATAAGCATCCCAAGTACAAGTATGGCTTTCACAAGTTCCCTGCCCACTTCCAGTATAAGTTGTACAAGCATCATGAGTTCCACCACAAGAAGTTAAAGGAGTACATCCATGACTTTCGCAAGTTGCTGAATCTCCATAAGTTGAGCAAAGATTATGGGTCCCAGGACAAGAACCTATCCCTGTCAAACCACAGGTCCCATCATTGTCAAAAGGTGAATAATCTCTTGTATTGTTTCCACTATCACTATCAAAAGGCATGTATAATTTGATTGTATCATCACTTAAATTCAAATGAGCATAGCCAATCTCCTGAGTCACATTAGTCAAAGTTGCATTATAAGAAGTGTCTCCTGCTAAAGTTAAAGTTGGGTCAATATCTTTATCTGAAATAAAAGTAACTTCTAAATTGTAAGGATTAATCAGATTAAAATTGCAATTAGCTGAAATACATTCAGAATAATTATTAGTGATATTTCCAATAGTATAATTTTTAATTACACAATTAAATTTTCTATTGCAAATATCTTGAAAATTAAAGTAATGTCTTTCTACATTATTATTAAACATATCTAAGAATGACTTTTTTTCTATATAATAAGAATAAACATCTTTTTGTAATGGAACATCACTTGTTAAAACATATTTGAAATTATTTAAGTAAGTATTATTATCTACGGCTCCGAATTTATAGGAATTATTCTTAGTAAATACCCACACATCATTTATGTTACTATAACTATTATTATCAAATTTATAAAGTGTTATGTTGGAATTGGACCATTCTGTATTATATTCTATCCTTTTAATATTTTGATAGATTATAATTATTGTTGAATTACCTATTTTTAAGTAATCATCTTTGTTAAACTTGTTTTTATAAGAAATGCAGTATTTATTATCTGTTTTTTTAACCTTTATCTTTTCCTTCTCATTATTATTTTTATCCTTAATTGAAAAATCTATGTCTGCTGAATGTGTTGAAGTTGGTTTTACTAATAAACAAATCTCTTCTTTGTTTTTATCTTTGTTGATTTCAATATCAAAATTACTTTTTTCATAACCGTCAAATTTGGTTATAACAAAATCTGTGGATAAATTATTAATTGAAAGATTACCTAATTGTATTTTTGATTTAGATTTAACTATTTCACCACCTACAAGAACCATGCTTACAATTAATAATGCTATAATTAAGTAAAATAGTTTATTTTTTATTTTTCCCATCTTTTCTTTTTCCTCCATAATCTTTTTGCTAAAATTAGAATAGCAAATATCACTATTATATAAATTATTACTGCAATCCATATTGGAAGATTAATTGTCCACCAAGTTTTATAATTCAAGTTAATCACTCTAATTGCAATTATGTTTACATATCTCGTATCTTGCTCTGCTGGAGAACCTGCAGATGTTATTGCTATCTGTCCTGAATAAACTATTTTTGTAAGGAAATCAAAATTAGTTAGGTTGTAGTAAATTGTAGCTGTTGTATTAGTATCTACAATACATTTTAAATCTTTATTTGCAGAGGTTACTTCGCAAAAAGATATTGGTTTATTGGCAGTAAATGTGTATTTCAATACCGGTAATGCTATAAAATATTTATCTAATGTTGTTGGAAGTATTATAAGAGGATTGGGCAGACTAGCCATAACTAACTTATACTTGTCTATATCGTTTCTAGTATTAAATGTCTGAAAAATCTTGTTTTGTTTATAATACTCATACCATAATAGCAACTCATCTGATTCAATATCAACATTCAGTGATTTTAATTCTTGCGATATGTTTTTCAAATCTTGCATTTTTAAGCTACATTGTTCATAATAATTTACTACAGATAAAGAATTCTCCACCTTTCTTTCACATTGACTGTTTATTGCGGCGAATATTATAGACATTTCCAGCTCAGAGTATACTATTGTTATGTTAGGTCTTACTAATCCTATCGTAGGATATTTTAACGTTTGTGGAGTTGAAATCGGAGGCAACCCTCCACCTCCGCTCGGAGTAGTTGCCGCATTCATTGTAAAAGAATATTTTGAATTATTTTCATTTCCAGATTTGTCTCGTGAATAAACTGTTAAGTTGAATGTTGCAAATCCACTTACAGTATCACTTCCAGAGCAAGTAGTTCCACTTGTGCAAGTTAAGGTTGTATTTTCTGTTGTAGACGAATCAATTCCTCCAGAAGAATTAAAAATTGAATAAAAGGTGTTATTATAATTTGTATCTGTAATATTAACTGAAAATAAAACATTCTGGGTTGTTCCTGATTGTGATGCTGTCAAGCTTTGAATTAAAGGATAAGTTACATCTGGAGTAAAACTTATTTGAGTTGAGTTTATATTATTAAGTGTATCATTGGAATAAATTTTAATTGTTTGCAATCCTTCTGCTAAATCAAGTGTTAAATTATTTCCACAAGTGAATGTTAAATTGATTGAATTATTTGTAGAATACCAGCAAGTATTTAAATTTGTATCAGATACAGAAATATTAAAAAATATTGAAGTGTTATAATTAAGATAACTTGCATTTGTAAAAGTAGTTGAAAAGTTTAATGATGGAATTATGCTATCAACAAAGAAACTGATATTTGATGAATTAATATTATTTGCTGAATCGTTGACAAAAATCCTTAAAATTGAGCTTCCCTGATTTGCTGTAAATGTTGTATTGTTACAAGAAGATAAAGTAATATTATTGGTATTATTTATATTATACCAACAAGTATCTATGTTGGTATCATTAGAAGTGAAATTTAAAGATATTGAATTTGTTGTGTATGTTGAATTAGTTGGAGAAATTAAATTTAAGTTTGGATAAATTGTGTCAATTCCAAATGTAATGTTTTCTACAGCCCATGAAGAAGTTCCTGCTAACCCTGTTGTATCATTACACCAAATATTCCACTTATAATATCCATCTGAAATATTTAATGATGTAAAATTCATTGCTCCTGAATTAGGAGAGTTCCAAGTATAATTCTTATGCCAGGCTCCTGTCCAATTTCCCCATAGTTGACATTCGCTTAATCCATTTCCATCTGTCGCTGTATAATTAAAATAAATATTAGTCCCATAATTAAACCAATAGTCATTACTAATTGGATTCAGATTTATTATAGGTGCATTAGAAGAAACTATCCATATTTTTGAAGTACTTGCTACATTATTTAAAGTATCATTAGCCCACATATAAACTGTATAAGTTCCGTCTGATGCTTGAGAAATAGTTGTATTAGTCCCACAAGCAATAGTTATATTATTTCCAGAATCATTTTTATACCAACAAGAACTTAATCCAATTGTTGCATCATTTACTATATAATTTAAGTCTATTGTTCCTGTTGAAAAACTATCATTTCCAATTTTTGGATTAGTAATAGTTAGACTTGGAGCTATTGAATCTATGGTGAAAGAGACTTGTGAGGAGTTTATATTTCCGAATGTGTCATTTGCATAAGCTATAAGATTTGTTGTTCCTTGATTCCAGGTTATGTTGGTTATGTTCTCGCATGAAGATAGAGAATAGTTATTTATTCCTGAATTATTTGTCCACCAGCAGTTGTTCAGATGTAAATCACTTCTTGTAAAATTTATGTTAAGATTAGTGTTGGTTGAATTTGTATTGTTGGAAGGAGTTGTTATGGATATACTTGGAGCTATTGAATCTATTGTTATTGTATAATTATTTGAACTCCAATTGCTATTGCCCATATTATTAAAAACTATATAATTCCATGTATAAGTTCCATCAGATAAATTTAAAGACAAGTTTGTTGAATTTATTGTATTGGTTATTAGTGTTGAATTTGTGAAGTTAGAACCTGTTGAATTCCACATATAAAGAGTTGTATTTTTTAATCCATAATTATCTGAAAAATTTGCTGAAAAATAATTTATTGAATTACTTAAATTTGTATTGTTGGAAGGGAGTGATAATAATATAGTTGGAACTGATGAATAAGTTATTTCTAAATAAATATAGTCTGTATCTACATAAGTATTTGAACCAGAAGTTTCAACTATAAAATAACTCTTATTATTAGAATCAATAAAATTATTTGTTTGCGTTGCAGTTACTGTTCCATATAACCATTTCCCTGCTCCAGTTCCAGCAGTGGTTAAAATCCAAGTATCTGAAGTATCATTCCATAAATAAGCATCATTATTTGAATTTCCAGTTCCACCTGTATTATGATACCATTTTAATAAAGTTATATCTGCCTTGTTTATATTACTAGTAAGTGCAACAAACAAATGTGCTGACATTTGATAACTTTGAATCCCAGAAACTGAAGTTAATTCACCGACACCATTATTTGTATCTAAATCAGAATCTGATGAAATATCTGTTCCCCCTCCAGGAATTGGACCACTTGATGGGGGTACAGTTAATTCAGCATTATACTCATAAGCCCACATATTGATATTTTCATAAGAAGAGTTAAAATTATATGTGGTTGTAACACTATTCAAAGCACTAACAAAATTAACAAATAAAACTAAAAGAATTAAACTAAAAAGTATGAAAAGTTTTCTCATTTTTAACACCAATAATGATTAATAATCCTATGTTTATAAGCCTTTTTATTGAGGTGGCTTTGCCCGAGAAGTCTCCGAAAAGTCATAGTTTTCGGGCAAATTGATTACATTTCGGGCAGAATGAAGTTAAGAACTGATTCACTCAAAGGTTGTTGAATCATCATTTTCTATATAGGCTTTTTTTTTTGGATTAAAAACAAAGGTAAAATTAAATTCTGTTAAAAAATCAACACCTAAAACATTCATATAATTCTGTTCGGGGTCATCACAAATTAAAATTGGAAATTTTGTTTTAAACCCACCAAATCCAGTAAATTCAGTATCCCTGTATACTAAACAGTGGTTAAATATTAACAATTTACCTCATTCACGTTGCCTTCTATATGAAACTTTGAATTGTTTACATTCTCTGCTTTTGGGCTTGTTTTACTATAAACTTTTATTCCCCAATAGCCGCTAACTGCGCAAGTACTTCCAGACGTACTGACAACTTTCCACGCCATTGCTACTTTAGTTGAATTAGCATTATCTGAATAAAAACAACCAATATTTGAACCTGCCCAAATAGGTCTACCTTGTAGGTTATAGCTTTGATTTAAAATTAAAGTATAACCACTTCTAGATGGACAGTTTATATTAGTTACCGACCAACAAGTACTATATTCAATTCCATATCTATTTAAATCATCTCCACAATTATTTGTGTAAGCTATTGCACTATTTATACCGTAAACCAAATCACTTGTTCTAAATCTTACTTTATCTCCCATAAAGCAATCATTATAGCAAGTTATTTCATTCTCTGTTGAATCACAATAATTATCTCCACAAACAGGTCCGATATTATAATCCACATAACCTGACTGATTTATGTAATGAATTCCATTTATATCTGAATAAGAACAAGTTACTGTGGCATTAAATCTGGTTGGTTGCGGTCTCCCTGCAAACTGACTTAAATTAATTAAGCTGCTTGTCCATTCAGCAGATAATCCTGAAAATACAGTTATAGAGTTTTTATTGGTTGCATTATCCCACTCGATAGGTAAGATTTTATTTGGATAACAATTTAAATTTACGTTTCCATTATTTTCTACAGATAATGTTATATCCATAAAATAACTAAGAGGAATTGTCGAAACTGAAAGTGGAGAGTTTATTATTTTTCCATCTTTATCATAAAGTCTAATTTTTATGAAAGAATTATCCTGATTAAATAAATAAACTATTAAAAAAAGAATAGCTACAGCTAAAACTGTTATTGCTATTAATATCTTTTCTTTATTTTCCATATCTAATCCTATTATTGTTAATTACCTAAAAATAAAAAAAAAATAAAAATTATGGGCAAATTAAGTCTCTTTGAGTGTTTACCAATGTGCCAACTGTACTAGCTTTAGTCTTATAAGTGCTTGCTGTATTAAACTTGATTACTCCCCATTGACCAACTGTTCCACATGGACCATTTGTATTAGTAGCTTTCCAAGCCACCGCCATTTGAGTAGCATCTGTTGTTATATTATACAAACAAGCAGTATTTGTAGACCAAATAGGCTTACCTGGAATTGTTTTAGTACTTAAAACTCTAGAATATCCAGCAACTGTTGGGCATGTTGCATCTGTTATAGTCCAGCATGTTGTTGTATCATAACCAAACTGAGTTAATAAACTTCCACAAGTTCCTTTATTATAAGCTATTGCACTTCCAAATGGATAACTTAAATCACTAGTCCTAAAATTAACATCTTGAACTGTTCCTGAACAATCTGATGGGCAAGATGTTGCTGTTTCTCCAAGGTTGGGTGTTCCAGATGTTCCATTATCACAAACACTATTTCCACACCAAGAAGATGGCAATCCACCTGAACCTACATCTACTGTAAATCCTGTAGAACCTTCTCCAACTATTGTTATTGGAATACTTCCTGACTGGTCTATATAGTGAACCCCCTCTGCATCTGAATACTGACATCTAACTTTTGTAGCAAATACATCAGGGCTGGGAGCTCCTTCAAGAGAAGAAACTGCAATCAGATTTGTTGTCCATTCTACTTTTGAACCAACTCCACTTAATGTTTTTGCTCCAGTCACTAAAGCATTGCTAAAAACATTTGGTGGTATCTGTCCGTTAACTGTTGTATCTGTTGTTACTAAATCACAAGAGAGAGGTATAGAACCTGTACTTGTTGCAGTTATTGTCAAATCAATATAACTTACTCCTTCTACATTGTTTACAACAGAAAGAGCATTGGTTATTGGGTTTCCATATGCATCATAAAGCCTAACTTTAATGAAACCTCCATCACTTGTAACATTGCCTATTTGAGTATAGACTACAGCTCCAATGACCATTATCGCTAAAACTGCCAAGATTATTATGAAGGCACTTAATCCTTTTTTATTCATTTTTTTGTATCCTCCTTTCATTAATTTTGAATAAAATCTTATTATCATTATAATTATCCTTCAAATATCCTTGCTTCCGTGTGATGTTTGTATTGTTTGATTGTATCATTTTAATATGAACTGATGGAAATGCCCCGCCCTTTAGGGCGTGGGAATATGTTACTATAAATTAAAACTTATTCCCCCATTTCTTGTTATTACTTTATTTTTTTTGAGAAGATACCAAATAAACCAAGAAAAAAACAAAACAATTACCGCGATTATTATATAATCATACACAAGCACCTGTGCATCTGCTTCTATTAAAACAGGAATCTGACCCATTCCACTTGCATCTGTGCTATCCAACCACCCCTCACCCTGAACCAATAATTCTTTTGTGTTAGCTATAGCATTATTTATATAAGTATCTGTATTTCCTGTTGGAACAAAATTTGTTATAGGATTAATTAATCCTAAAAAATTATTAAATGCATTTCCTTGTAATGCTCCCCAAGCCAAATAAATCATTATCAAAAGTATTGGTATAAAAATTATTAATCCGATAAAATGCCTGATTTTACCTTGTCTTTTTATAATTTTTATTGTAAGCAATGTAACCATCAAAATTAATCCTGCCATAAGAGTAAAATAAATTATCAAATAAGAAATAGGTATAACCTCAAGAGTCCCTAAAAAACTTTTTTGCTGATATGCAGGTCTATATCCTTGATAATTTAAAGTTTCATCAACAAAAGTATCAAACAAATCATCTAAATAAGCTTTATCTAAACCTGAATCTAAACCCATCATAGACATTACAAATAATGGTTGGGCGAATCTATAATTTTCTTCGAGCATTGAAATAGATGAACTTTCTAATTCTGGATATTTTTTCTGCAATTGTAAATCTATCTTCTGTTCCGCCATGACATGAATAATCCCATTAACAATCAATGAATGTTTAATTGCATAAGCAACTAATCCATCCTCGCCTGTTCCATCTTTGTTTTGGCGAGAGTGACTAGCAATGTCCGAACTTTCATGTAAACAGCTTCCAACAGCGACGGCACGTAATTTTTTTATTGTTTCTGGGTTAGAATAATCCGCCCCAGGTACCTTTGCTATATTGTTTAACATTGCTGAACAAAATTGCGGAGAATGTGAAAGCCCATAAAGCCCTTGGTTGGTATAATATGTTATAACTGTAACATCATCTAAAACCTGGCCAGCATAGCATAAATCTTTATACCTAACACAATCTGCATAGAAATTTCCTGGAAGAGGGTCTTTAAGACTCAACTCGAAAATTTGACGATGTGTGAATTTAGGCATAAATGCTATTACATTTATCGATGACAAAACTATTAATCCTAAAATAATTGTTATTAATAAATATTTATTTTTCATCTATAACCCCTCAAATCCTGTATAAAAATCTTGTGCAGGACTTTTGTTTCTTACAGATTTAATTATGAAAAATAAAGCAACAAGCAAAATTAAAACACCAAATGCTATTGCAATATAAATTAGCCATGGTGGGTCTTTATGCTGACATTTCCCATTTACACATACATAATTATCTCCTTTACTTACCTGGCACTCTTTAGTTGTTCTGCATTCGGTTGGTACACAATTATCTTTTACTTCAATACCTATATCTGGAACATCTGAACGCCTCTTAAACTCATCTGAATATGTACTTAATAAGAAATAATATTGTGCAGTTTCTCCAACATTTTTAACTAAATTATAAGTAAATTGGTTTTGTCCTTTTTTCCCGCCTGGCACTAGTTGAACTAACTCACTTATAGGTTCACAAAATGTTCCAGAACCTGGTTTTTTTACACATAGTGTACTGTTTACTTCAGCTTGACGATTTAATGTGTCTAATGTTTCAAAGTAGAAAGTATGCGGGCCTGGAGGCAAACAAGTTCCACCTACATTATATTGACTAGTTGTTATTGTCATATCCTCTACCCTTGAAGTTATAGAGCACATTGCAGGAACTCCTGAGTCTGAAATATTTGCTACTGCATAAACATCCCCTGGTAAATTTGTTTGATAATTATAAATATAGGTATATGCCCCTCCTGATTCTCCTTCGCTTGATGGAATCAATAAAATTATTGATGTTTCTTGGGATGTTCCTTTGTTCATGTAAACTTTAACATTTTTATTTAATACTTGATTGCCTATTCCACCAACATAAGTATTAAGTTTTACTAAGATAGGTATGTTAGTTAACAATTTACTTGTCATAACATCTGTTATACTGGTTTGTAATTGAATAGTACAAGAAACACTAGACCCAATAGAAATTTGATAATCTGGTTGATTTGGATTATCTAATCCTAATACTATGTCTGGTTTAGATGTATCATAATTTACTTTAACTACTAAATAATATAATCCTAAATCCCCATTAGCTCCAGGATTATCTATATTTATAGTAACAGTGCCTGGATTGTTAAAGTCAAAATTTTCTTTAATTGAATTAGTTTTTGAGTCTGGTTCCCCTACCCTATAAAAATATAATTTTACAGTTCCATATTTCCCATATAATGGAGTTCCAGCTCTTGCTTGCAATTTGACATTTACTTTTATCTGTTCTGTACTTGTAAAACCATTCTTTATGTTCCCATTTGAGTCTACTATTTGAATTTCTTTTGTTTGAAAAGGCACAACACATGCACCATTATTACAATAAAATCCATTGTCTGTTTGACAATAAGTTATATTATTTGGATTTATAATTCCATTATCACAATTTTTAAACCCAACGCTGTTTCCATTAGAGTCTGGTGCTAAACATTTTCCCCTTCCACCGCTTGCACAATCCTCTTGTTCTAATTCAGTTCCATAAAAAAGTCTAGCTTGCTGAGCTGTTCCAGTTTCAACTACCGCAGTATAGCCTGGTGGAAAAATCTTTGGAGCAGAGGTATAATTTCCAGGAGTATCTGAGCTTTGATATTTAAAATTATTATCCTGCCAATATAATACTTTACTGGTTGGATAACCGGGATAATAAATTGCAAATAAACCTTGGCAATTATAATTATATATATCACCACCAACTACTTCTTTGTTAGACATTCCAGGAACTGGTGAATTTTGTCTTGCTATTGCTCCGATTGTAGGGTCTATAGTTGAATCACATAATTCATATCTTCTTAAAACTTCTTGCCCTGTCCCTGTAGAAACATAAATTCCTCCAGACCATGTATATAGCTGGGTATTATAAATATATGCCTTACCTTCTGGCAAATAAATAGGATTTGTTTTGCTTCCTCCTGCTTCAGAAGTTACACAATAAACATGCAAATCATCTGTTGTTATGAAAGTATTTGAGCTAACTAAACCTCTGATAGAAAACCATCTATCCATATTTGTTCGGGTATTATAATCTTCCTTGCTTTCTGCATTTGTTCTAAATGCTATTCTTCGTTGACCTGTTTGACTGGAACAAATAAGCTGTCCAATAGCCTTGCATTGAGTCACATCAGTTGGACAAGGATATGGATTACTTTCGCAAGATTCATTTAGGCATATTGGTTTAATCGGAATAATTACAAGTTGATTTATATTTGCATTTTCAAATAATCCGAAAAAATTAAGAAAATAAAAGGCTATGGCTAAAATGATTACTGCCGAAACAACTATCCATATTATTTTTTTATTTTCCATAACTAAGAGAGGAGACAGTTTTATGTCTCCTTGCCTCCCTGAAATTAAATTTTAAAAGATTTTCAATCATCTTAACCTCTTTGATTTCCTATATAACCATATAAGAAACAATATTATTAAAGCAATTGCTAATACTACTATTATCAAAATCCAATAATTAACAGGAGAAGATTTGCAAACACCATTATCGCAAGTTTGTTCTGAACTGCAAAATCCACAAACTCCCCCACATCCATCTTCTCCGCAAGATTTCCCTAAACATTGAGGAATACAGCAATTCTCCCTGCAAATTCCATCTGAACATTTTATTTGATTATCGGGGCATTCTGCACAGGTTAACTTACATAATCCATCAGGGCATTTTGTTTGACCTTCAGGACATTCTGTACAAATTAACCTGCAAATTCCATCTGGACACAGCATTAATCCTGGTTGGCAATATCCTATTTTTGGAAAATCAATCTTCATACTTCCTGATGCAAATCCCCATATGTAACCACTTGAAGGAACTCCATTATCTTCTATGTGAACTTTTCCAGTTATTATGCAATCAACACATGCTTTTTTCTCCCCATTTATTATTGACATTGGAGTTATCTTGCAGGTTGCAGTTTTATTATCAAATACAACAGCTCCAGAATAAGATGTTCCTGAACAGGGATTAATTGTTACACCATATCCACTCAATTCGATTTCAGATACATCAAACCATTGGTCTAATTGAAGATTGTCTGATAATTTTGGAAGACGGCTTGTTGAAAAGGGAGAGCAGGGAATATTTAATGTAAATTCTTTTTCACTTTCCTTATCACATCCATAATGACTTTGCTCATCCGAAATATAAGAAAATGAATATTCAGATGAAATATCATCTTCTAAAACTAAAGATATTGTGGTTACAAGATTTCCACCGATTCCTACAGATAATGGAACTAAGCGGCTATAATGCAAAATAGTCAACACCGATGCTATTATTGAAATTATTACGGCTATTGTCCATAATGTGTTTTTTATATTTATTTTCATCGGTATATCCTAAATGAATCCTGTGTATTAATTTGAGGATTGCAAATATTTATTTTACTATTATAAATTTTTACTTGATAACCTTCAGGTGTAGTTCCATAAAAAGTTCCAGGACAAGAACCATCGGTTGTTATACCTCTTCCTTGATAATTAAAGGTTTCTAAATTTCCGTCTTCATTTGTATCTAATTTAACCCAAGTTCCTACAATATAATGAGTATATCCACCTACTTCATTTGTTTCAAAAATATGAACTGAGCAGGATTGGGTTAAACTTGGCTTGTTTAAAATAGTTCCGCATCTGTTTGCATCTACGCAAGTTCTAGTCTGTAAATTATTTGAGCAGATTGACCAAGAACCACACTGCCAATCTTCTATACAGGTTAAGTTAGTTAAGTTTTCATTAGTTGTTTGATTAAGACATAAATCAAATTCACAATTATTGCTTAAATTTGCTGAAACAGAAGAGCCATCTGGACAGATTTTTGCTAACATAGGACAAATTGTTTGATTACAACCTTTAATTAAAATTGGAGTTTCATTAGAGCAACTATTTTTTGTACATATTCTATTCTGCTGATTATCTAAGCAAGAACTCCAAGATGAGCAATTAAAATTAGGCTGGCAAACTTGATTTTTATTTACAATTAAAATTATCCCAAATATCAACAAAACTGCAACAATTATCACTGCTATTATTTCTTTTTTCATATTACTCCAAAGTAAAATAAAGGCTCTTTACTTTTCCATTTTTTCTTTTTATTTTTCATTATAATCCTCCAATATTTAATCCTACTACAGCAAATTGAGCAAATAAAATTGAATTAATAACAAAATGTGCTACAATAGAAATTGTTATATTTTTAACTCCATCTCTTGAAACAAAATATCCGCTGATAAGTGCAAAAATTCCAGCTGCAATTAACGAACCTTGAACAGCACTGATTATTGTAAATGCTCCTAACCAAGTGGGAGCTTGGTACCACCCAGCAGCATAACTAGTGGCATGTAAAATTACGAAAAAGAGACCTTGCAAAATAATAGCCAACCACAATTCTCCCTTGCTGATTCCATCTTTTCTTCTCAAATATAAAACTAATCCTAAAATAGAAAATCTTAAAACGTCCTCTATGAATGGTGCAAAAACGCAAATAATTACCCATCTTAAACTGCTATCAACAGATTGAGGAACTAAGGGCAATCCCATACTCATTCCAGGAACCAATCTTGTTAAAATAATATATCCTAATCCAATTCCAATTCCTGCTCCAATCCATAAGAAAGTTTTTAATGATTTTTGTATTCCATATAAATAATCTTGAAACGCAGGATTAGTATAAATTCCTAATGAAATAAGGCATAAAAATCCATAAATCCCTGTTGCTGTTTTTAATCCTGGATAAATTACATAAAGAATTATACTTAAAATTAAAAATGTTATTATTCCTATAACAACAATCTGATTATCTTCCTTAATTTCAATTATTTGTGCCATTTACTTCCCCCAAACCATTTTTGGTAAAGATAAATTATTTCTGCACTAAAAAGGAATATAGAAGAAATTATAGCTAAAATTTTTAATAATGAATTTGAAACTCCAAACGCGTAGAAAAATAAAAATATACTTAGTAATACAATTCCTAGAGCAAGTAAATCGTCAGTAGGAATTCTCATTTTTGCCACCTATTTTTAATTGCATATTCTACAATTCTGTAAAAAAACATGAAACAAAGTGAGAAAATTATGCCGCTTACAATCACTTGGCTTGTAATTGAAACACCATATACAAAAAGCAAAAGCACATCTTCCACCATATTTGCTGTAAAAGCTACTAAAAAAAGCAGTAACATTTTTATTTTTTCCATTATTTTTTCACCTCACATTTTCCAGTTTTTATGCATTTGTTTATTTTAACTGAAGTGTGAATGTGTTTTCCCAAATGAAAAAACACATAAGTAGAAATAATTAATAAAAGAACTATTCCGACTATAAATACAATATTAATTACATAGTTAAATACAAACCTTAGAATTAAATATCCCGCAATCAATGCTATTAGAGTTAGGGCTGTTACTATTATACTGATATGCCCTTTTTTTCCCATTTTTTTTTTAAATTTGTTCATTTTTTTAATCCTTTTAAAAAATTTATTGGTAAAAACATATTTATTGCGAATCTTAAAATTAAAAATACCACAAAAAGAACAACCCCTATTAGGAAAGCTACATAAGTTACATAAGCTAAAATAATAGCTACTATTCCGGCTATGACTGCTCTAATCCATACTTTATCATTTGCACTTATTACATCAAAAATCTTTAAAAAATCCAATAGGAATAAGAATGAAAAAATCCCGACAAGAGCAGCAACTGCAAATAATATAGGACAAACAATATTCTGTGAGCTTAATGCAGTTATTCCCAATAATAATGAAAGCCAAGTAAATGGATTCCAGGAAGTTTTTATAATTGTTGTTGGAGTGCATTTAGATTCTGCTGGCTTAAAAATACTTGTTGCCCATTCTGCACACGATGCACAGCCACCATCTCCACAACTTGCACTACAACTTCCATCTGAACACCTTGATGTTCCTACTGGACAAGGTTCCCTGCATCTTGCTCCGCTCCCATATAATTCACATCCATCGGTGCATTGCTGGAAAATGAGCATGTTTTTTCCATCAGCAGTACATTTCATAACCTTTGTAAAAGTATTATCACAAGATAGTGAATTAGGAGTACAAATGATTCCAGAATCATAAGCTACACTTCCAGTAAAAACACATGTATCATAATTACTTGATTTTAAATCATTAATTCTTACCGTGCAAGACACTGGTAAGTTTGGCTGATTCTTGTTAGGGTTTGATGGGTGTAATTCTACATTTATTGTTTTTTCCTCATTTGCATCAAAATAAGTATAAGTATTTGTAAAAAATCCCTGCAGTCCGGTTGTGCAACTCAAACTTCCATAAAATTGAACATTGTTTGTGTTAGCATCATTCTTAACTCTCAAATCTACTACCTTATTTTGACCGCTCACTAAACCATTTTGTGTAGATATACAATTTGTTATTTTAGGTTTTCCTTCCAATGCTAATATTCCAAAATAACTTGCATCTAAATCTATAATAAATGTTGGAAATGGTGTAGCTTTCAATGAAACAAATAAATTGTTTGCATCTGTCTTTGCATCATAGATTAAAGCAGAACCATCTTTTTTGTATTTATCTAATTTATTGATTAGTATAGAATTAGTATCTCCATCAAAAGCAGTTTTGCAATAGTTATACCCTTCTTGATTCTGGTATCCTTGTTGATTATAACACGTGACAAAATCAGAAACTTTATTTTGTGTCAATACATAGGCCCCATCCTGCACTAATTCATAACTGCTAAATATTAATCTGGTATCATACCCCGGTGCATAAACCTTATCTATATTTTGAAGATTTCCAGTCCATTCAATATGGATTTTTCCATTTGCGGAATTAATTGATTGCTGTCCTCTAGTCAAATGATATTGCTCTCCATTAAAATCAAAAAGAACATCATAATCACCATAAGAGCGAGCCATATCAAAGCCGCCTTCTAAGCCATTGCTACCTAATGAAATACAATTAGTATAGTAACCCAAAACCCCTGTATGAAAAGGGTATGTTAATGAATTTATTCCTTGTTTTTTACAGCAGGCAAAAGGGTCTAAACTTATTCTACAAGTGTCTAATCCATCTCCAAAAATATCTACTTTTAAAGCTGGAAAATAATTTCCTGTTTTGTCTATCGGATAAGTTTCAGTATATTTTAATAATTTAACATTTCCTATAGTTATATCTTTTGTAGCCTGCAATCCTGTTCCAGTAAGGTTGCTATTCAAATCGTTTTTGCTAAACTGAATCCTCATACATTCAGAGCCTTTAGCAACACCATAAATTCTTATTTTAGTTGCACCATTGATTGAAACGGTATTTGCACTAAGAGTTGTCCATCCTCCTGAACATTTTCCTAAATCTGATTGTAAGTCTGTAGGTATGGTTGCTAATACTTTTTGATTTCCACTTAAATTAATGCTTCCAGAAAGAATTATTATAGAAATAGTTACCACTAAAACCAAGGCTACAACTATTGCTATTTGCTGATTTTTTGTTAAATATTTCATTTCTCATGTTCGATTGTTTTATAGATTTAAAAAAAGAAAAAAAGAAAAAAGGGAAAAAATATTCCCGCGATAGCTCTGAGTAATAGAGTGGCTATCTGACTCCTAACCTAATTAAGCACCCCAGTAAAAGTTCAAAGTATTTGAACTTAATCCGGTTTTTGTAGTATCCTGGTTAGCATACTTTTGTGTATCTAAAACAAAATTCTTTGCATTAGAAACATACCAGTTTGCTGGGTAGAATTTTACAATAGCGGGCGCTCCTGTTCCAACAGCACTTGCTCCATTCTTGAATTGGCAACTTATTGTCTGAGTTGTTCCGCTTCCATCATCAAGATTTGGTGCATATGCCCATTGCTGGCTTGTATGGGTTGTATAGGTTGGTGTGTATGTCAGGTGATAAGGATTATCAGCTAACAAAATTGCACCAGTACAAACTACACTTGAAAGTGTTGAGTTTGTTTCTATAACCATAACTCCGCCGAACGGACCTGCAGAACCTTTAGCTGTTCCCTGGTAAGTAATGTCAATATTACATTGGTCATTTGCTCCCATTGAACAATTTGAAGCTCCACTTGTTGTTGCAGCATGATTCACATTATCATAACTTGTTATTGAAGGCGTGTTGTTCTGCCATGCTTCTGCCTGGAAATTGTTGTTATCACAATTTGCAGTCAATGTTTTAGGTGCTACATAATAAGTTGAGTTATCAACCCAATATGTATACTGAACATCTTTTGCAGGTGAAGTTATACTTGTAGTTGTTGCACTTAATCCATTTGGTTTATACCAGGATGTTCCTGGGATAACTGTAGAAGAAAACTTATCTAAAGTTGTATAAACTGCTGGAGGTGCGTAAGTACATTTTCCTGAAGTTGAAGTTTGAACACAATTACCATTAACTAAACTATATCCTGTTGGACATGATAGCCCTGGTTGGTTGTATACAAAAGACTGAACTTGAGTAGCACTTCCTGTTTGCAATGTAATAGGGTTAATTCCAAGTGCTGTTAAAGCGCCTACTTCCCAAACGACAAGTATAGCAGCTAAAAAGACTCCGATAAATCCTACAACGTTCTTGTTCATCCCTAAGAATGATTCTCCCTTTGCTCTAGCAAAACCAACTATTCCTATAATTCCAAGAATTACTGCGACTAGGTAAATTATAATTTGTATAATATCCATTTTAAAACCTCCATTTTGATGGGCAGTTATATAATTTTCATAAAATAAATTGTTCAGCAATCCACATTCTCAATAATGCCAGAAACCTTTTTTTTCTGAACATTTCAAGACAAATATCAAGTTAAATTTTTTATTTCATTACTTGTTATACGAAACCAGTCAAACCCTCCTGAGCAAAGCTCTAAGTTTCATTAATCATTTTTTTATTCTGCTTCCAATTACAGCAGCAATTATAACAATAACTACAACTATAATAAAAAGAATAAATCCGTTGTTCTTCAGAACATTTGTTATAGTAGTAACAACTGTAGATTTAGGTGCTATTGGTGCGATTGTTTCTTCATCTGGATTATAGCCGCCTGTTGGGTTTATTCCAACCTGCAATTTATTGCTTCCTGAACTTGTTGTATTAGTTCCATCTGATGCTGTGAAATAATAATACCATTCTCCATTGCTATTATGGTCTGCAAATGTTTTCGTAAAACTACAATTGCTTCCAGAATAAGTCCCTGTTGCACTTGTAGTATCTTGACTTGAGGTAGATGTTCCACCTCTTCCTATTACATAAGTGCATGAAGTTGTTTTTGAATTTGTAACGGTTGCGCTGAATGAATAACCAGTAGTAGCTGAATTTAAAGATGTGCTATCCGAAGGAGATAAAGATGTTGGTGCTGTTGGAACAGTATTGTCTATAGTTAACAAAACAGTTGCATAAGCTATATCATTAGAAGAATTTCTGCAAGTTGCATTTAATGTATAATCAGTTCCATCCTCTAAATAAGTTGAATTATAGGTGCCATTAACAGCATTTAATGTAGTATTTAAGAAGGTTCCCATATTGACCCATGAAGAATTCGCAGTTAGTGTTGCACTTTTCACATAAAAAGTACAATTTTTCATTTCTCCAAATAGTGTAGTTACATTCATTACTTGTAATGTTAAATTTTGACTATAAGAACTAGCAGTGGGTTGAACTATAACAACACCATTTGCAATAGTTACTGCACTCACACCCATTATGCTCATCATTAAAGCCAAAGCTATTAATGAAAACATGAATAATTTCTTTTTCATTGTTTTTGCTTATCCCTATCCTTTTCAGGTTTATAGGACTCAACTCAAAAATTTATTAGTGCAAAAAAAATTCAGTCAAACAAAATTTTTAAGCTCCCTAATTTTTTTAAGTTAAATAAACTACGAAAAAAGGGTTTAAATATTCTTTCTATGAAAAACTTACAAAAACTAAATAAAACTTAGGAAAACATAGAAAGATTTATAAATACTAAGTTACTTAATATGCTATGTCAAAAAAAGGAGTTAAGGGAAAAGAAGAGGGTGAAGATGTTACTTATATAATTGAGGTCGATAGAGACACTTGGAAGAAATTCAAGAGATGTCTAAGAAAAGACACAACTATCAACGATGCAATTGTTCTAATCATTAAAGATTTTATTAAAATAAATGGAGATGAAAAAAACTCTTAAACATGGCAACTATAGAAAATTTGGTTACTGGATTTTTAAATGCTGTAAGTTTAGTGGCAAATTTTATTCTTGAAAAAATAAGTTATCTTGGAATTAATTATCCTACGTGGTTTTTCACAGTTCTCTTTCTCTTCATAGCAGTCTTAATAATTTTTATTGGAACAAAATTGTCAAATAAAATACTAAAAATAATCCTTATAATACTAGGCATATTGCTAATAATAGGAACATCATACGGCATATTGTCAAAATTTTAAACTTACAAAAACTAAATAAAACTTAGGAAAACATAGAAAGATTTATAAATACTAAGTTTTTATATAATTTATAATGAAACAGAAAAAAAGATGGTTTATAGTGTGTGTATCATTTATTTTTTTATTTTCCCTAAATTTTATTTCAGCTACAACTATCTGTGATACCTCTCTCATCAGTTTAAACAATAATCAAATGAGCCAGACAATAAGATGTTCTAATAGTAATAATTCTACCCTTGTCTTTGTTAGTTCAAATTTAAACATCCTTGCAATATCTCCAAGTTATATAAGTCCTTCAGATAATCCTTTCATTAATATTGTTGTTCTTCCTGGAACTTCAGTCGGCAATTACAATGGGCAAATTAGCTTTTCTGATAATTCCCCGACAATTCCTATTAATGTTAGTATAACTTCAACCGAAACACAAAATCCTACTGGCTGTGATTTGGAAATATTTCCAACAACTTTACAAAATGTGAAAATTCAGCAAGGTGAAACAAAAACGAGAACAATTATGTTGACAGTGCCTCAATGTTTTTCATCTTCGGTGAGTATCAATGGTGTAATCCTAAGCACAGATGAAAAGCCTATAACTTTAGGTGAGCTCTCATTAGGTACGCTACAACCTGGAAACTCTATAAATATTCCTATTGTTATAGATGCAACAGGAGTAACCACAGGTCAGTATTCAGATACTTTAAGTTTTTCACTTTATAATTCAAGTGGAATGAAAATTATTGTCCCTTCTGTAAGTGTTTCTGTTATGGTAACTTCAGGGATTACTCCTCTGAATAATTTTTCTCTTTCACAACTACCTTCCTGTTCTCTATCCGCGGTTCAAATGAGTTTAAATTCCACATATAAAATGACCTGCACTAATACAAACCCCAATATAGCTATTTTCCCTATTATTGACAGCACTATTATTAATGGGGTAAGTGTAACACCGAGCAGTAATCAATATATTTATGAGTTCAAGCCAATACAAATAGGAACAACTACTGTTGGTGCAAAGTTTATTTATCAAAATGGAGAAATAGGCTCAGGATTTCAGCAGGAAGTTAGGATAACTTATTCTGGAGGAGATGTCTTGCCAGGAACACAGTTAAAATTTGAATTTAACCCTATCTTATCTTTAGCAAGTGATGGGCAGGATATAGTTGTTCATGCAGTAGACTCTAAAACTAATAGTTATGTAGATAATGCACAGATTTATTTGGATGGTGTTTTAATTAATGGAACAATAAAATTAACTACAAATAAAAATTATACACTAAGGGCTCATGTAACAAGTGGTTATGTAGACTATAATGAAACTATTTCTATAAATCCTAAATATATAACCATTACATTAAATCCTGCTTCTGGAATAGTTGAAAACAAAGCACTGACTATAACAACTCTGCCTGAAAATTGTTCGTTATTTTTAGATGGAACAAAAATTTCCAACACTATATTTCCATCAATGGGGAATCATACAATAGAGGCAATAAAAGAAGGCTATGTAAATACTCAATTAAATTTTTTTGCTGACCAATCCGTTAATCTTATTTCTTTTGCTAATCTGACAAAAGGGAGTGAAGCTGTTTTTATCTTAAATAAAGATAATCTTGCCTGGCAAGTTGTTTATCTTAAAAATTTTTCTGCATCTCCTGAAACAATTACTGCTGGAACAGGAAAAACGATAAGCTTTACTCCAACCAAGAAAGGAATTTATAGGATTTTAGTTGATGGTGAACAAAAATGGCAAGGTGAATTGACAGGGGGATGGGATGGAAAAATATTTGGATTTGCATGGTATTATCTTGTTATTGCAATTGTTGTAATAGTAATTGTAATTTTTATTATATTAAAATTTAAAGGGGGAAGCTCAAGAGGTTATTCTTATCTTCCGAGAAGTATGGCTGGTATTGGTGAAGTAACCAGTGAGGTTTAATCATGAAAAATAAAAAAGCTGAACTAACTACAATATTATATATCTTATTTTTTATTTTTGTTATCATTGGGATAATAATATCTATAATTTATGGAGTTTATTATGCAACTTCTAATGGAAATGAAACAATTACAATCAAAGAAAAGTGGGTTAAGTATCATGGTAATGATGCAAAATATTTAGTATCTTCAACTACTGGAGAGGTCTATCAAATTACAGATAGCTGGATATATTTAAGATTTAATTCTTCAGACTTATATGCCTATTTAGAGTCTGGAATGATATGTCAAGTGAAATTTCAGGGTTTTAGGTTTGGGTTTATGTCTGATTACAAAAATATAATTGAGGCAAATTGCAATGGATAAACAAGACAAACAATTAATCAAAGCAAAAATAGAAGAATTGGAAGGACAGTTAAGTAGAAGTATCAACTGGAAAAGAGAATGTGAATTGGAAATTGAAGCATTAAAATTATTATTAAAAGAGGTAGTTTAAGACTTTTTTACAATGGGAATTCTTGATAAATTATTTTTTAGAAAGCAGGTAACTCAAAATTTTATCACAAAAACTCCTGAAAGTGTTGTAAAAGAGATGGAAAAAGATTACTATACTAAAAAAGTTCTTCAGGAAAATGTTCAGGTAAAAGTTGAAAATATAAAACTCCAAAAAAAGTTAAAGGAAAAGGATGCAAAAAAAGAAATGGAGAAAGAGGAAAAGGAACTTGAAAAAGAAGTTTGGAATAAAAGGCTTCTTGACAAAAAATTAGAAAAAGATAATTCAATAGTTTTTAGGCTTGTCGGTGCAAAACCCCCTGTTCTTTTCACAAAAAGCAACAAACCATATGGAAAATTTATTGGTTTTTATTTAAAACAGCAACAGGATGGAACAACCCTATGGTATCCCCTTATCAAAGATGGATTTAAACTAAGAAAGATAAATTGCGTTTCACTTAATCCTCTTGATTTTTTTAATTCTGTTGTAAATATACCTGGGCAATTAAGAGCAGGTAAAATAGATACAACTATAGATATTACAAAAGATGGCAAGCCTGCTATAATTAAAGACCAGGATATTTATCAGAAGCTTTTTGAGGATAAACATGGAAAAGATGTTAAGGTTTTTCGATTGGATGAATTGGAAAGAAGAGAATATGAGCAAACTGTTTTTAATTTAAAAGAGCAGATTAAAGGCATTTATTCACAATTAAGGCAAGCTAATGAAAAAGAAGTAGAATACGACCAAGAATTGAATGAAAGTGAATTAGAGGCTTCTGCACTTGAGAAAGCAAGAGATTTGAGTGCTGCAAGAATAACTGGAATGATGGACAAGAATCAGGCAGTTGTTGTTGAAGCCGCAAAAGCAAATATGATTATTCAGGATGCTGTTTTAGGGCAAGTACTAACAGAAAGAGCATTTAAAATGTTATTAGATAAATGGGATAATAAAATGGAAGAATTGGGGGGAAAATACTCTAAAGATGATATGCAGTTAGCAAGAGAAGAAATAAAAAAAGAGTTCCTTGAAGGTATAGGGATAAGAAAATCCGCTGAAGGTGCCAAGCAAGTTGTTTTGGCTGGAGCTCCAACTGAACAAGCTGTTAAAAAAGCAGTTGAAAAAGAACATGGAGAAAGATAGGAGTTAAGAATGAGGGGTTTTAATAGTTCAAAAAAAGATGAATGCTCTCATCGAAAGGTTAAAAAAAATTTTCCCTATGGAAGAAATGGAAAACCAACTTACAGATGTAAGTATTGTAATAAGGTTCTAAAACCAAAAGATTTTGAGAGAAGAAGAAAAGAATTAAATAGAAGGAGAAATTACTGATGATTTCATCATTAGAAGTTAGGAAAGCTGAAACAATATCTCCGATTTATTTGAAAGGTCTGCTTAAATTATGTAGAAATTTCATAGACCAATCTGAATACATAAGAAATCAGGGAGAATATATAATGCCAAGCGATATAGGAAGATTATTTGAATTAGGCTATGTAATTCTTGAAGAATATCTTGGGTTAGTAAATCAAATGAAGTCAAATGAAAAAGAATTAATGGACCATATAAGAAATGATGTATTCTCTACTTTTTCACAATTTTACAATAAATCAGGAAAAGGAGATGTCACAAGAGTTGATTGGTACAAAATTATTGGAAGTGATAATACCGAAGCAATGGCACAGCAAGTTATCAGTTCCATAAAAGCATTTATAGAAAGCAGAATTTATCTTCCACTTATACAAACCCATAAAAAATTAATGGCTGAAGAAATGTTTTTAAATCAGATGATAACAATATCTGTAAGAAAGGAACATTTTTTTCCAGATTTAGCAAAGAAGCCGGGTGATATTGATGCCTTGCTGGGTGGAGATGATGATAAAGAGCATAAGAAAAAAAAGAAAAAGGAGAAGGATGAAAGTGAAAGTGAATAAGAAATTTTTTGAAAGAGAATTCGGAAACATTGGTTTGTGGTATGATAAACTTGATAAACATAAAATATTTTCAATAGGTTTTTTATTTGTAATTCTAATCTCTTATTTTGGTTTATTTTTTGATTTATCTGTTACAAATATTAATTATAATAAAAATAAATCTGAATTTTTAGAAATGGAAGCGAATCAATTACTTGTTAATGAATTAAAGAATAATGGTAATATTTTCACTACATTTAGCGTAATTGGAGAATTTTTAAAAGTAACTGCAATAATTTTTTTATATGTTGCAATATTTTTGGCAACAAGTAAATCTAAATTAAAGCTTAAAGATAAAGTAATAAGATTTTATAGTTCTCTTGCAATATCTTTATCGTTGGTTGGAATAGGTATTATGAAGCCCACACCATTCATGGGTGGGAGTATTTCACATAGGAGAATAGATAATGATTAAAAAAAATCTTGGATTTTATGTAATAATAGACTACACTCGTGATGCTAAAGGTTTTGCCACGGGTGGTGCTATGAACAAAAAAATTTATCACTACTATAATAAATCATTGATAAAAGTAGAGCCATATAATAGAGTTAAACATAAATTATTAATCAGGCAGAATATGTATATAAAAGATAAAACCGCAGGATTTGACCGACCAAGAGATTCAACGGAAGTAGATTTATTGAACCAAACTCTTGGCTCAATAGAATTATCAAGGAGGATTGGATAATGTCAAATATATTCATAATCATAACTTTAGCAATAGTTTTGGAAATTGCAGAAATTGTTTTTTATATGTTTATACTAAAAAAATACAAGGAAAAATCAATAACAGCTACTCAAATAGTTGTAAGTTTTTTGATAATATTTATAACTTTATCTTTGCTTTCTGGTTTTTATATTGTAACAACAAATCAAGGCTATGTTTACATGGGCTTTTCGGGAGTTGCCAAAATAATCACTAATCCTGGAATAAAATATGCTTTTCCTTATATCACCACGATTGAGAAATATGATTTAAGGGGGACTTATTTAACCTATCCCAGCGATTCCAATCCTGTCAATCTTCCTACGGGAAATAATCAGGTTTTATTAGTCGCTGGAACCATGTATTATAGGATAAATAATTTGACAGATTATGCTGTAAACAATTTTAACACAGAACCACAAATTTATAATTATTTAACTGCACTAATAAAAAATGAGGTAAAATCAAAAAGCAAGGAAGACTTAATAAAAAACAGAAACGAAGTTGAAAAAAATATTATAATGGAAATGAATAATTTTGGAAAAACAAGAGGATTTTCAGTAAATAATTTTAAATTCACTAATTTGGCAGAAACAAGGGAAGTTATTGATGCAAATAATTATAAAAGTTCAACAGGTATAAAAAGTCTTGCTGATAAAGATTCAAATGAATTGCTTCAGGCAAGCCTTGATAGATATACCCCTTCTCAATTAGAATATTTAAAAACAAAAATACTGAGTGAAAATCAAAATATAAAATGGGTATTACAAAACGGAGGAAGTGCGATAGTAGAAGTGCAATAGTAAATACAAATTAAAATGTCAAAATCAAAAAAAATAAAATATGTAAAGGAAATGGAAGAAAGGCATGCATTCTTAATTTTTGTTATATGTGCTTTCTATATAATCTTATATCTCCTGGCAAAATCTTTCAATCCTCAGCAAATTACAGATATTATAAGAAATCTGGGTAATTTCATTTTTTATGCTTCATTGATAGTAACATTTATAATACTAATTTTCTTAATATTCAGAATAATAAAAGTAAATTTTATAATTAAAAAAAAGGAGAGAGAAGAATGAATATATTTTTATGGATTTTGTTGGTAATCGCAATATTAGTGGTAGGTTATTTTGCAATTTTTTTCATAATTAAATTTATAGACGAAATGAGGTATGGTAATGGGATTTTCAATTCAATCAAAAATTCAGCAGCAAGTTGTTGCGCTGTAATAAAAGATGCAATAAGAAATTAATATGAAAAAAATATTTAAAATAAGAAAGGGAGAAGATGTTTATGATAAAATTAGAAAAGAACAGATTATAAACTATATAATTAAGATACTCTTAAAAAATGGGGATAATTTATTAAAGCCGAGGTTCAAGAAAGATATTAAACTAACTATAAACATAGAATAATGGAAGATAATTTAGGATTTCAGACCGATAGAGAAATAAAACAATTCAACGAAGAAGTTGAAAGCAGTGCAGACTCCCAAATAAATGATTTGAATATACTTGATAAATGTAAAATGATGTGCCAAAAATCAAAAATATGTATGAGGTTATAAACCTTTTAAGAGGAGGACTACAATGAATAATCACGAATGGTATCTAAGATTTGAAGGAAAAAGGTATCCAATAGAATATAGAATTTATCACTTAACTCATGGAGATGATAATTTAACAATACATGAAATAGAATACGATGGAAGAACCGTAACTAAAAGTAAATTAGAGGATGCTGTAAAACAAATTGGAAAATTAATCAGGAAAAGACAATGATAATATCTATAGAAGAATTAGCAAGACAAACCGTTCCAGTTTCAAAACCAGAACAGGCAATATGTCCTATGAAAGATTGCCATAATAGAGGTTTATATATGTCTTGTTATCTTGATACAAATTGTCTCTGCTCAATTTATCAAAGTAAATATGAATTATTAAACACAGAACAAAAAAGAGTTCTTCTTGGAATAAGATGAAAATAAAAGATGTAAATCCAAAAGACAAGGATATAGCTTACGACGAAGAAGATAAAAGACTTCTTGAAAATAATGGCAAATCTAAATCTTATAAAGAAGGTTTTATTGAGGGTAAATTAGAAATATTAAGGAAATTGAATTCTTGGGCGTATTCTATGGGTAGAACCTCAATAACTCCACTTCTTATTGAAAGAGATTTTATTGACAAAGAAAAGGAGAAAATAAATAGACAATTCTAAATGGCATCACCTAAAAAATCAATTGTTGTAGAAATAACTTCTTCTTGTCCAAATAGATGCTATAATTGTTTCATTCCTAACAAAAATATTTTTATGAAAGCTAAAGATTTGTCAAAAATATTAAAAAAAATACCCGATATAGAAGAATCTGTAATAATATTTTCTGGAGGAGAACCTTTAATCCATCCCGAGCTAAAAGAACTTATTCTGGCTGTAAATGAGATAACACAATTTAAATCATATCTACTAACTTCGGGTGCAATCCCCTATAACTTACATCCTTTAAAATCACTTATTTCAGGCATTGTTGTTTCTATTAAATACTCTAATGATATTGATGATGATATGTTTAAGGGAACAAGAAATGCTCACCAGAATGCCTTAAAACTGCTTAGGCAAGCTAAAAAGCTTGGATTGGCTCTTCAGATTAACTGGGTAATGGATAGTCTCAATAAGCATAATTACATTGATATAATTAAAATAGCAAAGGAATTTGATGCTGATTTGAATATTCTTAAATTTATAGATTATGACGATGATTTTCAAAGAAGAATAAGCTTAAAAGAATTTGAAGAAATTTCACTTCTTGCAAAAAAATATGGAAGAAAAATAAAAGCCAAAGTAAATGTTTTTTTCCCTTGTAAATGGTCGTCGGGTTATTCTTGTACATTCGGTATTAATCGAGCTAAATTAGATGTTTTGGGAAATTTCCATGGTTGTATTTATTCAGCACAAAGTCACGGAAATTTATTAAAAGAGGGCTATAAAAAAGTTGAGGAAAGGATGAATGAATATATTGTTAAAAATTATATAAAAAGAAAATGTTTGGTTGAGGAAAAAATAAATAATCAGAGAGCTAAAACTGAGGATAAATTAGCAAATTTGATAAATAATAGATAGATAGATAGATAAAGAAAGGTATTTAAATACAAAAAACACTATTACAAAGGAGGAAAAATGGGAAAAACAGAAATTGATTGCGACATTGATGATTCTGGTAAATTTGAATGTGAAGTAAAAAAAGATGGAAAAACTATTGATAGAATAGTAGGAAAAGATTTCTCTCAAATTGCTAATCAATTAAAAAATTCAAAGTAAAGTAAAATGACTAATAACCTTTTTTACGTTCAGGGCTGTCAATTTTGTCGTGAAAAGAAAAAATCAGCAATAATTTTTAATTTCACAGCACCAATTGGACAAAAAATAGATTATATAGACATTCATAAAGGTGATTCTAGGCTTGCTATTGTAGACAAAATATACAATGGACCATCGCTTGCTTTACCTACAACTACCTTCGATTTAACTAAACATACAACACAATTTGGAGTTGATGTTGATAAACCTATTTTAAGATTAGTGGTTAAGAGTTCAACAACTACAACTTATGGTGTAAATTTTTTAAGATTTTTGCACAATAATTATCTAATGCCTTATTAAGATGGATACTAAAAATTCTTTAAAAGGGGGTGTAAATTAAAATGGGATTATTTGGAAATGAATGGAAAGATGCTTTTATCCCCAACTGTACTATTTCGGAAGATTCTAGCAACGGAGAAAGAGCCGTGATAACTTGCAATGCAAAAAAGATTTTAGGTGATGTAGTTATAACTGGAGAAAGACCTGTCAAAATGGTTGGAGAGGGTGGAAAATTATTTATTTTGGATGATGGAGGACTTCCCCAAAATGCTATTGTTTTACTTCAAAGGTATGTTAAGAATAATTTAAGACCTCAATAATTTTTTTCTTTTTTTATTATTTTATTTTTAGAAGGCAATTAGCAATGCTGTTATAATTATTCCAATTACAATATGCGCGGTTATAGAATACCATAATCCTTTCTTCGTGAAATATTTCTCTTCTATATTCTTCCATATAAATATTTCATCAGCAGTCAAACTTAATCCTACCGCACCACAATATAAAATAAGATTGCTAAAACCCTTAAATGCTAATAACAACAAACAAGAAATAATAATCATTATTCCTATGTGCAAATGATGAACATTCAATCCTGTTTTTTTTCTTATCTTTCTGGTAACTGTCCTGTTTGTAAAATGAATAGGTGGAGTTAATATTCTCATTAATAATCCAGTTCCTAAAAAGTATATGAGAAATTGAGGTATCATAAATACTCCTAATCATCTTCAAATTTTTCAATATCTTCAGAATCATCTAATTCATCCTCTTGGGAATCTTCCTCTTCATCATCATATTTTGCCATTATTCAATATTATTGAGCCACTCAATTAATTCTTCCAAGTCTATTTCATCGTTTTCCATATCACACCTCTGAATATGAATTATTTTTTAAATGGACAACTACAATCCTCTTTTCCCTTGATTAATGAATCTCTTTCAGGAGCCCTGATAAAATTACCTTTAACTATATCCTCATAATATGATTTTCCATTTATTTCATAAACATTCACTGTTCCCTGAGAAATTAATTTTTTAGATTTAACTTGTTTTGGATTAATAATTTGACAAACCTGTTTTCCATTGTCTTGTTTGCATTCTAATCCTTCACCCCAGTTAGGTAAACCAAATCCAGTATGTTTTTCAAAATTAAAAATTTCTGCCATTTTATTTTAATGCCTCATCGATAGCTTTTTTTAATTTTCCTTTGGCTTTAAATTCATTTAGAACAGTAACTAAAACATCTAATTTATTATTATTTCTATCTATGCAATTTTTAAAATTATAAAACCCATCTTCTTTCTTCACACTTTCGCAACTAAATATTGGTTTCATTGCAATGCACAAACAACTCCATGCAGATTCTTTAATTTAGTTTCAGCATTTTCTATAGAAGTAGCTATGTTCATCATATTCAATTCCCTGAATTGTTTTGAATTTTTACCTTGTTCATCAATTATATTTTTAAGAGAACTGCAAGTCAATCCTTTTTCTTTCATTGATGCCCCGAGTTGTGCATAGTTTATTTGTTCTGCCATTTTAAATATTTATAGCATTATAATGCTCTGTTAATTTTTTTAAATCAGTTTCTATAATAATCATATTGCCTTCTGAAAATTTAACGGTGCATACGCTTTTTTTATTGGGCATATCTTTA
>Ga0209518_1000499_pt1 | contig 50887 bp, 45 predicted proteins | sample RifGroB1_FD_183993 | JGI IMG/M metagenome (GOLD analysis project Ga0209518, IMG submission 183993) | Groundwater microbial communities from Rifle, Colorado, USA - Groundwater B1 (SPAdes) (version 2) | ecosystem: Environmental > Aquatic > Deep subsurface > Groundwater | place: Rifle, Colorado...
TCCCTGGGTATACTCCTACATTTAAATGTAGGTCACGACCTATTACGGTCGCGGGGTTTCCCCATTCAGAGATCTCCGGATCAAAGGTTGCTAGGCACCTCCCCGAAGCTTATCGCAGCCATGCTACGTCTTTCATCGCCTCTTAGAACCAAGGCATCCACCATATGCTCTTATATTTCCTGTTAGGAAATTTAAAAACCACAATCATTATTTGTTCTGCGCACCTCACGTTGTTCGGCGCGACATTTGACCAAAAACATTTGACATTTGACCCACCCAAACGCGCGAAGCGCGTTTGGGTGAAAGTCAATTGTCAGTTGTCACATGTCAATTGTCAGCATCGAGCAGAGCGAGATGCGCGTTTCTTACCTGCCTGTCTACACACACTCAAAGACCTCCTTAACGGTGTGTGTGACAGAATAACGGGAGACCTTACAAAAATATTTCTATTTCACCACGCCTATTTTGGCTGCGGCTTTGCGAAACCTTTTCGACATATAATATATGCCTCAAAGTTTTCACTTCGCCTCGCTCAAAACAATCGTGGTTCATCACGAAAATTTTTATAAAGACTCCCTATTGTCAATCAACAGTCGATGAGCCCTCTTTGGGAAACAAAAAACCCGCATAACGCGGGCAACAGAGGGGCGGTAAGGCCTCTCTAATCCCGGTTAAGATTCCTTGTTTTGCTCATATGCAACAATCCAGCCATTATATACAAAAGAAAAAGGAAGTCAAGGATATTGGGAGAATGTCGAATATTGAATTTTGAATGTGGAATATGCCCGCAAAGTACACAGAAAAACCCGCCTTTTGGGCGGGTTTTTCTGGTTCTATTTTTCCGATGGAGTAGTGACGGCCTTCCTATAAACAGGATTCTCTCCGAATCTATTTGGACCAACTGTTCCCTTCAATAAACCACATTCTATAATTACCCACAAAAGCCCGATCCCTGTCAGCGATATTAGTGCCCATAATCCACTTCTATCTCTATCATGAAAACGTTTTACTGTCGTAGTTGTAATGACGACCATAAATAAAATAATGAGAGAAAAACCCACTAAACCTAGGATATCAACATCACCTACAGTTGGAGTTGTTACCACAGCGTCCATAAAAGCAAATGGAAATCCTACAATGAAAGTTAACAAAATTAACATGTAAAATACACCCCAAAATTGGCTGCGAGGGATCCTGCCATTAAAAGAAAACAATGTTGCCAGTTTAGACATATATAAGTATTATAATTTATTTACTCTGTCGTGTATAAATGTTGAAGTTAATTCTTTTTTGACCTAACCACAACAGTTCCAGCCAATTTGTCGTGCCAGCCTTGCTTTTTGCTATCAAAAGCGATCCATATGAAGCCAAGCCCGAGGGGCACGAGCGAAACGAAATATGCAAAATAGCGACCTATTGCCTGACCAGCCGACATTGTGTCTCTCGTTAGAGCATCAACAACTTTTACACCTACCGCCATCTTTCCAGGGGTTGCTTGTTTTTGCAACCAAAAAATAATTACAGCAATTGATGGCAAAATCCACGAGATAATAATCTCTGCTGGTCCTGCAACCCAACCCGTTTGTTCAAAATCAAAATATCCCCATCCATAAATATAGATGAGTGGCGGGAAAGTAACCAGCAATATCAAAAATGAATCAATAATATTCGCCAATGTTCTAATCCAAAACCCTGCGTATTCTGTTACTTGTTCCTGCATTATACAAAGTATACATATTTAATAGTTCTATTACAATTATTTCTACACACAAAAACCCGCCTTTTGGGCGGGTTTTTCTGTGGAATTTATTCCAAATTCTAACTTCTATATTCTACCCCAAAAACTAGCGACGATTCGAGATGTCCCCACGGAGCTTCTCGATGTAGTTTGCTGCTGCGTCTTTGCCACCAAGACCGAAAGCAAGACCTCCTGCAAGAGCGAGCATTGCTACTAGACCAGTGAAAAGTGTCTGCATCATTCCGCCAGCGATACCGAGCTGGTTCAATGCCGCAAGGATTGCAACAATCCAGATTGACCAACGAGCAACACCGCCAACCATACCAGCATGCTTTGAATCAAGAGCGCGAGCGCCACCTGACAAAACTTTCTGAGAAAGATCAGCAAGAACTGCTGCAACAACCAAAATCAAAGTTGCAACAATTACCTGTGGAATATAACCAAGAACAACGTTCGTCAAAAATGCGTTTACTGCCTCGAGCTTCAAGATATCAAGAGCGGTAACGAGGAAGACGATAATAATAAACCACTTAACCAATCCACCGAGGAACGCCCCCGTGTTTAGGTTGAAACCTGCTTTGTCCAAAAGGCCACGTGCGCCTGCGCTCTCCAAAATTGAATCAACTTTGATCGCTTTGATGATCTTTGAAACAACATCGGATAGAACTGAACCAACAACCCATCCTGCGATAAAAATAATGATTGCAAGGAGAAGCTTTGGAAGAAACTGCAACACCTGCACACCGATGCCAGTGAATGCACTGCTTAGCTGTACTCCCCAGTCTGAAATAATAGGCATATCTTTTTATTTGCTAAACGCGAATGCGTTAATTCATTCGCGCGTAAACATTATGTTAAAAACTAATACTAATAAAATTGTTCGCAATCAATTCCGCCTGCACAGCGCCTGCGGTTTGCGCCGGCGAGCAGATGAGACTGATTCCTACTTTTTTATTATACCATTATAGATATGGCGAATGGAAGAGGGCTGTGGATAACTTATCCCAGAACAGGCTTGACCTCCTCTGCGCCTATTTTGTCAATAACAGTGTCGTGGCGACCATCAAGCACATCGCGCACAAATTTGTCATACACACTCACGCGATACAGGAATTCTGATGTTTCTAGCGCTCCATAGGAGAGCTCGTGCCCTATTTCTGCCTCAATAGTACGCAAAACGTTCTCTATAGAGCGTTTTTTGAGGTCGTCCCCCACAATGAGCACGTCCACGCGCGCTTCTGGTTCGTCTATAAAAATACCTGAAATCGCGAGGAATTTGATTTTCCCAACGTCCTTGAAGCGTCGCACGATTTCATCGCGATTTAGCGGTGTTTCAGAAACAATCAATCCTTTGAGTGACGAAAGGAGAGGAAATGTTGTTTTTAGCTGAAACCCTTGCACACGTTTCTTCGTCGGCTTAGCATTTTTCTTTTTTGATGGGATTTCCTTTGTGAAGGACTTATTTGTTATTACACCAGCTGCTTTGAGAAGGGTGAGCTCACGACGAGCTTCCCCTAAAGGAGTTTTACTTTTTTCTGCAACCATCGGCACATCATATGCGTCCTGCGGGTTCAGTAGAAAAAGGCGCAAAATCTTCACACGTGCCTGACTTCCAAATAATTTTCCGAGAGTGTCCATGGGGGTTATTGTAGCATTTCTCGGCACAAAAAGAAAAACCGCTGATGCGGTTTTTCTTTTTGCTCTCCTCCACGGAAAACTCCCGTTTTCCGGCCCTTTCCCAAGCAGGCTAGTAACTTTGAATTTACTTCAAAGTTACCTTTGCGCCTGCTTCCTCCAATTTCTTCTTGAATTCCTCTGCGTCTGCCTTCTTCATACCCTCTTTGAGCATTGAAGGTGCTGCGTCTACAAGGTCCTTTGCCTCTTTCAAGCCAAGAGCGAGAACTTCCTTTACCACCTTGATAACAGCAATCTTTGTGTCGCCTGAAGCTGAAAGCTCTACGTTGAATGAGTCCTTTTCCTCTGCGCCTGCGGCTGCGGCTGCTGGAGCTGCTGCGGCTGCAGTTGCTGAAACGCCAAACTTTTCCTCAAGAACCTTTACAAGCTCGTGAAGATCGAGAACTGTCATTGTTTCGATTTTCTCCACAAGGTCCTTGAACTTTGCAGGGATTACTACGTCTTTGTTTTCTGTCATAATATTGTTAATAGTTAAATTTCTAATTTGATTTACGCAGTTGTTTCTTCTTCCTTTACTACCTCTGCGGGTGTTTCGGCAACAACCTCAGCCACTACTTCTGCTACAGCTTCTGCAACAGGTGCTTCTGCTACTGCCTTAGCAACAGGCACGACGCCTTTTGAGTTGGCAATCTCTCCCATCGCAATAGCGAAACGCTGAATTGGTGAATTGATTATATTTACGAACATTCCACGGAGCACCTGTAGCGGTGGAATCATAGCAATTGCCATCATTTCCTCCTTTGTTTTGTACTCTCCGTCAAAAATTCCTCCCATAATTGAGATTGAACCCTTGTCGCGCGCTGTCGTCTGGAAAGCGTAAGTCTCACGTGCTGGAGCCAAAAGGTCCTCTCCGTAAGCTATTGCAAGTTCCCCAGGAAGCTCTGGCATATCGCCCTTTGCTTTTAGGTCGCCTAGAACACGCTTTGCCAAAGTCTTTTTTGTAACAAAGTATCCTACCTTGTCAGCTGAGAGCTTTCTGCGGAGCATCTTGGTCTCAGAAACAGGGAGTGCCTTAAAGTTAACAAAAACGATTGACTTTGCGTCTGCGAGGCGTTCTTTCATCCCAGCAACAAGTTCTACTTTCTTTTGTTTTGTAATTGCCATATTTTATAATTTTGAGTGGCCAGAACGCGGAGCGTTCTGGCCGAAAGCCAAGTCCTTGGTTAAGGACTATGAGTCGACCTCCGCAGGAACTTAAGTCACTTTTTTCTGTGACAGCCTACTTCTTCGGGCTTCGGGCTTATATTAGCGTGTGCTGGTAACGTTGTCAACAGTAATAATAAGGGCGTTCATCTCCCCCAATTTCATTACATTTGACACAGTAACGCCAGCAAGGCCAACGAGAATAATAGCTACAAATCCCATTATTGATTTTAGGACTTCTTTCATTGTTTGATTATAACACGATTTTAAGAAACATTACTTACATAGGCCTCGCCTATGTAGTCTTACAAAAGACAGCCAAAACCCGACTTTTTCGAGAAAAGTCGGGTTTTGGCTGTCTTTATAAGGTTCCTACGGCTATTTTTGAAGGAGGATCTTCGCTATATTTTGCTGTGTTCCACAGTCCATAAGCAATGTAGCTGGCAGTGTAGTGCTGGAAAGTCTTACTATCTTGAAGCCATACCCCTCAATTGAATACGCCGTGCTTCCAATCTTGATGTTTCTAGTTTTGGCTGAGCGGTTGTCAATCATGATGCTTGTGCCGTTTTTATACATCACATTGTTTGGAGAAACCTGACAAAAATCAGCACCGCTAAGCTGGAGGCGGAGGTTATCTTTGTAGGTTTCCAGTGCTTTCTGGTAACTCATTGTTACCGGCTGGCTGGCAACTGGCACCGGCGCAGTCGTCTTTTTCACCGTCGTGGTAGCTTTTGCTACTACTGTAGTAGTGGTGGCTGTTTGGTTCCACGTTTCCGTCCCGGAAGGCTTATTAAACGCAGACAATGCAAACCACCCAATCACAACAATCGCGATGATTATTATCAGTGTTTTTTTGGTAATGACATTTCCCATATTATTAAAAATGATTAACTTTAACTTAATTATTAAAAGCTATGATAATTGTACCAATCGCATAGGGAATCCCCTAGTCATGCTGTGGATAACTCGAAAAAGGGTAGTCCTTTTCGCTCTATGGATAGCCGACTATATTATCTGCTTCGCTTGTTCCATTGTCGTGAATATACACATCACTAATAATGGCGCTATCAGCCGAGGAAACATCCACTCCAACTGCATTTCCTGCAACTTCCCCGCCTGTAATTACTATTGATTCTACTGTTGATGTGACTATCGTCCACAAACCGCTATACGAACCATCGTCTGTAAAAACGTCTTCCACAAAAGAACTGGTCAGGATGCCGCTGCCAGCAAATCCTGAAACCGTTGCATTGGTGATTGTTGCCGTACCACCCTGCACTTCTATCCCATCCCCTGTTCCGTCCTTAATCACTGTATTTGAAATAGTCGAGATTGAATCATAAAGCCCAATGCCGTCGTTCAAGACATTTTTAATTGTAGAACTTGCAATCAATATTGTACCTCCTTCTGCAGAGACCCCGCTCCAGCCCACCACGTCTTCAATTGTTGAATTAATAATGGTCGACGAAGAATTGTAAAGATACATACCGTTCTCCATGGTATCACTCACGGTTGAACTTGCGATTAACACATTAGAAGAATATGCTGATACTCCTTCTGCGATAGTATTGCGAATCGTTGAGTTTGTAATCGATACATTTGAACCATAGGCTTCAATACCAGCATTCGCCCAATCGTAAGCACCATCAATTATCGTCGAACCAACATTTAGAGTCACTCCATCAGATACGTCTATGGCAGCACCATCTATTGTGTCAATGATTGTTGACGATGCAATTGAAACAAAACCACCATTATACGCCCATACTGGCTCCTCTTCCGTATTTTTAAAGTTTGTATTTTCGATGGTCACGGTATTTTTACCGTCACTTTCAACACCGCTATAATTATCCACAAATTGTGAGTCCTGTATGCTGAGTTTTGCGCCGTCTGTAAGCATTATTCCATTAGTGCTTTCCATTCGCACATATGACATTGTGCTAGTACTCGCACCTGCTGAGAAATGTATGCCGCCGATCTGGTTATTTGGAAAAAATGAATTAAATACGATTGGATTTTCTGAAGTGCCCTTGGCGTCTAGTGTCCCTTCAATAATAATCTGTTTTTCATCCCATTGACCGCCATAAAATGATATCGTAACTCCGGGCTCAATTGTAAGTGTGCTTGATGCATCTACATACACATTCCCGCCATCTGGAATGACATACACCTCTTCGTCGGCAGTCAAAGTAAAATCTTCGGTAATATTTTGGCCCTTGTTAACGAGAGTACTTATTGAATTTTGAGCGCCTGGGGTTCCTCCTATTGCATTTCCGTCTGCATCAGTGCCATTCTTTATAAACCCTTTAGTAAAACACTCTCTCGTATCTTTAAACTGCTTATCAAGCTTGCGATAGCAGTCATATCTTTCTTGCTGTGTTCGTGTGTCCCCAAGATTGGTACTCCAATTTTCTGGGTCTGTGCCGGGTTCTCGGGAGGAATAACGTTCCATTGTTTGCCTTGTGGAAGTCGCGCCAGCTACCCATTCACCATCGGGAGTTTGGTCAAAAACGACAGCGTCATGAGAAAGTGTCAGCTGTTCGCCAGAATTATTCAATGCGCCCGTTGTGGTTGCATGCGCTTCCACGTCCTTAACAACGGAGTTATCCGTACGTTCAAAAATTAAATATTCATGTGGTTTAATCGTGCCAGCAAGTTTTACGTGCGGTGTGCCGTCTTTTGCATTAAGTTCCCATTGCGAGAGGTCAATTGTACGTGAGGTGTTATTTTTAATTTCAAACCATTCATCATTTGGTGATGCGACTGTCCCCATCCATGCAATTTCATTGATTGCTATTGGGATTGTGGCTACTGAAACTGCTTGCGTGCTTGTGGCGCTTGGGTTTCCTTCAGAATCAATTGCGACCACTTCAAACGTATAGTCTGAAAAGTCCTTGATCGTTATATCGTGTGAACTGTCAGTAGTTGTCGCAAATTCACCATTTTTGTTGATTAAATAATGGTCAGCACCCTCAACTGCTGGCCACTCAAAACGAACTGTTGTTGTAGCAAGGAGGCACCCGTCGGTTGCGAGGGTTTGCGCGCATTGAGGGGCAGATAACGCGGGCGCGGCCAAGGCCGCGCCAGTAGCTTCTATTGCTTCCTCAACAACTATTATCTCCTCCACCCCAGAAGTCGACGTTTGTGAACCAAGCACTTGCGATGTCGCCCCTCCCACAAACGCCCCCACAAACACAAGCTTTGGCGCATTTGTCCCCGCCTGCACCTTCGGCTCAAAAATAAAAACAGTTTGAGGTTGTGGTGAAATCGAATCACTGACTGCAAACGTCGGTCCAAGCATCTGGCTCTGCGGATTAACTGGGGTATTAAGAAGATCAGTAGCTGTTTGCTGGATTATCGTCAACCCTTCTCCCGCTTTTCGTGCTACATAATTACCTCCAGCAACTGCAGTATCCTTGACTGCTCCTGCTGTAGCAACTGTAGCAAATTGACCAATATTTACCGCTACAGTACCTTCTTGTGTTACAAAACTGCCTGCAAATGCAAGCCCGCTACCGATCGGCCTTAAAACATACCTTTTAAACGGACTCAGTAAATTATCTTGTACAATAAATACAGCGCCACTCCATACAAGACCAATAAATCCCTTTTGGGAAATTGATTGCGCAATTTCGGCGTTTGCCTGTGCATCTGCTTGTTGCCTTTTGAGAAGTTCCGCATTATATAATACACGCGCCTTCTCACCTTCATTGAAAAAAAGTTCAATCACACCTGCGCCACTTGGAATAATCTGCCGTGAGAGCCGACTAAAGTACGAGGAAAGGATTGAGGAATCGTCAGAATCGCTTAAGACATCGACAATAACTCCTTGATTTTCTGATTTTTTAACCAAAACGACTTGTTCGTCAAGAATTTTATCAGTCCCATATCCATACCCTTCACTATACTTGAGTATTTTTGGTTCTTGGTAAATATCCTCGCTATAAATCGTATCCCTACTAAAAAAACTCTTATTTGAATAACTCGCAAGAAAATCAAAATATTCGCCAACATTTGGGAAGAGCTTTGGTGTAACACCTGACTCCGCAAGTTCCAGCGCAAACCCCTGCATCGTCTGGCGGTTCTTGTTCTTCATACCCCAGTCCTCATATGGACTATGTCCGCCCATATTTTGGTCGAGAAACGGCAAATGCTGATCATTTCTCGTGTGGTCAGGCACTCCCATGTCTTCGACGAGGTGAAGAATATGGCCAAGCCCTGCAAACGCCGTTTGCATATCGCCACGCGCATATGCCACTATCGTCTTTTTCCATGAATAGTCATTGGCAACAGTATCAATTGTCGCCCAATCTTTTGCCGTGCGTCCACCCTCAATGCCGATGTTGCGCACTGGATCATAAAAATGGTTAAGTGCACGTGACGCAGGATTATCCTCATCCACCGCGCCATTGATTATAAGCTCCTTGTCTGTCGACGATATCTTTTTTACCGATTTAATATTGTAAAACTCAACGACCTGGTCGGTAAGGCTAGCGTGTGTTTGTGTCGGCTCATACGCAAAGGTGGTAAATGGTAGCACAAACAAAAGAATGTAAGTAAAAAATTTCATAATTTATTCTCCAATCTTCCAAATGTTCGCGTAACTGTTAAAACTAAAACTTTCAGACCTCAAACTTTTCTCACCAGCAGGAACCAGAATTTTTTCACTCCTTCCTTTGACACCTAGAACTCTGTCCTCCGTCGAAACATAGTAATAGGAAATGGTGCACCGATCCATTTGATCATTGCATTTTTTAATTCCATTTTTCATTAAATCAACATAGAACTCAAGTGACTGTTGCACGTTTCCGTTTTCCATCGATATCTTTCTCAAAAAATTTAACTCCTCTTCCTGCTTCTCTAACACATAATACTTGCTTGCCTTTTCAATATCCCCTGCCTTGAGCGCGTTAATAAAAAGATCGATAGTTTCTTCCAGAGTCTTCCCTCCATCAGTATCTGCCGCATACCGAGCCCTCATTTCGTCTATATATTTTTGAAGCGCTTGCTCGTATTTCTGTGATTGCCAATCACGAATTTTTTCATTGAGTTTCTCTGTGTTGTTCCCTACCCAAATAAGCACCCCGAAAACAATTACGAATGTCAACCCTAACAACATCAGTATTTTCTTCACATTCGTTTTTACATTTTCGTTCATATAATTCCCTTAATTCTACCAACCCCCTATAAAAACCCCTAATTTTTACGCCTTCAACTGTGGATAACTTCCCCATAGGCCTCGCCTATGGGGACACATTAGCTTTAAAACGCACATACATAGGCCTCGCCTATGTATGTTTATGGAACAGATTTAAAAGAAAGCCACTCATCAACAAACCCCTCAAAGTCTTGTGGGTCTGTAAAATACTCAGGGAAAGCGGGTCTGTTTAGTATCTTCCATTCCTTACGCAAGGTGCCTAAGTACTCTTGGTAGCTTGAATACAAGTAATTAGAGAGGTGTTCCTTAGCGACAGCACGATTGCTAATTCCATACTCTTTCCACTGTGGATCAATAATCTTTACCGGGTTTAGGTGAATGTAAGCAAAAAGATATTTCAAGTACCTGTCCTCACTCACGTGTGTTGCACGGAAAGGCCCCTCATACAAACTTCCTGACCGCTTATATTTCGTATTAAAATACATCGAATATGCAGTCAAAAGTTTTTGCATAAAAATACTTATACCGCTATCCATTTTTTCGCGAATAAGCAGGTGGAAGTGGTTCTGCATCAAACAATAAGCACCAATATCTACTAAAGTATCGCCTCTTTCATTCCCATAGGCCTCGCCTATGGGAATGTCGCGAAAAACTATGTTCTTTTCGGAATTACATAAATAGAGAAGATTAGAGAACCTCTGACGATCCTCCTCATCCATGAATATGGTGCGCTTATCAGTGCCACGGTTGTATATATGGTAATATTCGCCAATTGAAAATTTAAATTTTCTCATCATTGCTATATATTTTACCATATACAAGTCACCCATAGGCCTCGCCTATGGGTGACTATGTGGATAACTTTATCGGTACATAGGCCTCGCCTATGTGGGACAATGCCAGACATTCAGTGTTTCTTGAGCACACATGTTACGCCAAGGCCTCGCCTATGTAAACATAGGCGAGGCCTTGGCGAGTATGTGGGAAAATAGGTACGCAAAAGCCCCGCCACCTCTTGCGAGGGGCGGGGCTTTTGTTGAATTGAGGGTAGTTTTGGGTTAGCCGTACCTTGTTCGAGATATTTCTCAGAAGCAACGGAATTGGCTAGCTTGGACCGCACTCGTTTCGGGTGAATTGAGGTTAGTTTCGCACAGATTTTTGTTGCTCCAAGAGCCGATTCAGCTGAATCGTCGTTCGAGATATTTCTCTGAAGCGATGCATTAACCTAATTTGAGACTATTCTCGTTTCGGAAACCTTAACTAGCTACCTAACTAAACAATCAGAGTATCATCAACAATTAGTTGTGAATGTTTGATGTTAGTGTTGGGAAGTTGTAGATAAGTGGTGCGGCCTCCGTGATTGGAGTACCGTTGTTACCCTGTGTATCAGTCCAGCTAAACGCAGCACTTGACGGTGTAATCGTCGTGTTAACCGCGTTATTTGGGGATGACGAAGTAGAAGCTACGACACTAACAGGAAGGAAGATCTTGAATGTCTGTGGAGTTGAAGTAATTTCACGTCCGCCAGTAAACGCAATCGTAACCGTACATGTTATTGCCGATGTACAACTACCAGTAGTTGCAACAGTGTTGTTGTTTCCATCCTTTACAACAGCTGCAGCAGCGGTGAACAATCCACCGGTACTGTTAAGTGTTGCAACGATTGGCAAACTATTGAGAGTGATTGGACCTGCAGAATCTGCAGAAACAGTTACATCAATAACCTCAACGTTACCAGTTGTAAGAACAACGCCAGATGGCTGTGTAGCAGTAACTGTTGGCTTACTACCTACAAGTGTCATTGTGTTTGAAACAACAGCAAGTGTACTTGTAGAAGTAGTTGTTCCCCCAATTGTGTACTTCATGTAAGTAAGGGAGGTTGTAGCTTGTGTGAACGAAGTTAAACCGTTATTACCTACCGAAGCAAACGTTGGTGTTACTGTAACATTAGTACCAGAAGCTCCCGCAGGAACAACGATATTAAGACCAGTAGCATATGCAACTCCGTTAACTACTGGAGCTGTAGCACCACCAACACTAACCTGTGTAACTGAACTTGTTCCAGCTGTACCACCAACTGCGAACTTGAGTTCAGAAATTGTTGCTGTACCATTGGTTGCAACAAACTTATACTGAGAAGTTACAGGTGATGTACCGCCAACAATGTACTGCGCTACGAGTGAGCCTGAAGTAACAAGTGTTGGAACGGCAAGTGTACCAGACTGAGCAGTGAGTGTCTGTCCTGTTACTGCAGTAAGTGACATTGCAACGTTTGAATTTGACCCAATTGCAGTAGGGAGAAGTGTTGTAATTGTCGTACTTGCTGAAATACCAGCACCAAGGTCACCCATGATGTCAATTACTTTACTCTGCCCTGGAGCAAGAGTGAAATTAACTGAGAAGTTGTTTGAAGCTGTAGGGTTGATAGGTGTTGAACCTGATCCTGAAGTTTCTGAAGTTCTCAAGTTGCTCAAATATGTGAGTGACTGAGTACCACCAACTGTAACAGCAAGGTTTGTAACACGAACTCCTTCTGATGAACTTGTGTTCTGGAGTACATACGAACCCAACTTAACGTTAGCCGTGTTTGGATTTACTGTCTGAGCAGCAGCATAAGCAGCCGATGTAGAGACACTAAGTGCACCGGTAGCTACTGTCAATCCTGTAGATGTCACAGTTGCAGTAGGAACGTTCATTGTTGCTGATGAAGCCTGGCCTTGTCCGTTTGCTGAGCCAACATTCAATGCAACAGTAACCGTACCTGCGGTGTAGTTTGCACTTGCAGAATTCTGAAGATCCGCGCGAACTTCAAGAGTACCTGAGGTTCCTGCGGCAACGATCAACGATGAGCCAAGTGTGAACGAAAGCTCAGTTGATGTAGCTGCATTCTGGCTTGAACCAACCTGACTTCCGTTGTAGAAGAGCGCTACGTTGTTCAACCCACTAAAAGTAGGTGTTGCGCCTGTGCCGGTTACCAACACTGCGAGTGTCGAAACCTTTACATCTTCACCGTACGCTGTAACCTTGAATTTACCAATGACTGCGCCTGTTGCTCCTCCTGTTACTGTTGTAACTGTTGAGAAGCTAGGGTCAATGGTTGTAGTTACTGAGCCAGTTGAGACAGATACGGTTGTACCGTTCTGAGCAGCAAAGGTCAATGTTGTAGGTGCTGTAACCGCAATGTTTACACCAAGCTGTGAATCCATAGTGATAAGATCACTAGCATTCTCAAGGTTGAACTGAATTGTACGATTTGAACCCTTCACAATGTCTCCACGAAGTTCAACTGTTTGTGAACCAGTGTTCAATGTTACTGGGCTTGTACCGAAGTCAAAACTAAGACGATTTGTTACAGAATCTACTGAAGCTGTAGAGCCAACAGGTAAACCGTTAACATAAAGCTGAAGTTTTGTAGCAGCATCTGATGTTGCTGAACCAATAAACTTAAAAGCTGCGCCCTTAAGTGATACGGCACGTGTTGACACATTTACCGCACCTGACCAAAATGTTTGGCCAATTGTGCCAGCGTTTACAGTAGCAGTAACAGCTGATGTTGAACTTGCTGTTACCCCTGCCAATGCTGCACTTGCAACATTCATGTAGTTACCTGAAATGTTTGCAGTGTTCATAGCAGTAGCGCCTGAAACAGTGTAGCCAACGAGTTGTACGCCAACAATCTGACCTGCCGTGTTTGCAGCGATATCAGCCTTCACTGAAAGTGTAGCTGAGCCGTTTACCGCAATACTAAGGTTGTTGAAAGTAATCGAGCTGTCTGTATTGTTCACCGAAGCGCCATCAGATACACGAACGCTACCCTGGTAGAGGTATACGCTTGATAGTGTGGAGTTTGATGAAATACCAGTGCGCAAGAGTTTTACATTCTTGATTGTACCGTTGCCACTGAAAGTAAAGTGCGCGAGATCAGCAGTTGCCTGACTAGCCACTACAGCTGATGCTGCAGGGTTGTCGTTTGCAAGTGATACTGAAATCGGACCTGACTGTGTAGTCGTGGTTGTAGTTGTCACTGCGCCTGTTGCGCATGACTGACCAGTCGTTGGGCTAAAGCCAACTGTTGATGTACAACCAGGAACTGTTGTCGTGGTAGATGTTGAACCACCCATCGTGTTCAACTTTGCGCGAGTAGCAGCACCTACGAAACCCGTACCGCTGGTCAAACCAACTGGTGCAAGAACTTCTGAAGCGTACTTATTCTGGAACTTGATAACTGCAGCTTTTGTTGCAGGTCCAAAGTACGAAGATTCGTTCCCTGGTGATCCTGCGCCGGTTGTTGCAACCTGCGTTGATGGGGCTGAGTTCAAAAGAATCTGAAGATTCTTTACATCAGCACCTGTGCTGCCTTGCTTTAGGTTTGTTGTGAATGTAGCAGCTTGAGCTGTGATTGCAAACATTGCAACACCAGCAACAAGTCCTACCAAACCTGCAGCAAATTTTGCAGACTTTGATGAAATAATTGTAGTCATATATAAGTGATAAATTTCTAATCGCACAGTGTGTCCACTCTCCGCGACCAGACCTCCCAGATCTTGAGAGTACCCAAGGTCTGGGAGGTGGTGGCGTGGAGAGGTTTCGTAACACACTTTAATTAAGTGAACTAACTAATTTTGTTCTGTCGTTTTGTCGGTCATGCGGTAGTGCTTCGACCACACGGGTCGAGGCCATAGAAAACTGAAAATGCACCGTCTTGTGTGATGCGATTTTCTATGCAAGACCCGGTGCGCAAAAACTTGCGAGTGTACACACCCAAGGTCTTGCCTCGAGAGTACCCGAGGCAAGACCTTGGGTGTGTACTAAATCTTTGCGCACCGGACCTAGTTTTCAATGGACTCTCCCCTTGCTTGCAATCTATCGTAAGCCGGGAGTTTCTATTTTAATGACGCGCAAATGTGCGAGCACATTCACTACGTCTAAATTCAGTGACGCAGAAACAAATCTGCGCACTGAACTTATATACATTATATACAGTGCAAGATTAACCTGCAAAGTATATGTGTGGATAACTCGGGGATAACAATTTACTAATATAAACTGCGAAACCGACATCTCGCCACACAGACATATAATAGCAGAAAAAGGGCTGAAAAACAAGCAAATAGTTGCAAGTAACAAAGGCCTCACCTCGAGAGTACCCGAGGTGAGGCCTTTGTTATTTTGTCTACACGAGAGCGTAACGGCTCCAACGACGTTCGCCAAATTTCTTAAGGACACCACTCTCTACCAATGATACAAGTTCTCGCTGAATTGTCTTTTCTGAAAGGTCTACGAAATGGGTTGCAATGTCCTTTATCGTAACCTCACGATTGTCCTTTACAAGTTTTAAAATGCGCGCACGGCGTGATTCCTTTGCAATATCGGTGATGGCGCGCGGAGCAGGAGAAGACACACTAAGGACTGACCTTGGGCTCAAATTCTTAAGGTCAGACCTTCGCGTGTCCGATACTGTATTTCTATCGGACATTACAGATGTTGTTTGTCCGATAGAATGTCCTTTAGGAAGGGTGCTGGATGTGGGTGCAGGGTGCATCAAGGCCTGTTCTCGAGAGTACCCGAGGCCAGGCCTTGGGTGCGCGGACTCCGTGGTGCCGAAAAAATTGTCTCCAAGAATGCTGTCTGTGCGGGATTCGCGGGAGGCTTTTTTGACCTCTATTGTGTCCCTGAGTGAAGCGTATTCCCTCTTCAAAATAGTGAAGTTCATTTCGGAAACTAGGCCTGCAATAAATGCCAGCTCAAGCAATGATAGTGTTTCAAGAATGTTCGCGCGGAGCGCCTCAAGGACATTTGCTTCCACCATCTGACTACCGTTTTTTACGAGCGAAGCGTCTCGGACAAGCTCTAGAGATAGCGCGCGGAGACGAAACTTCATAGGTTCTGTGTCCGATAGAAAATTGGTGACTAGGTAAATGGCTGTGGCGAGACGCTCGCACTTTTTTGAAATAGTAACACCAAAAGCCGTTATCCCATTAGACGGTGCTTGGCTCACGAGCCTATTGTCCTTGATGTCTTTATTGTAGTTCATAAGATGTCCTTTTAGTGTCTTTTATAATGCGTTTTTGCAAGAGTGTGTCCTTTATTCCGAACTTCGTAACGTTTGTCCATTATATAACGGACATTTGAACAAAGTCAATAATTATCAATGTCTTTTAAGACAACGCGAGTTTTAATCTTATTACTTTATCTGTTACTATGTATAAATAATTATGGCAAAGAAAGAACGAAACGGGCGAAGGAAAAATGATGAGAAGGTTCCTAAAAAAATAAATAAAGCATCTCAAGAAGAAACCTCTTTGTTTAGCGGAATATCATTTCTTGGTGGTCTCTCGGACGAGATACGCCATAGCGTCATCGCTATTTTATTTTTTGTTATTGGTATATTTTTTTCTGTCGCTCCGTGGGGCTATGCGGGGTTGCTTGGTGGAAAAGTTTACAACGGATTTGAATATCTTCTTGGCATAGGATACTTTGCGTTACCACTCCTTCTCTTTCTACTTGGCATTTCTTTTTTTCGCGAGTCCCGACCAAACATTGCAGTGACAGCGAGCCTCGGCGCTTTTCTTTTTCTTTTTTCTGTCCTTGGTCTTGTAAATATATTTTCGGGAGATATGTCGGGAGGAATCCTTGGACAACTTGTTTCTGCGCCGCTTGTTAGACTTTTTGATACATATATAGCGACGCTCTTCTTGATTTCATTCCTAGCGATATCTTTTCTTGTGATGTTCAACGCACGGCCAGACTTCAGCGCGATGCTTTTCTGGAGAAAGAAAGATGGGGAAGAGGAGGATCTTGTTGACGAGGATGTGGAGATACAAACTAATGAGAGCGATGTGAAAGAAGAAGAGAAGACGTCAGTAAACAAAGAGGAGAAGGCCCCCAGAGGCCTAACCTCGAGAGTACCCGAGGTTAGGCCTCTGGGGGCTGGCGCAGATGAGTCGGGAATATCATTTAACCAAGTGATGAACACCACATATGTTCCTCCCCCACTTTCACTTCTAGAAGGAGACCGAGGCAAGCCCGGTGTTGGCGACATAAAGGCGAATGCAAACATTATTAAACGCACACTCGCACAGTACGGTATCACCGTGGAAATGGACGAGGTTTCCATCGGGCCATCTGTAACACGCTACGCATTAAAACCTGCGGAGGGTGTAAAGCTCGCGCGAATTGTTGGTCTTCAAAACGAACTCTCGTACGCGCTAGCCGCGCACCCTATTCGTATAGAAGCGCCGATCCCAGGACAGTCGCTCGTGGGTATAGAAGTGCCAAACTCCACCAAAACTGTTGTCGGTTTAAAAACTCTCTTTTCTTCTGACGAATTTCAAGAGTCGCATAAGCCTCTTCTCGTCGCGCTTGGACGTGGCGTGTCTGGGAAACTTTATTATGCGGACCTATCAAAAATGCCACACGTGCTCATTGCTGGAGCAACAGGTTCTGGAAAATCTGTGACCATCCACGCGGTAGTAAACTCTCTACTTTACAGAAACGGGCCAGAGGCTATGCGATTTATTATGATTGACCCAAAGCGTGTTGAACTCACTCTTTACAACAAAATCCCCCACCTTCTCACGCCTGTGATTACAGACGCGAAAAAAGCGATTCTCGCGCTCAAGTGGGCGGCGAAAGAAATGGACCGCAGATACAATATTCTTGAAGCTGAGTCGGTGCGAGACATTTCTTCGTACCACAAAAATATTGTTGAGCCTGCGTACAAAAAAGCTGGCAAAGCAGACGAGGCAACTCTCCCCGAAAGGATGCCTTACATTGTCATCATTCTTGACGAACTCGCGGATATTATGCAGGCATACCCGCGCGAGCTTGAAAGCGCTATCGTGCGTCTCGCACAGATGAGTCGCGCGGTTGGTATTCACCTCATTCTGTCCACTCAGCGACCATCGGTAAACGTCATCACTGGGCTCATCAAAGCAAACGTGCCGGCACGTGTGGCTCTGCAAGTGTCGTCGCAAATTGACTCCCGCACTATTTTAGACGCGTCAGGCGCGGAAAAGCTTCTTGGCGCAGGCGATATGCTCTATATATCGGGCGAAATGTCCAAGCCAACGCGTATTCAGTCGGCATTTATGTCCGAGACGGAGGTGAAATCGGTGGTAAAGTACCTCGCAAATATGCCAACAGAAAGTCTTCCTGACACCGACGAGATAAACCTATCGTCAGGAAGCATCAGCAATGAGCGCGATTCGCTGTTTAGCTCCTCGTTTGATGAAGAAGCTGGAAATGACGATGATGATTTGTATGAGGACGCGCGGGCGATAGTTATTGAAGCAGGAAAAGCCTCTACTTCGTACCTTCAAAGACGCCTGAAGGTTGGTTACGCGCGCGCTGCGCGACTTATTGACATGCTTGAGGAGCGCGGAGTAATTGGGCCCGGAGATGGAGCAAAGGCGCGCGAGGTGATGGAAAAATCTGGTACTGAAATTCAGTAAATATCATGGAAGGCCGAAAAATAATAAAATGGTGGCTAGGCGGGATTGGAGTCGCTATTGTAATCGGCTACTCATATTTTGTGCTGGATGACTACATTCGTGGCCCGAGAATTATCATTGAAAGCCCTTTGAACGGCTATTCAACAACTACACCAATAATTGCGATCATTGGTCGTGGTATTCACACAAACAATCTCTCTGTAAACGGGGCGCAAACGCCTGTTGACCTAGGTGGAAACTTCCGCGCGCAATTGATACTGGCTCCGGGGTATAATATAATTAAAGTCACTGCGAAAGATAATTACGAGAGAATAGTGGAAAAGACGATAGAGATGGTGCTTGTGATACCGGAAAAGGAGGCGCCAGTAGTGGCGACGACAACTCCACCAATAATAGAACAAATTACAGAGATGCCAGGCGCACAACCAACGACAACAGAGGGCTCAATAATTAATTAATTTACATATGGCATTAGCAAAAAAGAAATCGGCTGAGAAAAAAGAAATCGGCGGGAATATAGAAGACACGATAAGAGCTATTCAGGCGAAATTTGGCGAGGGCGCCATTATGAAGCTCGGCGACAAGCCAAAAGTTGGTGTGGATGCCATTTCTACAGGCTCCATTGGTCTTGACTACGCGCTCGGTGTCGGAGGCCTCCCTCGTGGACGAATAGTTGAAATTTTTGGACCTGAATCATCTGGAAAAACCACACTCACTCTTCACGTGGTTGCTGAAGCTCAAAAGGCTGGCGGTATCTGCGCGTTTGTGGACGCAGAACATGCAATGGATCCGGAATACGCAAAAAAACTCGGTGTGAATATTGACGAACTCCTAATATCACAGCCAGACACTGGTGAACAAGCGCTTGAGATTGTGGAGAGTCTTGTTCGCTCGGGAAAAATTGATGTCATTGTGGTGGACTCTGTGGCTGCTCTAACTCCTAAAGACGAGATTGAGGGGGATATGGGCGCGCACCACGTGGGCAAACAGGCTCGTTTGATGTCGCAAGCTCTCCGCAAACTCACTGCCATCGTTGCAAACTCGAAAACGATTGTCATTTTCATAAACCAAATCCGCATGCAGATTGGCGTGATGTTTGGGAACCCGGAGACAACACCTGGAGGAAAGGCACTTAAGTTCTATACATCAGTGCGTTTAGATATTCGCCGTATCGCGCAGATTAAAAAAGGAGAGGAAGTTGTCGGAAGTCGTACCCGTGTAAAAGTAATAAAAAATAAAGTTGCGGCACCTTTTAAGCAAGCGGAGTTTGATTTGATGCACGGGAAAGGTATTTCGCAGGAAGGTGAAATTTTAACTCTTGGGGAAAAGTTTGAGATTCTACAGAAGTCCGGCTCTTCGTATTCGTACGGAGATATTAAAATCGGCCGTGGGTATGATTCGGCATGCATTTTCCTTGCGGACAAGGAAAACAAGGCGGTGCGCGCAGGGCTATTAAAAGAAATTCGGGAGAAGCTAAAGGAGGTGGAATAGACACCTGTGTACCGTTGCAATTTACCGAAGGAATGAGTAGAATACGCAGATTATGGCAATTATTGATTACAACGAAATTAAACCTGGAAAGTGTATTGTTTTAAAAGGCGAACCATACATAGTTATGTCCTCGCACGTAGCACAGAAGCAGAAGCGTCGCCCAACAAACCAGACCAAGCTCAAGCACCTCATAACTGGGCGTGTTGTGGAAGAGACCTTCCAGCAATCAGACAGGGCTGAAGAAGCGGACATTGAATCAAAAGAGCTCAAGTATCTCTACACTGGCAAGGGTGAGTCGTGGTTCTGCTCAATCAAGGACCCGTCGGACCGTTTCGCTCTAAAAACAGAGATTCTAGACGGTAAGGAGGGTTTCCTAAAAGCAAACACGATTGTAACAGCGATGCTTTTTGATGAGAAAGTAATTGGCGTTAAACTTCCTATTAAAGTTGAGCTTCTCGTAAAAGAGGCGCCTCCTGCAGTACGTGGTAACACTGTGTCAGGTGGTTCAAACACCGTAACACTTGAAACAGGAGCAACGATTCAAGTTCCTATGTTTATTCACGAAGGAGACCTCATTCGTATCAATACTGAGACGGGGACTTATGCAGAGCGCGTGGACAAGAAATAGGATTGGGGACATTTGACAACTGACACCGCCTGCGCGGACAATTGACAGAAATGCAGATGCAACAAAGGCACAATCGCTACGCGATTGTGCCTTTGTATCTCGTCAAATGTCACTTGTTAATTGTTCTTCATTTTACTTCGCAACGAACGGGAGAAGCCCCATAAAGCGTGAACGCTTGATTGCGGAAGCGAGCTGGCGCTGATGCTTTGCGCATACGCCTGTGCGCCCTCCACCAATCATGCGAGCATGCGGTGTGAGAAACTTCTTTAGAATATCAACATCTTTATAGTCGATAAGCTTTACGTTGTTTGTCGTAAAATAACATTGAGTATTTTTTTTCATAATTGATTTTAATATTTTAGTTTTTGAACTTAGGTGATTGAGTGCAGTTCAAGGCGCAACCGAGCATTGTGACCAAGCTGTATAGTAATACTGCGCGGGAACAAGCGGAGGTTGCAACGATGAAATGCCTCAAGCACGTATGTTCAAATTAGAATGGGATGTCGTCTGGGTTTATATCCTCCTGCGGATATTCAATAGTTTCGAGGGCTTCTGGCTGAGATGCGGGCACTGAACTTTTTGCTGACGACGCAGGCGTGTAACTACCTCCTGCTCCAGTACCGCTTGCGCGTGGTCCAAACTGCATGGTGTCTGCAACAATCTCTGTGCGGTATTTTTTCCCGCCACTCGCTGGGTCGTCCCAACTTCTTGTCTGCATACGGCCTTCAATAAACACTGATGAGCCTTTTTTCAGATATTGCGCCGCGAGTTCTGCAAGCTTCGCAAAAAGCACGATATTGTGATAATCCACACTCTCTTGCTTTGCTCCACTTTTATCTTTCCATACGCGATTTGTCGCAAGACTGAAACTTGCCACCTGCTGTCCCGACGGAAGCGCCCTCATTTCTGGGTCGCGCGTCAAGTTCCCATAAACCATTGCTTTATTGATGTACATGATGCTATTTTACCAATTCTTCAATAGCCTTGTCCAGCACCTCTTCAGACTGAACTTCTTCTACAGCCTCCTCTGCGACAGGCGCTTCCTCAACTTCTTTTACCTTTGCTCCTGTAAACTTCTTTGCAATAAACGTATTCTCGCGAATCGTCTTTACAACTAGATAGCGAAGGACATTTTCGTCCTTTTTAAGTCCTTCCTCAAGCTCTGCAATCCCACTTGGAGTTCCTTCAAATTTGATCCATCCGAAGTAAGCTTCGTCAAAACGCTTATTCTTGTGATCCACGGTCTTTACGATCGTGTAGGCGAGGTCGATGAATACGGGTAATTCCTCGGCAATTATACCTTTAGAAATCCGCTCAATCATACCACGCACGGCTCCCGACGCTCCTGGGATTTGCTCCTCGGCAAGCGTTGGAACGAGATGGTAGCCTAGCTCGTATATGCGAGGCTCCGTGTGTTCATTATGATTCATATTAATTTTTATAGGGTTTCCCCTGTTAACCTGGTAACTCAAGCATCCTACCAGAGGAAGTGTAGAAAGTCAAAAGTGTCTAGGGCCAAGTCCCGAATCAGCTGATTCGAAAGTCAAAGGTGGGGACAAAATACATAGGCGAGGCCTATGGGGTGATATTGAAAACACGGATGGCGTTTTGGACAAGCGCAGAGCGAACGGTTTCAAAGTCTTCGTTGCGAATCTCGGCAATTTTTTTCACAACCTCTTCTACAAAAATTGGTTCGTTTCGTTTTCCACGATACGGCGCTGGAGACACATACGGACAGTCAGTCTCTGACATTATTTTATCCAGCGGAGATAGGCGCACAACCTCATCATATTCATTAGAAAATGTAATAACTCCGGTGATTGAAATCGTAAAATCCAGCGCAAAATATTCACGCGCTATTTCAATAGTTTGTGAAAAAAAATGTATGTTTCCACGAAGACGCTCCCCTGCCATATTTTTCTTTGTTCTTAAAATTGCGAGCACGTCCTTGTGCGCATCCGCAAGCGACTTGTCACTATCGCGACAGTGAATCATCAGTGGTAAATTTTTCGCAAGCGCAAAATCAATTTGCTCCTCAAAAAGTTTGTGCTGGCGCGCTTTTTCTACTGCAACATCTTCCGCATCATCGAGTCGTGAATAATCAAGACCGCACTCGCCCACCGCCACAACGCGCGAGCTCGTTGCAAGTTCCGCGAAAAAAGGTTCGCGGAATTTTTCATTTCTGTCGTCAATTGGATGCACACCAATAGAAGCGTACACTCCTCCATCCGCAAACGAAGCCATGTTGGCTGCCTCTTGAGAGCTTTGATAATCAGTTCCCACAACAATCGCAAAAACTCCATGTTCGCGCATTCGCGCAAGCACTTCGCTTCTGTCTTCATTAAAACGCGCGTCATTTATATGCGCATGGATGTCGAAGAATTTTGGAGTCATAGTTGTGCTTCTATCTAAGTCCTGGACTTAGTAGATTAATCTCTGCGTTTAAACAGCGGTTCTGTGAGGGCTTTTGTGTTAAACACTGCTTCGTCAGCAAGAGCCGAAGACGCGCCAACGAGAATTTCAATCTTCTCTGCTGTATCCGGCATAATTGGCACAAGCATTCGTCCAACTTCACGAAGTCCATACAAGAGCCCCCAAATAATAGCCTCCGTAGCTTTTTTATCTGTCTTTACAAGCTTGAAAGGCTCGTAGTCCGTGACAAACTGGTCAAGGTGCCCAATGAGCTCCCAAATCACGTCAGCGCCTTTATTAATCTCGCTCGCGGACATATGTTTGTGATAGCGAGGCAATATGTCATTGGTAATAATATACGGAATATTCATTCCAGCAATGTCGCCGAATGTTTCCACCGCGCTCATCTTTGATTTAATGGAAGGCACGCGCGTTGCGTCGCCGGTCACAACACCACCAAAATATTGCTCTGCCATTTTTAGAGTACGTGACACAAGGTTCCCGAGCCCATTCGCAAGATTCGCATTGTAAACCTCCTTGAATTTCTCGCGTGTTAAATCCCAGTCCTCAACAGGAGAGACTTCGCGGGTAAGATAGTAGCGCAGAGCATCGCGTCCGTATTCTGAAATAAATTCACCTGGTGAAAGCACGTTCCCGAGAGACTTTGACATTTTTTTCCCGCCAGAATTTACAAATCCGTGCACCAGAAGTTCTCGCGGAAGAGGAATCCTCGCAGATAATAAAAACGCAGGCCAGAGCAAAGCGTGAAAACGCAGAATATCTTTCCCGAGAATTTGAATATCCGCAGGCCAAAAAGTTCTAAAATTTTCTTCGTTATCTGTGCCGTATCCTAGAGCGGAAATATAATTTGACAGCGCATCGCACCAAACGTACATCAGCTGTGTTGGATCGTTTGGCGCAGGTATCCCCCACGGGATGGCGCGCTCCGGTCTGGAGATACTCACATCTCCCAAACCGCTTTCGCCGTTTGCGCCGGAGATGAGAGAAACGATTTCATTCACTCTTGACTGCGGTGTGATTTTAAATTCCCCATTTAGAAGCAAACGTTTTATTTCGGGTCCATATTTTGAAAGTTTGAAAAAATAATTTTCCTCTTCAATATGCTCGGGCTCGGTATCGTGGAGCGGGCATTTACCATTCACCAATTCTTTTTCAGTGATAAACGATTCACATCCAATGCAGTATAGCCCCTTGTACGTGCCCTTGTAGATATCGCCAGCTTCTTCCAACGCGTGCCAAAGTTTTTTTGCGCCAGGCCAGTGATGTTCCTGATTAGAAGTGCGAATAAATAAATCGTTTGAGATGCCGAGTTCTTTTATTAGCTCCTGCATTTTTGCAACATTTTTATTCACAAACGCCTGCGGGCCAATATCTTCTTTTTGAGCGGCGCGCACTATTTTGTCGCCGTGTTCATCAGAACCTGTCAGAAAAAAAGTTTTATCTCCTATTGAGCGATGGTAGCGCGCCAAAACGTCCGACAACACAAGAGTATACGTGTGCCCCAAATGTAGCTCCGCATTCGCGTAAAAAATAGGCGTGGTTATGTAAAATTTTTTCTCTGCCATAATAGGAAAGCAAACTAAACAATCATCCCCTTTCTGCGCTCAATGTCTTCAACAAGCTCCATAATCGCCGCCGCAACCGGAACTGAAATAAGTATTCCCAAAAACCCTCCCAGCTGGGCGCCAATAATAAGAGCCAGGATAACGAGGATAGGTGGTACGCCCACAACCTTTCGCACAACGAGAGGATAAATGAGGTGACTTTCAAACTGCTGAACGAGTAAATAGAAACCAGCTACAATGGCCGCGAGCGTCGCTCCGCCAACAGTGAACGCGAGGATGACTCCAGGGATTGCGGCTAGGATTGGCCCGAACACTGGAATGATTTCCAGCACACCGGCAAGAAGCGCTAGTGACATTGCATATGGAACACCGAAAATTGTAAGTCCCAGATACACAACCACAAAGATTAGCACCCCAAGGAGAAGCTGTCCTTGCATCCACTTTCCAATTTTTTCCTTTGAGCGTTCCCAAAGGTTTATCGCGTATTCTTCATTTCCAAATGGAATAATGATTCGCAAAAAGTTTTCAATACCGCGCTCCTGCATTGCAAAATAAAACGAAAGTATGACGATAAGTACAAAACTAAAGATACCGCCAAATATCGCTCCAGCCGCGCCGAACACATTTTGCGAGGCGTCGCTTGCGCCGGAGATCCTTCCAAACAAATCCTCAAGCGCAGGATTCACAGAAGCAGGAGATGCTTTGTTCTCTCCCCAAAACGCTTTGGATAGAATATTTTTGTCACCGAGCACATTCTTGTCCACAGACTGAATCATTGCGGGAAGCTTTTGAGTAATGTCCGAAGCTTCGTTTACAATTGGCGGTACAAACCCGAGAATCAGACCAAAAAACAGACCAGCTGTGGCAAGATACGTGAGAAGAACCGCCGGAATGCGGTGAATTCGAAAACGAGAAAGAAATTTGATTCCCGGCTCAATGGAGGACGCGAGAATGACTGATGTAACAACAACCATCACTAGGTCGCGAAGAATCCACAATACCCATGCGCCCAAAAGTATTGCCAACCCTTTTACGATTGTGCCAGCGGTGATAGAAATAACTGTGTCCTTCTCGGGCTTTTTCATCTTTATATAATAACCCAAAAACTAAAATTTAAGAAGCGCCTGTAGTGAGGCATCGTCCTTTGACGGCCCAACGAGCGCCAAGTTCAGATTCTTCTCTACAAAAATTTTGCGTGCCATTTTACGCACATCCTCTGCTGTTACTGCGCGGATAATCTTTTCCTTTTCTTTTGGAGTGCGCATTTCACGACGCATCACTTCTTGTGTGCCATAATATTCAGCAAGATCGTCGGATGATTCAAGACCAAGATACATCATTCCTATAATATGCTCCTTAACTTTTGAAAGCTCCTCGGATGAAACAAGATTGGTTTTTAAATCGTTGAGTTCATTTATCACTGCGCGTAGCACCTCTCCAAGTCTGTCATTCGCAACTCCCGCAGACACGGCAAAGTATCCGCTGTCTGTTGAAGTGCTGTTACCTGCGCGCACATAGTACCCTACTCCCATCTCGTCTCTGATTTTTCTGAAAAGTCGCGAAGACATTCCGCTTCCAAGGACTCCTCCAAGTACAGAGAGGATTGGATTTCTTTTATCGTAAATTGGAAATGACCTCACTCCGAGAATGAAGTGCGTTTGGTCTGTTTCTTTGTGGTGAAGCGCTACTTGTGGCACCGACTGCATATCGCGTGTTTTTTTCTTTCCACCTTTTTTATTTTCCGCAATTCCCTTAAAACTTTTTGCGATTGATTTGAATGCTGTGCTTGCATCCACGTTGCCTGACACAATGACTGTCGTTGCGCTCGCAACATAATGCGCTTTGCGATACGCGACAAAGTCTTTGCGCGACATTCCACGCACAATATCCCGAGGACCGGCAATAGACCATCCTGCCGGCTGGTCTCCGTATAAAAGGTCCATCCATACCTCGTGGACTTTTTGCATCGGCATATCGTCGTACATATTTATTTCGTCTACGATAACACCTTTTTCTTTTTCAATCTCGTCTTCTTTGAGAAGCGGGTTTAGGTAAAGGTCGGAAATGATATCAATAAGTTTTGGGAAATCGCTTGCCTTTCCTTTTGCATAGTAGCCTGTGAATTCCTGCCCAGTGAATGCGCCGAATTCACATCCAAGCGTGTCCAGCTCCTTTGCGAGGTCGCTTGTGTTTGGACGAGTGGTTGTGCCCTTGAAACACATATGCTCAAGAAAATGCGAGAGTCCATTTTTATCTTTTGATTCATATTTTGAGCCAGTTTCCACTAGCACAAGCACGGTCACCGTCGGGTTGTCCGCCATCGGAACCGCGAGCATCCGAAGGCCGTTTGGCAATACTTTTTTCTTGAATTTCATCCCGTTAGTCTAGCACAAGGAATGAGCAAAAGAAAAAGGCTCTCTTGCGAGAGCCTTTACCTTATCCAGACGAAATTTTTAGGGTGAAGGAGTGAGCAATACCTTTCCATCGGTCATTACCGCTTCTTGGTATCCTGCCGGTGGATATGTGGGAAGCAGAGCAAGACGGTTTTTCTTTTTCTCCAAATCATAGAGGATATAGACTTTCTTCCCCGTGCTGTCTATGATTTTTGCATCTACGGCAAACGTCTTTCCATCGAGGTCTCCCAGTGGACCGGAATAAACACCCAAAGAAAGAGCTGTAATTATGACAAAAATGGCTCCAAAAATACTGGCGATAGCTCCACCCCAGTATGCCTTTTCAGAAAAGGCTCCGCCGGCAACGAGCAGTAAGATTACAGCAATTGCTCCAGACAAAACTATTTCCACCATGATAATCACCCTCCTAAAAAATTGTAAAAGGAACTAAAAGTTACTTCTAGAGAATGGCAGTTTTTAGGTAATTTGTCAACTCACCTATGGGGAGACGCTTCTGCTCACCTGTGTCACGGTCGCGGATAGTGACAGTGTCTTTGAGCTCGGGTGTTTCACCTAGGGTGTCGAAGTCGATTGTAACGCAAAACGGTGTGCCTATCTCGTCCTGTCGGCGGTACCGCTTGCCTACATTGCCGTTGTCGTCAAACTCGCACATAAATTCTGTGCGAAGCATTGCAAAAACCTCACGCGCTTTCGCAACTAGTTCAGGTTTGTTTTTGAGAAGCGGGAAAACTGCACACTTGATAGGCGCAAGTTTTGGCGGAAATTTCAAAAACACTCTAGTGTCTTCCCCCTCACCATCTTCTGTGTAGGCATTATCCATAAACATTAGGAACAATCTTCCTAGCCCAACAGACGTCTCCATAATGTGCGGGGTAAATCTTGTCTTTGTTTCTTCGTCAAAATAGTCGAGAGGAACACCTGAGAACTTTGAGTGCTGTGACAAATCCCAATCCCCTCGCGCGTGTATTCCCTCTACTTCCTTAAAATCCCCGCCGAAAAAACCATACGAATATTCAATATCGTACGCATCACTAGCGTAGTGCGCGAGTTTTTCATGCTTGTACCAGCGAATTTTTTCAGATGGAATTCCTAATGAGAGAAACCACTCCCATCTGATTTCTTTCCACATTTCATACAGCTCCTTTGTCTGTAGCGGGTTGTGGAAATATTGCATCTCCAACTGTTCAAACTCGCGTGTTCTAAAAATATACTGGCGTGCCGCTATCTCGTTACGAAAAGCTTTCCCTGCCTGAGCGATACCGAACGGCAACTTTGGATGAAGCGAGTCTAGTGTGTTTTTATATTCCAAATAAATTCCTCCGCACGTTTCAGGTCTAAGATACATCACGTTCTCCTCTGTCAAAATATCAACAGGCGAACCGAGATTTGACTTAACCATCATTGAAAATGATTTCGCTGGAGTGAGATCTGCAGACCCGCACTTCGCACACACAAGTTTTTTTTCTGCGCGAAGCTTGTCAAGCTCTGTGTTTAGAAAATCAATCGGCATCTTGTCAGCTACAATTCCAAACCCCTCCAAAATATGGTCAGCTCGAAAACGTGACTTACAGTTTCTGCAATCTACTTGTGGGTCATTGAACCCCCCAACGTGCCCAGATGCAACCCATGCTTGTGGATGCATAAAAATAGCGCTGTCTAAACCGTAGACATCATCACGAAGCTGAATCATATGCTTCATCCACTCATTCTTTATATTTTCCTTCAGGAGCATGCCGTAATGGCCATAATCGTATATACCCGCAACACCACCATAGATTTCAGAAGATGGATATACAAAACCTCTCCGCTTTGAGAGCGACGTAATCTTTTCCATCATATCTGCGGGGTATGCTTTCTTTGTCATAGAACACTAATTTACCACATTTGCGTCATTTGGGCTAAATTGCGGGTCACCGGAAACGTAGGTTGTCAGAGCAGGCTTTTTGTCCTTGACTTCAGTCTTTGTGAAGTCGTCCATCGCGGAGATGGTGATATCACCAGTGAGCAAAGGCGCGCGATTGATATGGCTCACGCTTGGGATGAACGAAATTTGAAACGACGCGTCGCGCGAACCTCCAGAAGGCACACGGCCAACATTCCAAGTGACCTCGCCTGTGCTGTCGTTCCAAGTGATGTCCTCCCCTTCGGGATCAATCTTGCCAAGCCACTTCACATAAATAGGCAGTGTGGTTTTTACAACTGCATTTGAAACATTGTTTGATGAATTGCGAGCGTTTAGAGATATTGTGTACGTTGTCTCTTTATCTGCTTGAGGCGGTATTGGCCCTATGTTTTGGAATGGACCCGAGAAGAAAAGACCTTTTGCGCTGACCTTCAAATCTGTTTCAAACTTCACACTACGCGTTACAAACGTTGACACGCTTTCTGATGAACTCACGTCGCTGACCCTGTTTGCTCGCGCGCGAACCTCAAAAATTATTTGCGGATTTTTTATTAAACGATCAGCTCCAACACCAAGCGCTACAGGAGAGAAACTAAAACTCATTGTCCCCCTTGAGGATGGCTCTATGATGGCAAGCTCCTGACTCCCCGTTTTGTCCCAAACAATAGTGTTGTCCACCGACCTATAAAAACCTCCTCCAGACGCGTACAGAGAATATTTATCAAGCGCGGCGCCTTTTAATTTAACCTCAATAACCGCGTCTGTGACTTTTGTTGGATTGTTACTTTGCCAAAATACATCCACACGCACGCCCTTGCCCAACGAGGTAACATTGTCCTGCGACCTATTGTTGTTTACCGCTATATCAATTCCAAGAAACGGCTTTGTGATAACACTCGCCTCGCTCGCCGCATTATAGACTATGCCTATGACACGTTCATCTTTTTGATCTTCTGTGCCAACGGAAACCTTTGTGACCTTCTCCTCGCTCTCCTGCCCTTCCACATAACCGCGAATCTTTATTATTCTTTTTTCTTGAGGAGCGAGACCGGAAATACGCCACACATTTTCGCCATATGTTGGAGCTGGCGTTGCGCTTTGAAAGCTGAACCCGAGTGGGTATGTCGCCTCAACAAGAAGCGCGGAAAGAGGGTCCTTGCTGTTTGAACCTATATCAATAGAAAACTCTATGTCCTGACCCGAACTTACTTCTTTTGGCATAGAGAGTTTTACATTCACCGGAGAGGAAGAAATCTTTATGGCGTATGTCGTGGTTTTTTTAAGTGTCGCATTTGAACCGGCCATGCGGTATTCAAAAGTCACACGAGCCTCCTTGCTTGTATTCTCCTCTCCATAAAGCATCGTGTTTACTGTTTCTGAAATAGATTGCCCAGGCGTGATGATGCCTGTATTTTTTGATATATGTGGAATTTCTATTTTTCCCGGGGCGGAATAAAATCCCTCTGGGTATTCAATAAACAATGTTGAAGCTTCAATTGTGACCTTGTTGTTGTTTTTTATTGCAAACTTTGTCTCAAAAGGCTCGCCTCCGGAAATCGTAACTGGGTGTTCAATATCAATAAGCAATTTGTCTCCTGAAATAATATTTGAACCTCGCCACCAAATAATCACAGCAATTACAACCGCAAACGCAAAAAACCATACGGAGTATTTAACAAATTTTTTCATAAGTTCATGACGTTTCAAACTTAGAACTTCGTCTTGACGAAGTGATGCGTTCTCTCCTGCTGTGTCCCACGAAGTGGAAGCGGTTACATCTTTGTGTGGTAAAACATCTTCCACTCTATGTTGCTTGAAGTCCTTTGAATAGAGCTCCTTTTCAAGCTCGGAGATTTTGCTTTTTACATCATCTGGCATCTTAATATATATTATACCACGACTATAAATGTGAAGCACTGAGAGCTTCGCTGATTTTGGGGAGAACTTTCGAGCGTATTTTTTCAAAATCCATCAGTATATCCGCTGAATACGCATCTCGGATAAAAAAATTCTTGTACCCTTCTGGGTCTACATAGCCCAAGTGAGCAAGGACACGAAAAGTTGCGAGTGTTTCAAATGAGAGCGTCAGCTCTTGTGGGATTGTCCCCTTTTCCAGAAAATCAATTACCCTAATAATTTCATCAAAAAATTCTTGGTCACGTCCTTCGCCATGAAGAAGGCGGGAAAGCAATCCGCAATAGCTCGCAAAAAGTTTTAATCGCGCTGGGTCATTTTTTATAGTGTCCAATGAACGATACGCTCCAGCGCTCACTATTCGCCACACTTCCTTTCCACGCACCAAATCAACAGTCACAAATGACAAATCTTGAAGCGTGTATCTGAGTTTTGACTTCTCTTCTCGCACCGACTGAGCAGACCCGCCGACCAACCCGAGCTCCTCTGTAAAAATTTTATAAAAACGATTAGACTCGCCGACGGCGTTGCTTGCCAATATTATCCCACGAGTGTGGTAGATGTGATGTGACATGATGAGTAGAATATTGAATGTAGAATGTTGAAAGTAGAATAGGGAATGGGGAATATTTTACTCGGCAATCGCAAGAGTGAATAAAATACCATCAATACTAACGGGCTCGCCATGCACTTCCTTAAATAATATTTCTTTTAGAAGTGACGCCTTTTTAAGGTCAGCGCTAAACTCCTCCACAAGCGCGCGCCCATCATCGTTCGTTTGAACGAAAAGTTCCACCACATCCGATGGGGTGAGTCCTGTTTGCTTGCGGAGTTCCTGCACAGTGCGAAGCAAATCTCTGTATTGACCTTTGCGTTTAAGCGCGGGAGTGATGTTTGTATCAAGCTCTATCGCAAGCTCCCCAGCATCAATTACAACCTCCTCCACGTTGAGCTCGTCAAGAATAATGTCCGCCAATTCTTTCTTCCCAACAAGAAGCGTGTCTTTTATTGTGAGCTTTGCGAGAGGTTGTCGCACTTTGATACCAGCTTTTGCGCGCGCCTCAAGAGCAAGCGACACCACACGACGCGCCTGTGCCATAGAAGCGAGGTCTGCATAATTTGGCTCTGCGAAAGTCGGCCACGAATCCAGGTGCACGCTTTCCTTCGCGCCTTGAAGACTCTGGTAAATATGTTCAGCGAGAAAAGGCATCACAGGCGCCAAAAGTTTTGAAAACTCAAGGAGAACAACTCGCGTGGTGCTAAGCGCTTCAGCGCGCTCTTTTGGTTCATCAGACTTAAAGCGGTCGCGTGAACGGCGAATATACCAAGTGGAAAGGTCGTCAACAAAAAGCCCTATCGGGTTCACCGCGCGGTCAAGCTCGTATCTGTCAAAGGCGCCTGTCATCTCTCCGCCAAGCTCGGCAAGTCGCGCGAGAATCCAGTGGTCAAGCGGATTTGTGTGTACTGAACGCACTTCCGGAGTCTCCGCACTATAAAGCTCATAAAAAGACAACACATTCGTAATACGCATTGTTATTTTTTTCACTACCTCGTCAACACCGCGCTCGGAAAAAGCCAGGTCCTCCGCATGCACAATAGGAGACGAGAGCATATAATAACGCACAGCGTCCGCGCCATACTTATTTATTACATCCACTGGGTCGGGATAATTCTTGCGACTCTTTGACATCTTTTGTCCATCCTCCGCGAGCGTCATTCCGTTTACAATGACATTCTTAAACGGAGCTTTGCCAAAGAGCGCGATAGAGAGAACCATCATAGAGTAAAACCATCCACGCGTTTGATCCACACCCTCCGCAATAAAATCCGCGGGAAAATTCTTTTCAAAAAGTTCCTTGTTTTCAAATGGATAGTGAAACTGAGCGTACGGCATTGAGCCAGATTCAAACCAGCAGTCAAACACGTACGGCACACGTGTCATTTGACCACCGCACGCGCACAGCACTTCCACCTTGTCTATATACGGCAAGTGTAAATCAAATTCAAAATCCGCGTTGTGCGGAAAGGGCGCGTACTGGATTTCTTTTACCTCTCCTGTCGCGACAAAATCCTCTTTGCCGTCTTTTATCTCTACCCCGCGCGAGATACCCGCGCCTTCTATTCCTGTCATAAGCATCCAAATCGGATACTCGTGCGTGACAATAAGAATAGTTTTGCCTGAATATTCCTTCTCAAGATCTTCCAAGAATAACATCACTCTACGCTTCACATCAAGCAGATTCTCCCCTCCCTCCGGCCTCTTTGTAAACTTTTCCGCCATTGAAACAAAATGCCCGCGGTATTCATCAATTGACCTTCCGTCAAAAACCCCCGTGTCAATTTCCTTGATGCGTTCATCAACGATAATTTTTTTAGTATCAAAACCAATAACTCCTGCGACTATCTCCGCGGTCTCCTTTGTGCGAACAAACGGCGAAGTAATGATAATATCAATTTCATTATTTTTTAGTTTCTTACCAGTTTCCTCCACAAGCATTCGGCCGTTTGAGGTCAAGCCGTACGCGGAGCTTCCGTCTATTTTTGAACTTACGATTCTCTTTACGTTGCTCTCCGCCTCGCCGTGACGCATTACAATATATTTGCTTCCCGACTTTTTTGTTCGCTCCGAAAGCTCCACTCGTGAGCCTAGCACTTCGCGCGCCTCGCATTTTTCGCACTGCCACACAGGAATAGGCGCCCCCCAGTAACGCGAACGAGAAATTGCCCAATCGCGCGCGCCTTCCAACCACTTTCCATAACGTCCGTCACGCATATTTTTTGGCACCCAAGAAGTTTTTGCGTTTTCAGAAAGCAGTTTGTCTTTGAGTTCAGGAACCTTCACAAACCAGGACTCCGCCGAATAGTTTAAAAGTGGTGTCTCGCATCGCCAACAATGCGGATATGCGTGAACAATTTTTTCTTTTGAAAAAAGAGCGCCTATGCTGGCAAGATGTTTGATGATTAAAATATCTGTCGCTTGATGTCCGTCCTTCTCGTCGGACTTTGGTTTTACAGACACGCCGGCAAAATCACGGACTTCTTTTTTCATCGTGCCGTCCATTGCCACATGTTGAACAAACGGCAAATTTTCCTTCGCGCCGAGATTCATATCGTCTTCGCCAAATGCGGGCGCAATGTGCACCACACCTGTACCGCTTTCCATCGTCACAAAATCCGCTCCGTAAACCTTCCACCCATTCTCGCGGTTGTCCAGCGTTCCCTGCTCTGAATAATAATTAAAAATTGGTTTGTACTCTACGCCAACGAGTTCAGAGCCTTTCATTTTGGAAATAATTGCGTACTCTTTTCCAACGAGAGCCTTCTCCGCGCGTTCTGACGCCAAAATATATTTCTCATCCCCTATTGCGACTTTTATATACTCTGCGTCTGGAGAAACTGCGAGAGCCACATTTCCTGGAAGAGTCCACGGGGTCGTAGTCCACGCAAGGATAAAAGTACCCGACTCTTTCACGAGCTCAAACTTCGCTGTGACGGAAATATCAGTTATGTCTTTGTAGTTGCTTGTTACCTCATTATTTGAAAGCGTGGTCTCGCATCTTGGGCAAATATGCATCGGCTTAAAGCCTTGATATACGAGACCTTTATTAAAAAGCTCTTTGAATGCCCACCACACGCTCTCGGTATAGTTTGCATCCATCGTGCTGTATGAATGCTCCATATCAACAAACCTACCGATGCGCGGGATGAACTTTTTCCATTCGGCATCATAACGATACACCGACGCGCGGGAAGCCTCGTTAAATTTTTCCACACCGTATTCTTCAATGTCTTTTTTGTGTTCAAGACCGAGCTCTTTTTCTATGAGATTTTCGATTGGAAGCCCGTGGCAATCCCAGCCCCATACACGGCGAACATACCGCCCACGCATTGTTTGGTAGCGAGGAATAGTGTCCTTGATTGTGCTTGCGAGCATATGCCCGTAGTGCGGGAGCCCAGTCGCAAAAGGCGGACCGTCATAGAAAACAAATTCCTCCCCGCCATTTGTTTGTTCAAGCGATTTTTCAAAAATATGCGAAGATTGCCAGCTCGCAAGAGTTTCCTCCTCGCGCTTTGCAATGTCCGAAATAATTTTCTCATTTTTCCCTTCTTTTTCCTCATTCATATTTCTTCAGAATACCACAAACACTGTCTTGCTCCAAAATGATTGCTTGTTTACCTAATCAGTTACTTCCCAGCAAATTCTCACGATAGCGAGAATTTGCTGGAGGAGAAATGAGCTTAAATGATCTACTACTCTGTGTATTTTTAAAGTAGCTTGAAATACCTCCTGAGTTCTAGGGCATTATCAATTTCTGTGGCAACAATAAAACGCACAAACCTACGTGCCTGGTAAAATTCTGTAACGTACTCAATTTCCTTCGCGCATGGGTATGGGTGCACAAATACCGATTTCTGGAATTCATAAAATCCCATATTTTTGAAGTGCATTCGTAGCGCGTCCCTAGTGTGTTTGAATTTCTCAGGAACATCAAACATTACAATTCGCCATTTGTTGTCCCACTGTTCTGGTATTTTTAATTCAATATTTTCTATATCATAGGTAAGTGCTAGGCGCTTCCCTTCCTTTGAAATCACTAATGTCAATGTTCCATCGTGATTGTCTTTTGTGGACACAAGTTTTGATTCATAGAGAGACCGGATTGCGCGATTGAGAGAGTCACGGTCAATTTTCTCCCACTCCTTTCCTGTTTCTTGAACCACGCGGAAATATTGATTTGGGTTGCGCGTAAGACCAAGAGCGAGACCCGCAGACAAAAGCAGTAGTATTTTTTTCTGAAGGGCTCCTTTTTTAGGATTAATTTGATGTGTTCCTTTTTTTATACTCATGTACGTTGTGTTGTGTTTTATTTTGTATACATTAAGTATAACAATTCCAGCAAATTCTCGCTATCGCGAGAATTTGCTGGAATTGTTAATTAGGCCATTATCAGTCTATGGGGGAAAGTCCAGAAAGACAGAGACGACCAAAACCCAGCCTTACGGCTGGGTTTTGGTCTCCCCTGTCAAACATTGCTAAATCTTCTGGAGGAACTTGAAGCTGTCTTCGAAGTTCTTGAAAATGATGTCTGTGATGGACTCGGTCTGCTTTGGAGTAATCACGGTGCGTGGACCGAATGAACCTTCGTTCCCGCTATCGTCTGTTGATGTAACCTTTAGGCGATAGATGGTGCCTGGTTTCAAGCTTGGGAGAATGACGCTGTGGTTCAAAACATATGAGTCTAGGACTTCATTCTTGTTCGCAAGCTCCTCTGTGTCGCCAGGAGTTCCGGCGCCTTCTTCGTAATATGCTGTGGATGTAGAAGGCTCGTCTGTCACCCATGACACTATAGTCTGGATTCTATCTGTTCTGCCTGGAACAAGAGCGTTGTCAACCTTGAACCCTGAGATAGTTGGCGGAGTTGTGTCTGTTGATGTTGTTACAGAAAGTGGAGATCCGGCTTCAGCAATGTTGCCCTGTTCTGTCACGCCTGAAAGATTTACTTCATACGCTGTGCCTGAAGGAAGATTTTCAATCTTCATTGAGTGCGATTTCTTTTTTGCATCATCTGTCTTGCGTCCTGCTATACCACGCTTCAAATCTTTGAACTCAACGATTGATGATGTTGGTTCCTCTGTAGTCCAAACTACAGTGAACGAATCTTTTTTGCGTTCTACAATGGAGCCGGCAATCTTTGATGCTTTTGTAATAAATGTTACATCTGCCGATTTGCCAAGAACTTTTGGAAGAGAGAAGGCGCGCGCCTGTACATGATACTTGGTGTTACCCTTGAGACCTGTGAGTACGAGCTCGTGTGAGGTGGCTTTCTCTGTTGTATCTGATACTTCACCAACGTATGGATTTTCTTTTGTTTCGTCAAACGCGCCGTCCTCTGCAAAGACTACCACAGGGAATGCTTTGATGTTTGACTTGAATGTTACCTTTGCTCCGCTTTCTGTGATGTCAACGATTGTTGGTTTTGTAACGAATGGAGGCACGAGAGATGGGAGGATTGATTCAATCGCATTTTCAATCTCCTTCTGGAACTGCTCAATGTTCTCCACGTTTGCCATGTCCTTCAAGTTTTCTGAAAGGAATGTTGTTTTGAATGTTTGGTCTGCGGAAGTGCCAGTGTTGCCCGCCTTGTCGTTGGAAGCAACTTTTATGTGATACTCGGTACCGAGTGTAAGACCACGAAGTTTAATGGTATGTGTTTTAGCCCACGCGTCATCACCAGCCACATCTCCATACGTAACATCTTTGCCGTACTTCACAAACCCATCTGTGTCCTCGTCCGTACTAAACTTCACCACAGCGCTAAATGGTGTAATGTCGCTGACTGTTACGCTTGAAACCGAAGGCGGTGTCGTATCTTTCGTGTCGCCAGCACGCACGGATACACTAATTACCACACTGCCACTTGAAGGAGTTTCAAAAGTTCCATCTGTTGTCGCTGGATTTCCTGCTGCGTCTATGGATGTCACACGATAGACATAAGGGGTACTTGTCGCTAGTGTGTTCTTCGCAGAAATAGAAGTATATGTGTTGTCAGTCGCTGAAGAGAGCGTTGCTATGTGGTAGATAGAAAGACTGTCTGTACTCTTGTAGTAGCCAAGCTTATTGTAAGTTGCCTCTGTCGCAGTACTAGCGTCTACCCTAGTTGTTGCAGGTTCGTCTGTCTGCCATACAATAACGGCTGCGTCCGGCGCAAGTACAGGGGTTGATGTGCCGGTGATAAGTGGTGGTGAAGTGTCCCTTAAGGTAACAAACGAGTAGTACTGGCCATTATTTGTATCCGTTGTTCCGTTGCCAGCTGAGTCGGTTGATGTCACCTGGAAATAATATGTTTGCGCGGTGGTGAGTCCAGTGAGTCCTACCTGATGCTGGTAGATGCCTGGTGTATCTGAGACGGGAACCATAATAGCATTCCCATCTAGAGTTCCAGTACCAACTCCACCTTGAGTGGTTGCGTACCTTACATATGAGGTAGATGAGGTTGATGTGTTCCAGAAAATTAGAGCGGAATTATTGGTAATCTCACGCTCTGTCACGTTTGTAATCACTGGGCCACCAATTGTTGCAAAGATTCCGCCAGTTGCCGTTGTTGCAGTGCTCGGATTCCCTGTCATATCCTTTGCCGTGACACAATAGTAATATGTAGTGTCTGGGCTTAATCCCGTAAGATATATGCTGTGGTTTACCGTGTATGTGTCTGTATCCACGCGCGAGCTTGGGCAGGTGCTTGGCACGCTTCCTGAATATGAATCATAGAACACAGTTGATGTTGCGAGCTCGCCAATTGAAAGCGAACTGTCGGTGTACGTGCTAAAAGTAATGTTTGCAGACGTGTTGCCAACAGTAGGCGATGCGATGCTAGCAAGCGGGATATATGGAGCAGTTGTGTCAAGACCACCAGAGCCATCTGGAACGTCAGACTGAACAGCGGTGTAGTTAGAGGTGCTTCCTTCTGTGTTCACAGCCAGCACTCTGTAGTACTGCGTTGAAGATGTTGCCGTAGTAACATTGTGCACATAATAGTTTGTTGAGGAGTTGGTGATGGTCGTAAGGATCGTTCCCGCTGTCGCAAAGTTATCAAGCGAATAATACACTTTATATGAACCAAATGTTGAGGATGTCGTTGCAACAAAAGGAGACCAGCTCAAGAACTCTCGGTATACTCCAGTTGAAACATTAGACGCGTCAGTAAATTGGAAACTTGCTGGCATTGCGGGGGCGACGATAGTACGTGTTGCGGTAGTGTTGCCGTAGAGGTCGCGGGCTTGCATATAAACTGCCTCGTCGGCACTATTTCCCGTAAAGACCCATGTTGATGTGGCGACACCGGAAATGGTGCCAGCCAAAGTAGACCATCCACAGGAGTTCCCTTGATCATCAGGCGAAGTGAACGCGCTGTTATTGCAGAATCTATATTGCTTGTCTGAACTATCGGTGATTGAAAAAGTGATAGTACCGACCGTGTTCCCCACTGCGGTGCTTGCTCCAACGGAGGAGTCAATAACGGCGCTAGTAATGTCAGGAACGGTTGTATCAAGGGTAAATGTGCCAGCCATCGTCCCTATTGCGGTAGCGTTCGCTGCTTCTCCGTCGGAAATAGTAACACGTACTTTTGCATTGGATGTCAATGCAATTCCTGCTGTTGGTGTCCATGTTACTGCGGTGGTGGTGGTAGCGCTGTTTCCTGTAAGTGTAATCCCTGAGTAGGCATTAGCACTCAACCCTGACGAAATAGTTGTCCATGAAGTCCCGTTGTAATATTCATAGAGTGTTGGTGTCACGAGATAAGGAACTGTCCCTGACGCCGTATCTGAATCAGAAGCATCAAAAGTAAAACTTACTTTCCCATAGTCTGCGCTTCCTGAATCAGTGATTTGAGATGCTTGAATATTCCCCACAGCTGGTGGCGCATTTACAACATACTGCACCGCTACAGTTGTTAGGAGCGGTGTAATAGCTCCTGCAGATGTAAGATAAACTTTGTATTGAACCCATCTATCATTGGCCCCACTTCGCAACGGGTGGTTTGTAGCAAGAGCTACGCCATTGTCTGTATAGAGAAAATAATCCGTGCCGTCGCAGGTGATACTTGGTCCGCACCATACAGCTGTATCTAGCCCTGCCGCCGAAGACGCAGACCGCACCTGGAATTTTATAACTTCAGTGCTTGAAGTTGCAGAACCAACCCACGAAAGCCTTGAAATAAGGTTTGTGTCATCCCCAGCGTCGTATTTGGATGATGTAAGTGTGCCTCCGTTTGCAGAATACTGCGTGTCGTTTATTGTCACACTGTCTAAAGTTGGGGTGGAAACAGTATCCCCAGATAGCGTTGCTTGATATTGAAGATATTGATGTCCGTTTGTCACACATCCTCCATCAGACATATTCCCACCACTGGTAACATTACTGCAACTCCCCCACGCTGTTGCACCTGAAAAATCAGACGTTGCAGACGACCGCGCCTTCATCGTGATTGTCTGTCCATTCAGTGTGGCAGTCCATGACATTGTGGTAAAAATCGTTGGGCGCGCGAAGTCAATAGTTGCAGAGGTAAAAGTACCGGAGGAATAGTACGTCGGTGTAAAAAGACTAAGGAACCCAACATCGCTTACCCCGTGAACCTGCACTGGGGTGCTGCGATGTGTAGCGGTATTATCGCCAAGCCTGCCCCAACCATTATTCCCCCAGCAGTATGCTGTGCCGTCGGATTTGGCGGCACAGGTGTAACCTGCCTCGGAAACTACATAAGAATAACCGGTAACAATCTTGCCGACCCCAGTCAGGAACCCAACATCGCTTACTCCGTGAACCTGCACTGGAGTGTTACGCTGTGTAGTCGTATTGTCTCCAAGTTGACCAAAACCATTATACCCCCAGCAGTATGCTGTGCCGTCGGTTTTAAGGGCGCAAGTTTGAGATGGAGTTGTCGTGTCACCTGCACTAAAAATCATACTAACATCTGTCAGGAACCCAACATCGCTTACCCCGTGAACCTGCACTGGGGTGTTACGCTGTGTAGTCGTATTGTCTCCAAGTTGACCATAACCATTATACCCCCAGCAGTATGCTGTGCCGTCGGATTTGGCGGCACAGGAGAACGCGGCATCAGTGGTTATTTTTGCCACACCTGCCAGGAACCCTACATTTGACACTCCGTGAACCTGCACTGGGGTGCTGCGTTGTGTAGTGGTATTATCGCCAAGCCTACCAAAAGTACCAAGACCCCAACAATACGCTGTGCCGTCTGTTTTAACAGCGCAAGTTTGGTTATCCCCCGCTGAAATAGCGCTAACCCCCGTCAGGAACCCAACATTGCTTACTCCGTGAACCTGTGCGGGAGTGTATGAGTCCGTAAAAGAGTAATGACCAAGCTGGTAATTTGCAGCTTCGCCCCAACAATATGCTGTGCCGTCGGATTTAACGGCGCAAGTATGGGAGGCCCCCGCTGAAATAGCGCTAACCCCCGTCAAGAATCCAGAACCTCCGACGCCAAGAACCTGCACTGGGGTGAGGCTGGTAGTTGTTGTGTTGTCACCGAGTTGGCCGGAGACATTGTTCTGCCCCCAGCAAAATACTGTTTCGTCGGATTTAAGGGCGCAAGTATGGGAGGCCCCCGCTGAAATAGCGCTAACCCCAGTCAGGAACCCCGAACCTCCGACGCCAAGGACCTGCACTGGGGTTGAGATGTTAGTTGTTGTGTTGTTACCAAGTTGGCCATAATTATTATACCCCCAGCAGTATGCTGTGCCGTCGGATTTGGCGGCGCAAGTATGACTACCTCCCGTTTCGACATCGTATTCCGCAGGAACAAACGCGAGTGCGACACTAGCAGAACCACCACTCCCATTTACCACAGCCTGGCTAGGAGTCCCACTAGAAAATCCGCCACCTGATGCGTCTGGGGAGTCTCCTCCAGTTGTGCCGTCGTCAACAAACGAATACCCAGCCGAAAGAAGCCTCACGTCGGCACCTGCTGTGATAGAAGTTGAGGCGCTGTAATATTTGTCCCAACCAGTTTGGTTTGAAGTGTGAGATGCGGTAGCCCCTGTGTCTGCTCCCCCTATCCAGCTTACCTGCGTGAAAGTATATGTCGCTGCTTGTGCTATTTCGTGCCTGTATGTATACGCGCCGGTGCCTGCAACCGCCAAAGCAAGGACTGCTAAAAAGAGATGGTGATGGTGTTTGTGTCGCTGTATTTTCTCAGTGACAAACTCTGCAGAGCGATGAAAGATATTTCTCATAAATATACTATGTGCTTTTATTGTAGCACGTACAAATAAAAAAACGCCAGAGTGGCGCGTGGAAGCTGGGGATAACTATGGAGTCCGCCTTTTTGCAGTTGTAAAAAGAGGACTCCATAGTAGTCATCAATTAATGCAAAATTTAACGGGAATTTTGGTTAAACCAAAATTCCCGTTAAATTACTTATCGTTCCACTCTTTTGATGTTACACCTGCTTGTCGAAGAATTCTTGTTAACAAATCAACGCTGATGTCTTTCTTGTGTGGATTAGGAATTGTAATCACTAAATTCCCTCTTATCATATATGGATGTTTGCCTTCTTGATACGGACCTTCAAAATTTAATTTACGAAGACGCTGTATTAAGTCCCTCTGGGAGATCGGGCTAAGCTTAGGCATATACTTCTTTTTTCCCTCGTGCCTTCAATCTATGGAGCCTGAAGCCAGGGATAGGTGTATTCATTCTGAGATGCAAAATAACCCATTCCTCCAAAACGCTTGCGAGTTCTTTACGGCAAGCCTCAAGAGTTTTCCCAGTTGCCCAGACACCTTTTAGCGCTGGAATCTCACCATAATACGGCTCCTTGTCATCTATAATTTCATAATGGGCCTTATCCAGATAAGACATTATATAATCGTGAAGTATCATGGATAAAGCATACATAAAAACGGAGTTTTTGTCTACATTTTGGTCGGCGCGGAGATACCGAGAAGCGCGAGGGTTTCCGCGAGGGTTTCCTTTGCGCGGATGGCGAGCGCGAGCGCGGATGGATTGAAAGTGTCCCCCTCTGCTACACGCACATCGCGGTAAAATGCGTTGGCTTCTGTGGCGAGCGATGTCGCGTAGCCTGCGAGAGCATGCACATTGTAATCGCGAGAAATTTCTGCGACAACTTCAGAAAACTCTGTGATTTTGGAAGAGAGCGCGCGAGCGGAAGGAATTTTGATAAGGTCTGCAAAATTATTTGCACTCCCTTCTTTCAAACCTTTGCATTTTTCTGCAATGGACGCGAGGCGCGCATGCGCGTACTGCGCGTAAAAAACAGGATTTTTTTCTGACTGCTCGCGAGCGAGCGCCATGTCAAAAGTCATCTGTGTGTTAAGAGCTCTGTCGCTGAAAAACCATCTCACAACATCAATGCCAAACTCTTCCACGAGGTCGCGTAGCAAAATCACGTTGCCCGCGCGCTTGGACATTTTTGATGAGACGCCATCTTCTTTGAGCGATACCATCTGCGCAATAAACACTACTGGCTGGTCGGCATCATTTTGCGCTTTAGGCCAGCCGAGCATTCGCCCAACAGATTGCATTCGCTTCACATGCCCGTGATGATCCGCTCCCCACACATCTATTATGGTTTGAAATCCCCTATCAAATTTATTTTGATGGTACGCTATATCGGCGACGAAATATGTCATCGTGCCATCGGAACGAACAACGACTCGGTCTTCATCGTCGCCGTACTCGCTGGTCCTCAACCACAACGCGCCTTCTTTTTCATACGTGAGACCACGCGATTTCAATCTCTCCAACATTTTTTCATTTGCACCACTCGCGCGAAGCTCTTTGTCTTCGGAATACCACACGTCAAAATGCGCGCCGAGTCCTTTTTCAATAAATTTACGATTGCTTTCCTGCACAGCGTGCGCAAGCTTCACACCAGCCTCTTCTTCAGACATCCCATTAAAATCCAACTTATTTATTTTTTCCTCAAGCTCGGGAGTTTTGTACTGCTCTCCTTTTCCTAGCGCAGTCTTTCCAAGCTCACGAATCTGATTGCTTTCGCGTGAGTCGTTGATATAAAATTCGCGCGTTACTTCTTTGCCTGCAAGCGTAAGGACGCGAGCGAGCGCATCGCCAAAAAACGCTGAACGTCCGTGCCCAATGTGAAGCTCTCCTGTAGGATTGGTAGAAATAAACTCAATATTCACCCTCTCATCGCTCTTGGAAAAGGTCTGACCTTTTTCAAGAGCGGATTCTAGCGCTGAACTCGTGAGAAAAAAGTTGATAAATCCAGCACCTGCAACCTCTATCTTTTCAATTTCGTCTGACGAGGTTTCCAATATTTTTTCAACAAGCTTTCCTGCGAGCTCGCGCGGAGAAACACCTGTTTTTTTGCCGTACACCAAAGCAGTGTTGGTGGAATAGTCGCCATGAGACGAATCCGCTGGGCGTTCTACATGCACCACACCAGCTTTTACGCCAATCGCCTCCAGCGCTTCTGCAACTATTGCTTCAATTTTTTCTTTCATCTCTTTAATGAAATGAGCATACCACGCCCCAATCAAAACAAAAAACCACTATACACGTATTTTATACTATCGGCCAAATACGTACATAGTGGCTTCAGTTTAGTTTTTTGTCTTGGTTTTTAATCTATCTAAATATTGAAGACCTTTTTAAGTGAGGCGACCTTCTCAACTTCTGTAGCAGTAATAATGCGAATATTATCGCGAATACCAAAACACTCACCAACAAAATCTATTTCCTTCTCACACTGAAATGGCGTGATGAATACCGACTTTTGGTACTGGATGAGGCCAAGTCTCTTTAGCGCAAAATTTATTGCTCGTCGAGCCTGCTTCTTCTTCTCGGGCACATCAAACATCACGAGTCTCCACTTTTTGTCCCATTTTTTTTGTTCAACAATCTTCATCTGCGCTATCGCATAGCGCATCGCTCTCTCTCTTCCCTTTTCGGTCAGCATAAATACTCCTCCTTTGCCGTCCTTCCGCTTAACAAACCCCGCTCGCTCAAGGCGTATTACCGAGTTTTTTATTCGCGCGCGGTCTCGCGCATTTTTTGGATCAAAATATTTAAAAATCTGCACCGCGTTTGGCATCGCTATAGCAAATGCGATAAACCCCGCTGCAAGAAGCGTCCTTAATACTATCTCCGCTATTTCTCCTTTGTCGTATTTTTTCATAATATTAACTATACACGTATAATATACTATAGTATATTATACGTGTATAGTGTGAAAAACAAGATGAAACTATTAGTCACAGATTGAGACACTAGAATCCGCAGGCGTTGTGGACGATAGCGTACACCTCTTTATGGATTGTTTCGCGATCGCGGTCGCCATCTACAATAATCACCTGTCCTGGGAGTTTCTCTGAAAATGCGCGGAAGCCTGCTCGCGCGCGCTCGTGATAATCAAGCGGTTTCAAATCAAAAAGCGACTTTACGCGATTTTTGTCCAAATTCATTCTTCGACGAGCTTCCTTCGCTGGAATATCAATAATGATATGCACCTTTGCCTTGTGTTTATCCATAACAAAATCTCTTATTCTCCAAAATGTTTCTTCAAGCTCTGGCGCTTCGCGAGCGTAAACTTGGTACGCGTACGTGGCAGAGTCTCCGCGATTTGAAATAACAGGAGTTCCTTTTTCTGTATTTGGAATCACCACTTTTTCCAACCAATTGGTTCGCGATGCCCACATTAGAAAGAACTGCGTGCTTGCGCTTGCCTCCACGGCTTCCACGGAAGAAAAAACATCGCGAATCATTTCAGAAAGAGGTGTCCCGCCCGGCTGGCGTGAAAAAATAATCTGCCCGTCAGAAAATCGCTCCTTGAGAAGCTCTGTTTGTGTGGACTTTCCAGACCCGTCTATTCCATCAATAATAATAAGTGGCGCTTTTTTCGTAGTCATAGTTAAAACAATGATAACACGAGACACGCGAACGAACTACTTCCCAGTACTTCCGAATCCGCCATGCCCGCGCGGAGTGTCCGAGAGCTCCGCGACTTCCTTTATTTCAGCGCGTTCAACTTTTTGAATAACCACCTGAGCGATTTTGTGTCCGGCCTCAATCGTGTAATCCCTCTCTCCTAAATTTACCACGCCAACTTTTATTTCTCCGCGGTATCCCGCATCCATAACTCCACCCAAAGTTTTCAAGCCATGATTATTTGAAAGTCCGCTCTTGTCCCAAGCAAGCCCCGCGTATCCATCGGGAATTTCCATCGCGATGCCAGTGCCAACAAGCGCGCGATTACCAGCAGGAATTGTTACAGTTTCTATCGCATACAAATCAAAACCAGCATCGCCTGCGTGCGCGTAGGTGGGAATTTTTGCATCGGGGTGAAGTTTTTTTATCCTGAGCTCCATTGAGCTAAAGTGTAGCATAAACCAAATGTTGACAAATACGATTTTTCTGATATAAATCAATCAGGCAACAAAGTCCCTTTCAATTACATAAACCAACAAAACGGAGGCAACAATGAACATGATTCCTTATGCAGACCGCAAGCCCGATACACAATATCGGGACCTGCTACAGTTTATCCTTGATCACGGGGAAGTCACTGAAACCCAGCAGGAAACGGATGCGATTACTTTTATCGCCCCACCGTCACTGCACTTCAATCTCAATAACGGCTTCCCTCTCATTACCGAGCGGGATATAAGCTCTTTCTGGAAACAGGCCATTGGCGAAATTTTTTGCTTCGTTAACGGAGGGCGGACACTCTCCACTCTCGAGAAATTTGGGTGCAAATGGTGGAGCCCGTGGGCAACAGAAGCAAAGTGCTCAAAGCGCGGACTCATGACGGGAGACCTTGGGCCTGGATCGTATGGTCCTGCGTTCCATGACTTCCCAATGGTAGACGGCGGAACGTTCAACCAGTGGCAACACATTGTTGAGCAAATCACCGAGTACCCGCACTTGCGTACCCACTTTGTTTCACCGTGGATTCCCCAATACGTCGGGCGCGGTAAAGGCAAAGCTCAGAAAGTCGTCGTGGCTCCGTGTCATGGATGGGTTCATGTTCGTGTTATAAACGGTAAGTTAATTCTTCACATGTTTCAAAGGTCGGCAGATGTTACCGTTGGCGACCCCGCGAACATTGCACAATACGCCGCTCTTTTGATGGCTCTTGCGCATGTCCTCGGTCTCAAAGCACATCAACTTGTTGTTTCGTTCTCGGACGCGCATATTTATGTCAACCAAGTTGATGCAGTAAAGAAAATGCTTTCCCGTGAACCAAGAAGGTTTCCTACCGTTACCATGGACACCAGTGTCACGAACCTCTTTGATTTCCGGAAGGAACACTTTGTTCTCGGGGACGATTATCATCCCCACCCGGCAATCAAAGAAATTCCTGTCGCAATATAAGGAGGGCTATATGCAAAAAGAAAAACCCATGCACGTGAATCTTGCTCATGCGCGCACGGAAGAGCAAATGGCTGTGATGGAGCAAATTGTTCACGATGGTGTCTGCCCATTTTGTCAGGAGCATTTCTTGAAATACCACCCAAAACCCATCTTGAAAAAAGGCGCGCACTGGCTGGTAACAGAGAACGCCTTCCCTTACAATGGGGCTCGCGTACACTTGCTCTTTGTTTACCTTCAACACATCGTTCTTCCTCCTGCCGAAAGCGACCATCTCTCGGAACTTTTCGAGTTGATTACTTGGGCAAGAAAAGAGTACGGGATACGCGGTGGGACGCTTCTTTTGCGGTTTGGTGAAACCAGATACAACGGAGCAAGCGTGGACCACCTCCATGCGCACCTCGTTGTCGGAGACGCTGACAAGCCAGACCACAAAGGGGTGCGGGTAAAGGTTGGATAATGTAACTGCTGTAAAAAACAAAGCCCCTGCCAAATATCGGCGGGGGCTTTTTTCTACTTCTGAACTTTTTTTACCTTTCAACAAAGATCAGTTCCATCTTCTTCGACTTCATAACCTGCTCGCCGTCGAGAACCGAATACCCCTCGCTAAAATAGCAACGAGAGATACCCGCCCGCGCAATAAGTTTCGCGCACGGAGGACACGGAAACGTGGTCACATAGAGCCACGCGTCGCGAGTTGAAATACCCAATGCCGCAGCTTCGCCGATAAGCACGCTCTCCGCGTGCTCGGCGGTTGAAAGCTCCAGATGCACCCCGCGCTTAAAGATGCTCCTCGGGTCTCCAAAAACGTACGGCATTTGCTCGTCGGGAACGTGCTGATTGTGGGTAATGATAATTGGGGCGCCATCTTGCACAAGGACACCACCAACCTGTCGCCACCAATCAGCACTTTTGCTCGCCTCTTCGTACGCACGCTTCGTCATTTCCCGATCAAATTCTGAGACAGGAACCGAACGATGAACTGCGACCGATTTTTTCTCCTCGACATTATCGCGATGCCACCGCACAAATGCTGTTCTGAACTCCACCTCGTTGTTCAAAAAATACTTTTGCGCAACAGCACGAGTAATGTCCTCGTCCAAAAGAATAATACGGGCACCTTCTTCCTGGAGAACAGTCGCGAGTCTGTGGTCGAGAACTCTGCAAGATAGGAGCAACGATTGCGAGATACTGATTGCGTCCGCAACTACATCTGCAGTTAATGCACGAATGGCATCCTTTCGCACTATGTAATCCATGTCTGCAAACCCAGCGGCAAATTCGGGGCCAATAACAAACAGCTCCAATGCTTCAGTGCAGGTATTCAAAAAATCAAAATACCCGCGATGGAGCACAGGGATATACGCAACTATTACGGTACGTTTTGTCATTTTGTTGACTCCCTTATTTTTGTGATTGCAGTTTGCATTTCAGCAAGAGCTGGAAGCAGGACTTCAATCTGCAGTTTCCGAATCTTTGCACTCGAAGAGGTTGTCGCTTGAGATTCAAGCAAGACAACTTCGCCACACAAGGCTTTAAGCGCCTCCCTTTCTCCATCGTCATAGTCCATACGTTCGGAAATAACCAAAACATCTGGACGCACGACCTTAATGAGTTTCCATTTTTCGTCGGATGCCTCTTTCAGAGTGACAATGTCTACATACCTGGTGTGTGTGAGCATTTCGATTCGTTCATCCTGCGGTACAATAGGACGATTAGGCCCCTTTCTTTTCTGAATCTTCGCATCACTGTCCAACCCAACGATACAAATGTCAGCCCGGAGCTTGGTCTCGCGAAGGTACCGGCAATGCCCGATGTGGAGCATGTCGTACGAACCCGAAACAAGAGAGATTGTGTAACCGAAATTTTCACGTAGCGATTTCACTAGTATTCCCAGTTGCGCATAGTCGGGAATCAAGCGATCCTGAGTACAGCAATCAAGCGAAAAAATACCTTTGCGGGGATTTTTCATGACAGAACTCCTTTTGTTGATTTAAAATAACAGATAACTTCCTGCTCCAAATACTGCCCTAAACTTTCCAAAAAGTAAAGCCCGCACAAACTTTCAGTTTGTGCGGGCTTTACTTTAAAATTTTAAGACATTACTTCACTTCAATCCCTGCGCTTCGCGCTGTTCCGGCAATGATTTTCATTGCTGCTTCCACGTCGTTTGCGGAAAGGTCAGGCATTTTCTTTTCTGCGATTTCACGGAGCTGTGCTTTGGTGATTGAGCCAACTTTGCTCGTGCCTGGCTTCTTTGAGCCACCGGCCACACCAGACGCTTTGATAACGAGTCCAGATGCTGGAGGGGTCTTCATTACAAATGAGAAAGTACGGTCCTCGTATACAGAAATGACTACAGGAACCATATCCCCCATCTTGTCCTTTGTTGCATCGTTGAATTTTGTGACGAATTCACCGATGTTCACACCTGCCTGACCGAGCGCGGGCCCCAAAGGAGGCGCAGGGGTTGCCTTGCCTGCGGGGATGACTACTTTTACTTTTTTTGTTATTTTCTTTGCCATCTGTTTAAATTGCTATTTTAGTTAAATTGTAGAATTTGCTGAGTCTACCTTAGTTTGCTTTCTTTTTCAACCCCGCCCTAGATTTTATGAATCTGAAGGAAATCTAGCTCCACAGGCGTTTCGCGACCAAACATTGAAACGAGAACTTTTGCGCGTCCACGCTCACTGTCAACCTCGGCAACCTTGCCTTCAAGATCCTTGAACGGACCGTCTACAATAGTAACTTGATCTCCAACTACTAGGTCAACATTGTGCTTTGGTGTGGACTCTGCCATACGAGCAAAGAGCGCGTCTGCTTCGTGCTTTGCTAGAGGAACTGGTGTTACCCCAGCGCCAACGAACCCAGTCACGCGAGGAGTATTTCGCACCACATACCATGAATCGTCGGTAACAATCATATCCACAAGAATGTACCCTGGGTAAATCTTTTCCTCCACCTCCACACGCTTTGCTCCCTTTACTTTGATTTTCTTTTCCATTGGAACAAGCACGTTAAAAATCTTGTCCTCCATGCCGAGGGATTCAATGCGTTGTTTCAAATTGCGGAGCACAGCATTTTCGTAACCCACATAGGTGTGGATTGCGTACCAATTTCGCTCACCTGTTGTTTCTTGTTTTGCCATAGATTTAAAATTAAAAAATTAGCGAACGAAAAACTTTTTAATAATGGTTGTGAACAATGTGTCAAATGCTCCAAGATAAAGAGATGTCAAAACCGAAAGAACTATAACAAGCACGGTAAAAGCAATCGCTTGTTTGCGCGTTGGCCAGGTAACGTGCGCTAGCTCTCCTTTAGACTCCTTGATGTATTCAATAAATTGCATGATGTTGTTAGTTCTTGTTTAAAAAACAGCCCCGCAGGGCTTTCATTTACTATACTCTTTGGGACAGAAAAAGTCAACAAGGGGGCGTTGCCGTAGGCAACGCCCCCTTGTGTGTCCATTTTTGTTAAACGTCAATGGTCAAATGTCACATGTCCCCCTACCTAATCTCGTACGTCACTGTCACATTTGATGTGATTTTTTCCTCACCCTGTGGAATCTCTGGCATTGAAGAATCACCTCCCATCCCCTTCTCCATACTTACAGAAGTCGCGCGAGCATACATTGGATAGTACCCACCCTCTGAGAACGACACCACGCGAACAAGCGTAACACCAAGGTCGCGAGCGAGCACCTCTGCCTTTGCGCGCGCTTTTTCTATAGCAATCTTCCTAGCCTCGGCTTTCAAACCGTCCTCGTCATCAATAGCAAAGTTTGGTCCTTGCATTTCCGTCACACCGGCAGTCGCGAGTCCGTCCACAATAGCGTTCGCTTTCTCCAAATCACGAACCTTGATAGTTACTGTTTGCGAAACCTCGTATCCAACAATCACCTGCTTGCCTGGGCGATAAGGAGGACAATTCAACCCCAAACAGGAAACTGTTCCTTCTTGCCATTCGTACTTTGGATACGAGCTGTAATTTTGAGTTTTTATATCTTTATCAGCAACACCTTGTTTCCTGACACCAGCAAGAGCTGTTTTTACTTTTGCGGTCACCTTATCCTGCGCGTCAGAAACTTTTTTTGCTTCCTCGCGAACTGTAAATGAAATGTTTGCGATGTCTGGCGCGGCGAATACTTCACCTTCTCCAGAAACGGAAATTGTGTTTGTCGCGGAAACACCTCCGCCAATGAAACGGTATCCTTTGACCTCAGAAATAACCATCGCTCCAACAAGCACTGCGCCAAGCATAGTAAATACTGTTAATGCCTTAAATAGTTTTGTTTTTGAATCTTCCATTTTGATTAGGTTTTAAGTTTTAGGTTGTAGTTGTTAGGGAAAAGAGATGTGCAACCATCTACAAACTAACACCTATCAACTAAAAACTATTTAAGGATATCCTCCACCTGTCGCAAAATCGTGTCCAGAGAATAATCCGACTTGATAATGTAACCGCGAACTCCTAGCTCA
>Ga0209518_1000500_pt1 | contig 50814 bp, 53 predicted proteins | sample RifGroB1_FD_183993 | JGI IMG/M metagenome (GOLD analysis project Ga0209518, IMG submission 183993) | Groundwater microbial communities from Rifle, Colorado, USA - Groundwater B1 (SPAdes) (version 2) | ecosystem: Environmental > Aquatic > Deep subsurface > Groundwater | place: Rifle, Colorado...
GGTTTGGATTTGCCACCCTCAGGAAAATCTGAAATAGAGAATATTCGAATTAAAACGAGAAATGGATTAATCAGACTGTCGATTATTATTGAAATTAACTCGGGCAGCGATAGGTTAGAAAAACTTGCAAATAAAATAACCCAAAAAATACTGCCACAGAAAAAAATCCCTCCCGAAATTCCCAAAAATAAATATCTTTCTTAAGAAGAAAAAATATTTCTTTCTTTCCTTTTTTATGATTAATTTTTAAACTGTTTTATTTGTAAAAAATATTCAATTTTTTTATGATTTTTTTGGGGAGGGGACAATGGCAGAAGCCAGCCGTGGTATTTCGTCACTATTGCGGAATTCGACTATTACAATCGCCGTAGGCGTCATCGCAATTATCATGATGCTGATTATTCCTCTACCTGCTTTTATGCTGGACTTTTTGCTTGGAGTCAATATCGCAGGGTCTATGATTGTCCTTCTCACTGTTTTATATATTAATCGAGCAATCGATTTTTCAGTCTTTCCCACCTTGATTCTTTTTTCCACTATTTTTCGAATTGCGCTTAATATTTCTTCAACCCGGTTGATTTTATCCGAAGGAAAGAGCTTTGATGGAAAAATTATTTCAGCGTTCGGTGAATTTGTTGTTGGCGGAAATTATGTTATCGGACTGATCATCTTTTTAATTTTGACTTTTGTCCAGATTATTGTTATTACTAAAGGTGCGACACGGGTTTCGGAAGTTGCTGCCCGTTTTACACTGGATGCATTGCCTGGAAAACAGATGGAAATTACCAATGAGCTTCAATCCGGTTTGATTACGGAAGAAGTTGCAAAAAAGAAAAAGAAAGATTTATCCAAAGAAGTCAGCTTTTTCGGAGCGATGGATGGAGCCAGTAAATTTGTTCAAGGTGATGTCCGGGTCGGGATGATCATTACTTTTATCAATATTATCGGCGGTTTTATTATCGGGGTAGCTCAGCAGGGGCTTGGAATGGCAGATGCAGCAAAAACATTTTTGAAATTTACGGTGGGAGACGGTCTTGTTTCTCAAATCCCCGCTCTTTTAGTTTCGGTAGCAAGCGGTGTGATTGTGACCCGTTCCACTTCTGATGAGGATTTCGGGGAAGATGTGGGAAGGGAAATGCTTTCCAGCGCTAAACCTCTTTTTATCGCTTCGGGATTTCTGGTATTGCTCAGTATTTTACCCGGATTTCCTATGATTACGCTTTTGATTTTAGCTGCTTTTTTCGGAGGAATCGGATATTATATCAGGATAAACGGTCCGATTTTTCTTTCGAAAGAAGAGAAAGATAAAAAGAATGCGGATGCGGTGAAAGAAAAAGAGGCTGCAATGGCTTCGGAAGATGTTTATACGATGATCAAAGTAGATGATATGGAGCTTGAAATCGGTTATAATCTGGTTCCTCTGGTTGACCCGAGCCAGGGCGGAGACTTGGTGGATCGGATTAAACTGACTCGAAAATCCATGGCATTGGATTTAGGGTTGATTGTGCCCCCTATCCGGATCAGGGATAATATGCGTCTTTCTCCCAATGAATATGCAATTAAAATTAAGGGAATTGAAGTCGGAAGAGGTTCTTTAAAGATAGATAAATATCTTGCCATCCCTCCCGGAAAAGAAGTGGAAGAAATTTCAGGGGAAGAAGGAATCGATCCGGTTTATAAAGTGAAATCGAAATGGATTACAGAAGAAACACGGGCTTCGGCTGAGAAATTCGGTTACAGTGTTGTGGATTGTCCGACTGTTGTTACAACGCACTTAACAGAAATTATTAAAAATAACGGGTATGAGCTTCTGGGTCGTCAGGAAGTCAAGAAAATTATTGACTCAGTTCGAAAAGATAATAATGCAGTGGTTGAAGACGCGACTAAAAATACAACACTGGGAGAAATTCAGAAAGTACTTCAAAATCTATTAAAAGAAGGAGTTTCGATTCGAAATATTGTCAGTATTTTAGAAACCATCGCAGATTACAGCGCTTCGGGTATCAAAAATGTGGATATTATCACTGAAAAGGTCAGAAACAGGCTTGGGAAACAGATTATCCAGCAAATTATGGGAGATTCTGATAAGCTTTATATTATTACTTTAGATCCGGAGCTGGAAGAAGAACTTTCAGACAGTCTTCAGGAGACTGAATTTGGTTTTTACTCTAATCTGGATCCCGATGTCAGCCGGCTTGTTTTAAATGATTTAGGAGATATTGTAAGCCGTGTCGGATATGTTGTTTCTCCTTTGATTGTCACAGGCGACAGAGTAAGACTTCTGACCCGAAGCATTGTTGAGAAATCATTTGGAAAGGTGATGGTTGTCTCTTATACTGAGCTGGGGATTTCCCAGGCGAAAGTAGAGCATATTGGAATCATTAAAGCTTCTGAGGCGGTTGAGACAGCTTAAAAAAGATTATAGATTAAAAAAAACAACCGATATAATGAATAATAAAAAAACGAGGGGGCTTTATGTTAACGACTGAAACAACCGGGCTTGAAAATATTGCGAGAACTGCTTCAAGAATGTATGGAATTTCTTCGCTTAAATCAAGACTCATTATTGAAAAAATCTTAAACACTTATAAAAATCTGAGTGAAGGAGAGATTTTAAGAAGAGTAGGAGAAGAAAGTATTTTTTATATTGGAGCTTTAAAACAGTAAAATCAATCAAGTTTTTTCTTGAAAGCTTTGGCTGAAAGATGAATAGAAGATTTCTCTCTTACCAGTTCCTGATTAAAAAGACGGATAAATCGTTGAATCTCAGCTTCGGATATCGAAAATTCGACGGACGCTTCCTTGCCATCCAGACGGATAATGCTTCCTGGAATAACCATATTTTCGCCATTCAGTTTAAAATTAAAAAGAAGTTTTTCACCTTCAAATAAAATTGTATCAACAATAAAACCCATACCGTAGCTGCTGATATTAATTGATTTTCCATTGTAAATTCCAGCTTTTCCCTGAAATTTATAGGTAAAATCGACTTCAGCCAGAAGACGGTCGCCTTTTCTTCTTGCAAGCCGTTCCCGGATGAGGACCAGATCTTTTTCCAGAAATTGGTTTGTGCCGTTACTCATCATTGGCTAAAAATCCTGTCTTGTTTTTATAATTAATGGAAAGATCAAATCTTTCAAGAGCGGTTGAAACGCCGAATATCAAGGGAACATCATTGCTTTTTGCTAAATAAGCGTGGATAATAAATGGTTTTGTTGTATTGTTTTCCTCATCTAAAAGATAGGTGTAAATTTTTGCGACTTTACAGGGGACGCTGCAAAGGAGATTGCTTTTAATTCCCAGAAAAAGGGATTCAGAAAGGGGTTCGTAGTAAAGTTTTTCCCAGATATATTCGGGGATCAAGGTGGTATGCGCTCCTGTATCCACAATAGCGTTCCATGTTTTTGACCATTCTTTTGTATCCTGTAAAAAACTCATACTGCAGAATACCTTTAAAACCTGATCTTTCACATTGCTTGAAAGAAGACGGTTTTTGCTTTCAAACCATAAATTAATTTTCTGCATGACTGTCTCCTAAAAAATACAGTTGGAATCGACTAAATACTGAATCACCGTATCATCTAAAGAAATAGCTTTAGCTTTCAGTTGTTTTTCAAGCTCGTAAGGGTTTGATGAAAATGCGGCGATTTCTTGAGAGTAAATAGCGATCCAGTTGTTTTCGTATCTTGATATTTTATTTCTATTTTCTTTAAACCAGTTTAAATTTTTTTTAAATTGGTCATTCATAGTGACGGGAAGAGGGAGCGTGTCAGGATGAATCGATTCAATGTTGTTGATTTCCATAATTTCCTCTTTTTATTTTCTAGAAAATTGAAGGACTTTTTTCCCTTCTCTTTCTAAAGCGATTGTTTGAAAAAAAATAGAATCTACTTTTAAAAAAAACATTTTATAATCATTATCATCGTCAATCCATGGTAAATTACTGATAAAAGGTGATTTTTCTTCAAATAAAGAAATTCCTTTTTTCCATTCTTCAGAGTCTTTAAAGATGAGTTTTAAGGATCCTTCAGCCCTGATTTCTTTGCTTTCTGAAAGAGTGGTTTCTTCTTTAAAAACACTTAAAATAGCTTTTGGCAGTTCTACTAAATTTTCAATATCCTGATTGATTCTTGAAAATAGAAATAAATCTCCTTCAGGTTCATTGGCTATGTAAACATTTTTTGTAATAATCCGATTTTCCGAATTGAGATAAATCAAGTTTCCTAAAAGAGAAAAAGCTAAGGCTTTGTAAATCTCTTTTTTTATTTCTCCTGTATTTTTTTTCTCAGGGTTTGTTTCTAAAACTGTTTCATTCATAGAGTATCCCTTGTGTTTTTTTTTTTTAATTTCCAAGTCTATTTTTCTTGTCAGAGAATGAATATCAATTCCCAACTGTCTTTCTAAATCAAATAAATGAAGAGTCTGAAAATCTTCCGCCATTTTCTTAAAATTTAATACCAAAGAAAGCGTTTTTTTATTTTCAATTTCTTTTATTTCTAAATTTTCTAATTTTTTGTTTATTCCGGCAATCATGTATGATGAGTAATTATCGGAATGTTTCATATGATAAATAAAGTAAAGAATCACTCCAAAAGCAAGAAGTAATGGAGCTATCACAATCCAATATTCTCCAATCATCAATTTTTCAATCCTTCTTCAAATATGAATCTCAACTTTTTTTCTGCTTCCTTGTCTTTTCCGGAAATAGCCGGATAAAAATTCAAGAGAACAGTATGTTTCCTATGAATCAAAAATTTGCCTTTCGGCGCTATAAGACAGGCATTTTTTATTAAAACAGGCACAATATCAGTCTGGGAAAGCCTTGCCAAGGCAAAAGCTCCTTTTTTAAAAGGCTGTAATGTCCCGTCTTGGCTTCTTCCTCCTTCAGGAAATATAGCAATAGATATACCACTTTTAATTCTATTGATCGCTTTTTTTAAACTTTCAGCTGCTTTGCTTGAATTTTCCCGTTCAACACCAATGTGTCCTTGAAATTTCATAGCCCAGCCTAAAAAAGGAATTTTAAAAAGAGATTTTTTTGCCAGCCAGTAAAATTGAATTGGAATCATTGAGTAGAGAAGGTATATGTCAAAGCTGCTTTGATGATTGCCTGCAAAAATATAATTTTTTCCCTCTTCTGGAGAAAAATTAATATTGGTTTTTATTTTGATACCGGTTATTTTCAGTATCGTTTTGCCCCATGATCTTCCTATTGTGTATCCTAAATACTCTTTTTTTTCTTTAGAGAGAAAAAAAGTGATAAATGTCACAAAAAGAATGGCGGAAGAGAAAAAAACAGTGGAAAGGATTTTAATAAAGTGAAAATAAATACTATAAAAAAATATCAATTGAAAGCTCCTTTATTTCTTCTCATTGTAAAAATAATATTTTAATCCTTTAAAAATAAGATTAAAATCAACTAAATCGTAAAAATTTTTAAAAAATAATGACCATCCCCCGCTGCCGATAATTTTTATTTGAGGAAAATCTTTTTTGATTTTTTCAATTATTCCCTGAATACCGTGAAGGGCAAGGTAATAAATTCCATTTTTTATGCTGGTTTGGGTATCTGTTCCTAAAAAAGATGAAGGATTTTCTGTCAAAGTCAGTTCCGGAAGAAGGGAGGTGAAAGCGGGTAAGCTTTTAAAAAGAGTGGTAATGCCGGGGATTATAAACCCTCCTTGATACTGGAAATGAGCGTCAACAACAGAAAAAGTGGTGGCTGTTCCCATATCGACAATGCAAAAAGGAGGCGAAAATTCTGAGGCAGCGCCTAAAACAGAGCTGAACCGATCCATTCCAATTTTACTTTGATAAAGACTAAAATCAACCAATTTGCTTTCAGCCTTTTGAAGCAGTATGATTTCAAAATCTTTGTGAGTAGAAATAAAATCTTGAAGCATTCCATCTATTTTTTTAACAACACAGCTGATGATCCATGTTTTATTTCCTGGAAAATGTTCTAAAATCTTTTCAGTCATAAATTCATGGGTAGGAATTTGGATCAAATCTTTTTCACAATCAGATTGAGAAAAAAGTTTGATTCCTACGGTAGAATTCCCTATATCTATTGCGAGAGGCATAATTTTAAATCTCCGCTTGGAATTTTTTCTATGATATTATTTCTTTCCAGTAAAAGAAATCCATCCTGATCAATCCCTTTGAAAATTCCTTTTTTTTCTACCTGATCAGCGTATTCTAAAACTACTTTTTCATTGATCCAGCAAAGGTAGGGCGGCAGGATTTGAGTCATGTAAAAATAAGGGTTTTCTTTCCATTTTTGAAAATTTTTGAGAAAAGATTTTTCAAAATAAATTAAAAACATTCTGGGAGAAACCTGAATCCCGGAGATTTGAAAAAGAGAAACCGCTTTTTCACGGATATCATCTGAAAAAATTTGCTGATTTAAATTAATCCCTATTCCTAAAATGAGAAATTCTTTTTCTTTTTCTAAAAGGATTCCGCCCAGTTTTTTATTTTGCCAGTAAATGTCATTCGGCCATTTCATAAAAGCTTCTATACTGTAGTTTTTATTCAAGACTTCAATCGCTGAAACCGCTGCAACAAATCCAAGGTGAAACGGTTTTTTTTCATCAGGCAGGAGAAGGGAGTAAAGAAACGAGCTTCCTTTTTCAGAACTCCATGTCCGGTTGAGTCTGCCTCTTCCTTTTGTCTGTCTGTTTGTGAGCACTCCCAAAAAAGGGGCAGGGGATAAACCATTGATGAGTTCTTTTAAAAAATCATTGGTTGATCCCAGATGGTCAAAAAAAAGACTTCTCATCCGCCACCGACTAATCTGATAATTTCCAGTACATCTCCTTCTTTTAAGAAGGCATTCAGATCTGAAAGAATTGTTTTATTTTTTTCAATGATAATTTTTTTTTCAGGAATATTTTTATTCTGAAGAAATTGAATCAAAGAAAGATTTTCTTCTATTTCGATGATTTCCCCATTAACCTTAATGTTCATTTTTAACCTCATATTCAGAAAGTGATGCCGACATATCCGACAAAATTATCGGAAAGAATAATATCGCTGCTGGTGTAATAGTCTATGATTTCAGGCGTATAATCATCAAAATACTTTGCAAAGGCGCAGACAGAAGCAATAGTCCCTCCGCTGCAGGAAGACTGTTCTTTAAGGCTTCTGGAAGGAATATTTTCCAGGTTTCCGGAAAGAATATCATGAATCAGGCGTTTGTCATTTTCTTCCTTTACCCATTTTACCGCTTTTTCTCCTGTACCGTAAGGCGCAAATCCGTAATTAACCCCATAATGAGTTAAATCGGATGCTCCGATGACAATAATATTCTGATCGTTTTTTAAAGCAATTTCCTTTATTTTTTTTCCCAGTTCCAGAGCCAGAGAAGAGGGGGGAGCTCGAAAAGCAATCAAAGGGGTTTCTGGAAAAAAATATTTAATCATGGGAAGAGAAACTTCAATCGTATTATCGCCTGTATTATGATCTTTTTTTGAGTCAGGAAAATGCTTTATAATCTGATTGGTCAGTTTTGAATCAAATCCAATGTCTCCTAAAGGAGTTTCAGCTTTTTCAAAATCCAGATAAAAAACAGGATGGTATGATCCGAGATGCCCTCCAATCAGGCAGATACGATCGGGATTCGGGTTGTTTTCTTTTAAAGTTTTTAAGACATGGGCAGTCAATTGCCCTGAAAAATACCAGCCGGCATGGGGAACAATTCCAGCTCTTTTATTTTTTGACTTTATTTTAAAATTCTCTATTTTTTCTTCTATTGTTCTGATACAAGATTGTTTGTCATGCGGATACCAGCCTTCTGGAAGCCTCATCCGGTAATGGGACATTTTTTCCTCCTTGAAAAAGAAGTCTATAATATAAATATTAATAAAAAATCAAACATAAATGAAAAGAAATCCGATTTTTTTATTTTTCCGTAATAAAAGAAGATATGAGAGAGGCAAATCTTTTTGGTTCTTGAATAAACAGAGAATGGTCTCCTTTTTCAAAAAAATGAAGCTGGGAATCTTTTATTTTCTCTTTCATGAAAAAAGCCGTATCTTGAAGGTAATACTGGCTTTTCATTCCATATAAAAGAAGGGTGGGTATATTGATTTTATCAACTATTTTTCTATAATCTGCCTGGGTTAAGGTTTTCCAGATGCTGACTAAAGAAAGAGTGCGCTCATGGTTGAAAACCCGCTTTCTTTGATAGAAAAAATCCGGTTTTTTCTGAAACATCTCGTTGTATTCCTTGTTTAATCCTGATGTTGAAAGTTTTATAACCCCATCCCCCAGATCTTTTAGAAAAGCCTCAATCATTTCCTGATTGATTTCCGGAGAGTAATTTCCGTAAATCCCCAGTTTCCATTCTGAGTCGGTCATGAGTTTGGGGGATTGATCAATAATGGCAATTTTTGAAAGAAGATCGGTCTGATAGCGTGAAATATACTCAAACAAAGTTAAAGCGCCCATGGAATGTCCAACCGCAATGACAGGATAAGGCTTATGATAAACATGCGTCAGGAAATATCGAAAGTCTTCTGCCATTTTTCCAACGCTTGCATCAGTATCCGGATCGCTTTGACCATGCCCTCTGGCATCCCAGAAATAAAAATGAAAATCCGGAAAAAATTTTGTAAGATCGGTCATTAAAGAAGATTGAGCGCTCCAGCCGTGAAGAAAAAAAACACTATAAGGAAGAGAGCCTGTCTGTTCAAAATAGTAAATTTTTTTTTGATCAAAGCTTTCAAAAAACGGCATAAAAAACTCCTATTCTTAAATGAATAGTATTAAATTTAACAATCGTTGTAAAAAATTAAAAATGATTTGCCGGGAGCAGAGTGAAATGAGAATAGACCATCTTGTATTGGAAGAGCTCGATAAATGGGATTTACCCTCGAAGGCTATGGCTATTCTAACCGATATCCAGGAAATTTCTAAAAATAATATTGAAAAAAAAACCAATGTTTTGGAGCGGTTTGAAATTCCGTTTAAATCAGCTTTTGTTGATTTTTTTAATAAAGAAGGAAAAGAAATTGCTGAGAAAAGTCCAGATTATCTAAATCTGCTTCATAATGAAGTGTTTCAGCAGAAAATTATTGATTTTTCGTTTGGCAATAAAAAAACGGAAAGAAAAACCAATTATTTTAAAGATGCTTTTGAAGAATACATCCGTTTAGTGGAAAAGAAAAAAAATAAAGCTCCTGAAAAAGAAAAAAAAGAAAAAGGTTTTTTAGGAAAATTAAACGATTCGAAACTCATCCCGAAAATAAAAGATTTAGTTGAATTTATTTACATTTACCGTTATAATACTAAAAATACAGAGAAAGTTCTGGAATTTTTAAATTCGGTGTATCAAAAAAAATACGGACCTAATTTTTTGCAGGATAATATGGATCTGTATCAATTTATTGAAACAGAAATTGAAGGATTGGGGGCGATTGAAAACAAAATGAAATCAATTGAAACTTCTTTAAAAGAGGATAATTATACCACGATTCATTTGATAGCGCTTATTTATTGGTTTTATGCCCGGGCAGACCTCGCAAGCTTAATGCTTCTTCTTGAAAAAATAGAACTGGATGAGGTTTTTAGAGAATATATTATTGAACTGATTTTAAAAAGATGTGAAATGAAAAGTGAAGATGAAAAAATACAAGAAAGTTTTAAAAAAGCGAAAGAAATGATTAAAGATATTATTAATAAACTGAATAATAATGAAATACCGGTAGTATCCAAGGGGCTTTTTGAAAAACTGATTATGTACGGTATTAAGTATTTTCCTAATTTTTTTGAACTGAAAGTAGTGAGCCGGATCCGGCAGAATGTTTATAATTATATAAAAGCTGAGAAAATAAAAAATGGCTGAAACAATTCATACAGAAATACTGATTATCGGTTCCGGAATTGCCGGGGGCACAGCTGCTTTATATGCTTCCAAACTGTTTGAGAGAGTCACTTTGGTAACCAAAGAAAAAAATATTGAAAACTGCAATTCCTATTATGCCCAGGGTGGAATCATCTACCGCGGAAATCCTGACAGCCCCGAACTTTTGGTTCAAGACATTCTTTATGCCGGGGGGAAAATTAATAAAAAATCGGCTGCAGAGGTTTTGGCAAAAGAAGGACCTGATTTAGTGGAAGAAATTCTGATAAAAGAACTTGAAATTGATTTTTCAAAGAACGAAAAAGGCGAGCTTGATTTAACCGAAGAAGGCGGGCATCAATCCAGAAGAATTATTCATTCTGAGGATCAGACAGGGAAAAAAATTGAAATTGCTTTGACCCAAGCGCTCTATCGACAGAAAAATATTGAGATTATATCTGATTTTATGGCTATTGACCTCATCAGTTCCAGCCACCATTCGCCCAATCCTCTGGATGTCTATGAAGAACCTGAGATTTTAGGGGTTTACGGCTTAAAAGACGGAAAAATCATCAAGATATTAAGCCGTGCCACTATCCTTGCTACAGGGGGAATCGGCAATATTTATCTTCACTCTACGAATCCGGATATGGCAAGCGGAGACGGGATTGCTATGGCAGACCGCGCGGGAGCCAGAATTATCAATATGGAATATACCCAGTTTCACCCGACGACACTTTTTCATAAAGACAGCAAACGGTTTTTGATTTCAGAGAGTGTGCGGGGCGAGGGCGCTGTGCTTAGAAATAAGAAACAAGAAGCTTTTATGGAAAAATATCATCCTATGAAAGATTTAGCCCCCAGAGATATTGTTACCCGGGCGATACTTTCCGAGATGACCGAAAGAAAAGAGAACTATGTTTATCTGGATTTAAGCAAAGTCGGCACAAAAGAAAAAATAAAAAACCGATTTCCCCATATCTACCATTCCTGCATGGAATATGATATTGATATTACAGAAGAAATGATTCCAGTGGTTCCGGCGTATCATTTTTCATGCGGAGGGATTTTTACTGATATTTTTGGAAAAACAACTTTAAAGCGGCTTTTTGCAGTGGGAGAAACTGCCTGTACCGGGCTTCACGGAGGAAACCGTCTGGCCAGCACCTCTTTATTGGAAGGACTGGTCTATGGACAAAGAGCGGTGGATTGTATTTATAAAAATTGGAAGAAATATAAGAAAATAAAAAAATATGAGATTCCTCAGTGGAAAGTGACAGGCGATGAAAAAGAGGATAAAGCGCTGATTTTTCAAGACTGGGGTACTGTCAAAAGCATTATGTGGAACTATGTGGGACCGATTCGCAATTCAAAACGCCTTGCCAGGGCTTTAAAAGACTTGAATCAGCTGGCCGATACAGTGGAAGATTTTTATCTTTACTGCTATCCTGAAAGAAATATCATCGAGCTTCGGAATGGAATCAGAACAGCCAAAGTTGTGGCGCTTTCCGCGTGGAAAAATAAAAAAAGCATTGGCGCGCATTTCAGGGAAGACTGATGGCGTGTGTTAAATGTATTGAAAATCAAGAAAATATCGAATGGGAAGAGCAAGAAGAAAAGCCTTTTTGGATTGATAGTCTTGAGTCATTGTTAGAAGGTTATTCTTATTCAGGTGTGAAAAAGTGTCTGGATTGCTCTTCTTTCTGGTTCTTTTCAAGCGAAGATATTTATCTGGATCCAAGAGACAGGGGCGGTCCCCCCAATTATGTGATCATTCGCGGAAAAAAACTTTCTCAGGAAGAGATTGATTTTATAATTTATCCAAAGGTCAAACATCTCCCGAAATTGCCTGAACATTTATTAAAATACTGGTTTATTGACTATTATATTCACCAGCTGGAAATCAAAGAACCGGATGGTCTCAAAGATTTTGCATCGAATCTTTCCGATACGATTTTTCCGGTTTTAAAAAACGCGCTTTTTCAATGGTATCTTGCTCACTATAAAGATGAAATTGAAAAAAGCTATTTAAGGGAGAATGACCCTTCTTTTATCCTTTTTGAAACAAAGGAATATTTTCATTTTTCTAAAGCTGTTTTTTTAGACTCTGAAAGACTTGCGTTTGTTTATGAAGATGATGAAAGCAATTCAAAGCTGGCGGTTTTTTCTATCGTAAAAAAAATGATGATTTTTGAAATTGTGCTTCAAAAACCCCTCTTTTTTTATTCACAATTAATAGAACCGATTATGGTGATAGAAAAATATCTTATAATCCTGCATCGGAAAAAAGAGGATGATTTGAATCAGTCTGTTTCTATTCCTGAGGCTTTTTCTGTCTATGATTTCGACGGAAACCTGATTCTTTTAAAAGAGCTGGAATGGGAAGCAGAAGAAATACCCTGGGCTTCCTTGATAGAGGGAACAACCCAAAACCGTTTTTTTCACAATTTTCATTTTTCGCTCAAAAATGGGTTTCTTTTTTATGCCCAAAAGCATCATTTGCTGGGTTTTGATTTGGAGAAAAGAATTTTAGTTTATAATTTCGATATTCAAGAGTCTTTTTTTACAGGCGAAGTTTTTTTTAAGGAAAATTCGCTTTTATGTTATTTGAGAAATGGAATGGTTGAGTACGATTTCAATGCGAATCAGATAGATAAAGGATATTGTATTGTCGAAGAAAAACCTGTTTTTATGTTTCCCAATTTTTTTACTTTTTTTCAAAATGGGCAGGCGGTGAATCCGAAAACTGGAACAAGAATCCAGTATCCTGAAATTATTGCGCCCTGTATTGGTGGAAGAGAAAGCGTTTTAGTGCCGTTTGAAAAAGAAATCAGGGTGATCGATGAAAAGGGAAATAATTTGGCAAAGCATTATTTTAAAATACTGGGAAGTTTTGATGAAGAGCCTCAGAGACTGGATCAAAAATCATTTTTTGATGAAGATTATTTTGCCGTGATTGGGCAGACAAAAATCATGACTCTGACGGATAAAGGGGAGAAAATAGGGGAATTTCGTTATGAAGGCTATCCGGTTGCTTTTAAAAAATTGGGGAATCAAAGAATTCTTTTTGTAGAGTCGGTTCATACCCGCAAGAAAGATATAGGTGAATGGCAGTGCCGGATTTTTGATTCTTCTTTAAGTCCTGTTTTTGAAAAAACAATTCTTTTTCAAGATCAGATTACAGCTCATCCCGATGGAATCTGGGCAGTTTTAGACTCTGAAAACGGATTTAAAATCAAACTGTTTTTTCCATGAGATTTTAAATCTCTTTATTTTCAAGGCTCATTTCCATTCGGATATGAGGGATGCCGGATTCGGCGACAAAAATATCCCCAACTACCTGAAACCCTGTTTTCAGGTAGAGATTTTTAGCTTTCAGCTGGGCGAAAAGATAGGCTTTTTTTATATGAATGCTTTTTAAATATTTCAGGGTTTGTTCCAAAAGACGGGTGGCAAAGTTCCGGTTTCTGTATTGTTTTAAAACAGCAACCCGTTCAATCTGGGCAGAGTTTGCCTCTTCCGGAAACCGGATCCTTAAAGTTGCGACATAAATTCCATCGTATTCATAAATCATATGAAGTGATTCATATTCCAGTCCGTCAAAATCAATTTCTTTTTTGACATGTTGTTCATTTTGAAAAACCTGCTTTCTGATATCCAGCGCTTTTTTAATTTCTTCCGCTTTGTCGGTGGGGAAAATAGAGTGTCTTTTTTTCATTTTTTTTTACTGACAATTTCGCTGAAACTGATTACTTTCTTATGATATTTCTTTCCATAATAAAGAGCTTCATCCGCTTTTTTGATCACAGTGATAATATCTTCATCCTTTTCTCTGACAGCTATTCCGCAGGTGAAAGTCGCCACATTGTAGGGAGGATTTTCTTTATGAGGGATGCCCTCGTTCATAATGTCTTTAAAAAGTCTCCATCCGACTGTAAAAGCGCCGGTTTCTTCCGTATAGGGAAGGATGAGAAGAAATTCCTCGCCTCCGAAGCGTCCGCCGAAATCTGATTTCCGTAAATTTTTATGAATTATTTTTCCAACCCTTGATAAAACTTTATCGCCTTCCGATTCGCCATAGACTGTATTGAATCTTTTAAATTTATCAAGATCCACCATAATAACCGAATATTCCATATTGTAGCGAGTGGAAAGCTGAGCCATTCTCTCTATTTCTTCATCCAGCGCTTTCCGGTTGGCAAGCCCTGTCAGAGGGTCTTTGAGAGCGCCGCTTTGAAGGTGGTAGATTTTATTTTCAAGATTTCTGAATTCAAGCATTCTCTTGATTCGAATTGCTAATTCTTCTTCGGTAAAAGGTTTGATAATATAGTCCATGACGCCGTTTTCAAACGCTTTCAGCCTATACTCTTTATTTTCAAGAGTAGTACAGGTGATAATATAAGGCTTGCGGATTTTTTTCTCTTCTTTTGCCTGAAAGACTTTATTGATTTCAGAAAGAAAATCAAGTCCTTCATGTTCAAAAAAAACTGTATCTAAAAGAATAATATCAATATTTTCAGATTCAATTATTTTAAGACCTTGCGAAGGTTCGCAGGCAATGATGATTTTTTCTTTGGAAAACTTTTGATGAACCACTGATTCGATGAGCTTACTGTCTTGCGTATTGTCATGAATCAAAAGCAAAAAATTTTTACGGTTCATTTAAAATCCTTTTCATTGCTTGAAATGAGAATATAAAATTTATAAAAAATAAAGGATTTTTTAAAATATTTTTTTGTCATTCATTCATTATTTTTTATACTTGTTTTCATGAATTTTAGTGTGTTTCAGAGATTCTTTTTTGATTGGCTTGAGAAATTCATCAGGATGTCCTATCGCAATCACAGCTTCGATTTTTAAATTTTCAGGGATTAACATCAGTTTTTTTTAAAAATCTTCCGATGTTTCACCCTTTTTACTTTTTCTCTCCCGTATCTGGATCCAGCATGCGCCCAGTCCCAGATCTTGAGCCTGCAGGAGTAAATATAAAGAAACGGCGGATGCTTCTTCTTTGAGTTAATGAGAGATCAAAACATTGGATTGTCTCCTATTTCATTTTTAAGAGTTTATGCAGCTGGATGCTGAACCGCACAGGAAGTCCTGATTCTAAGATCCACTGAGCCAGTTTTTCTTTTTCCAGCACCTTATAAACAGGAGAAAAAATCAGGTTGATTTTGTTGATTAAACGATGTTCTTCAATAAAGCGGACTGAAAAATCAAAATCTTCTTTATCAGAAATAACAAACTTCATATCGTCTTTTTCTGTCAGATATTTCAGGTTTTCAATATGAAATGAGGAGGGGTATCCGCTGGAAGGCGTTTTAACATCAATGATTTTTACTATTTCCCGCGGAAGAAATGAAATATCGACAGACCCGTTTGTCTCAATAAAAATTTTCTTTTTCATCACGAAAAGTTCTTTTAAAAGTTCTAAAAGCCCTTCTTTTTGTAAAAGTGGTTCTCCGCCTGTAATCAGGATATGGTCAACGGAGGGAAGGTAACTGATTCTTTCCGTCACTTCTTTAACAGGCAGTTCTTCTCCTTCGTTAAAGCTGAATTTGGTGTCACAGTAAAGGCATCGGAGGTTGCAGTTGGAAAAACGGATAAATATAAAAGGATATCCGCTTGCGCTTCCTTCTCCTTGAAGAGAATAAAAGATTTCGTTGATTTTGAGTTTCATTGAGGGTTTACCTGCCTGTTGTTTATTTTAAAAATCTGGTGGGGAATAGAGTCTAAGAGGTTGAAGGGTAAATCTTCTTTTGTAGCTGAAAGAAAGATTTGAAGTCCTGTTTCTCCTGCCAATTCCAGCATTTTTTTACGGTTTTCCGAGTCAAGTTCGGAAAAAACATCATCCAATAAAAAAACAGGATTTCTCTCTGTTTTTTTTTGAATCATGACTGCCTGCAAAAACTTAAGATAAAAAGATAATGATTTTAATTGTCCTTGAGAAGCATAATTTCGGGCAAGTCCAAAATCATAGGAAAGCAGAAAATCATCCCGGTGAATCCCGACAGAAGTATATCCTAATATCAAGTCTTTTTTTACATTTTTAATGAGTTGTGTTTCCATTTCGTTTTCATGGCAGGATGGTGTGTAAGTAAAATGAACATTTTCAAATGTTTTGGGAAGGTTTTTATATTCCTTGAAAAGAAGGTTGATTTCCTGGACATAGTGTTGACGCGTTCTCGAAATCTGACGGGAAAGGCGAATCAGTTCCTCATCCCAAAATGCAAGAAGAGCTGTTTCATGCTTTTTTAATACAGCGTTTCTTTGCTTTAAAACATTTTGATAGCGTAAAAGCTGATCAAAATAGGCAGGGTCAACATAAGAAATCAGGCGGTCGAAAAATCTTCTCCTGGAATCGGGGCTTCCTGTAATAATTTCATGGTCTTCTGAAATTGAAAAAACAAATGGGAATCGGATCAGAAGTTCTTTATATGAAGTAACTTTTTTTTGATCAAGAAGAAGTTCCTTGTTTTTTTTTCTGGATTCAAACTTGATTTCAAGACGGGAAGAGACTCCGTCTTCTTTCAGCCGGCAGGCAGCGTAAAAATCTTTCTCACCATGACGGATCAGATGGAGATCACTCATGTTTTTAAAACTTTTTCCGGATAGTAAAAGGGAAATACTTTCTAAAACAGTTGTTTTTCCGCTTCCATTGGGTCCGATAAAAAAATTAAAGGAAGGATGAGGGGAGATTTCAAATTCAGGATAAATTTTGAAGTTTTTTAAATAAAGGAATTCTAAAACCATAAAACCTTTTTTTGTCTCTTACAACACGCTTTTTTCTCCCATAAAAATTAATAAAAAAATTACTTTTGAAAAAGAGAAATCCAGAAAGCTTTTTTCTCAACCTTAATTTCTTCTTCCGCTTTAAAAAGAAATCGTTCTGTCATGCTGAGTTTGATTTTTGCTTCCTGATAAGATTTTTTTTCGAGAGCGTGAATGGCCAAATTATACTGAACCAGAGATTGCCTTAATAAAAAAAGACTATTCAGAATTTTTTTATTTTTTTTTGAATTATATTTAGGATTTTCATCAATTTGATCAAGCAAGGCAAGGGATTTTTTATCAATAGCGTCTATTTTATAAGAAGATAAAACATCTTTATTCAAAGGAATATCGACATCATTAATGGTATGATTTAAAAGAATTGAGTTGTTTTTAATGTTCATGATCATGCTTTGAATTTCTTTTTTGATAGATATCCATTCTTCATTTTGATTTCGGTTATAAAAATGAAAAGAAAGAATTGCGGCAATTCCTAAAAACCATATTAATGAAAAATAACGGAGAGATTTAGTGTTCATTTGATTTCCTTTCTCATTTTCTTTTGATTTTCGGATGGTTTCCAATTTTTATAAGAAAGTAAAAAAAATATTAAAAAAATTAGGTTTTTATTTTTTTTCAATTATTATATTAATCAAATCCATTGAAATGGAAAAAAAATGAATTTAAATGCACATAAAGATATTTTTATAAGCAGTTTGAAATATCGATTAAAAAATTTGTATTCAAAAGAAAAAAAATCAGTATTATTTTTAAACAAAGATTTAAAATGGGAACTGGAAAAAGGATTTCAAGACAGCTGCATTCTTTTAGGATGTGAATTTCTGGATAAAAAGCGTTGTTTTGAAAAATTTAATCAAGAAACAGGGTTTAAAAAATGCCGGAAAGGGATGATCAGTTTTTTTCATTCCATCTCTTTCAATAAACAGAATGAAGGCTATCTGGTAGTGGGGCAGTATTTTTCTTTAAAAGAAAAAATGAAACAAAAAAAAATATCTCTGCCTATAATAAATGATAAAAATAAAAAATATATATATTCCCAACTAATAAAAATGACTCATAAAATTCATACTTCAGGAAGTGATTCTATGAGAAACAAACAAAGCGATTTTTTTTATCACCTCTCGAAAAAGATTTCAGGCGGATTTATCCAAGTTGATTCTGAATTCAAAATCATATTTTCCAATTCATTGATTCATAAATGGTTTCATATAGACCAGAAAAAATTGAAAGGAATGTTGATTTACGATTTTTTTGAAGGATTGGTTGAAAATCTCGCTGTTTTTAAAGAGAAATTGATGAATCTTGATAAAAAGAAAATCTCGTTTTCGGTTAAGGATCAAAATTCTGAAAGAAACTATTTTTTTTTAAGAAAGATAAAAGATCAGGATAAGGAAATTTATTTTTTTGAGAAAGACAACCGGGGAAAACAAATTGCTGTTTTAAAAGAAAAACTCAAAAAATCGGAAAAAATAAAGAAAAATTTTCTCGCAAATCTCAATCATGAGCTGAGAACTCCTTTAAATGGAATTATTGGATTAAGAAGGCTTTTAGAAACAACCCCTTTAGCTTCTGATCAGAAAAAATATCTGGAAATGATGAAGTGTTCAGGGGAAATTCTTCTGAATAAAATCAATAATTTATTGGAATTATCGCTTTTAGAGAAGGGAAAGTATGTTAAACAGGAGAAAAAATTAAAAATCAAAGATTTGTTTCGAGAAATCAAAAAATTGGCTTCCGATAAAAATTATAAAGATTTAAAAATTGATTTTGAAACTTATGGAAATGAAGAAGAAGAAATCAATGCGGATGAAAAAAGCATTAAAAAAATAATCGGGCATCTCATTGATAACGCAGTGAAATACACAGATGAAGGCAGTATCCAGATTAAAATTGAAAAAATGGAAGACGCGCTTCAATTCAATATTTCAGATACAGGAATCGGGATTCCAAAAGAGAAGATAGCCAAGATTTTTACGCCATTTTATCAGGCTGATTTAAGCAGCGCAAAAAGACATCAAGGCTTGGGGACGGGACTTTCTTTTGTCAAAAAAGCGGTAAATATGCTTCATGGCAAGATTAAGGTTGAAAGCCTTGAAAAACAAGGCACTCATATTGTCTGCGAAATTCCTTGCAGAAATATTGACAACCAATCAGATATATCAAAAGAAAAAACAGATCGAGAAGAAAAAATGATATTAATAGTAGATGACAACCAGGTAAACAGCGTTTTTTTATCTAAATTAATCGAAAAAAAAGGCTACAAGACTGAAACTGCTCCAAGCGGATTTAAAGCGGTGGAGATGCTTCAAAATAAAAAGTATTCACTTGTCCTTCTGGATATTCAAATGCCGGGAATTGACGGATTTGAAACGGCTAAAAGAATGAGAGCGGTGGAAAATAAAAACAACGAGCTGGTTCCCATCATTTTTTTAAGCGGTTATTTCGGGGAAGAAGAATTGAAAAAGGGACAGTCTCTGGGAATCGAGGCCTATCTTTCTAAGCCGCTGGATCTGGAAATGTTATTTGATAAAATCGATGAAGTTTTAAACGGAAGTTTATAAAACTCATTTTAAAATCATTTAAAAAATCACTATTTTTAATATTGGGAAAATCTAAAAAAAGAGAGGAGAAAGATATGAAAGTAGAAGCATTGTTTAAAATGACCTATGGAATGTATATTATTTCCACAGAATACGAAGGAAAAAAAAACGGACAGGTAGCCAATGTGGGCGGACAAATTACAGACAAGCCTGCCAGAGTCAGTATCTGTCTCAATAAAAATAATTTAACCTGCGAATTGATCCAGAAAAGAAAGGCTTTTACCCTTGCGATTCTCAATGAAGACGCTCCTTTGAAATACATTGGAAACTTCGGATTTAAATCAGGAAGGGATGTTGAAAAATTTGAGAATTCTAAATATATTGAAAGTAAAAATTTCAAATTGCCTATCCCGACTGAATACACTGTTTCTTATCTCGAAGCTGAGGTAGAAGAAGTGCAGGATATGGGCAATTACTGTGTTTTTATTGGAAAAGTGGTTGATGCAGACATTATCGGAGAAGGCAATCCGATGACCTATGCTTATTATCATAAAGTAAAAGGCGGGCTGACCCAAAAGAATGCTCCTACTTATGTCGATCCAAAAACGGCAAAAGCGTAAAGAAACAGGAGAATGAAATGAAAGCGGTAGAAATGAAAAAAGGCGTCTATTGGGTAGGCGGAATAGACTGGGATTTAAGAAATTTTCACGGTTATTTGACACAAAGAGGATCTACCTATAACGCTTATCTGATTATTGATGAAAAAATCACTTTGATTGATACGGTGAAACACTATCTTTATGATGAAATGATAAAAAGAATTTCACAGATTATTGACCCGAAAAAAATAGATATTGTGATTTCCAATCATGTGGAAATGGATCATTCGGGCGGGCTTCCGCAGCTTTTAAAACTCTGCCCGAACGCCCAGCTTTTCACTTCTCCCAGCGGGGAAAAGGGGCTGAAAGCCCATTTTGGGGGAGAAGGCTGGAATTTTAAAGTAGTGAAAACCGGTGATAAAATCAATATCGGGAAACAAAATCTTCAGTTTGTTCTGGCGCCTATGGTGCATTGGCCGGATAATATGATGGTCTATCTGGAAGAGGAAAAAATCCTTTTTTCAAACGATGCTTTTGGGCAACATATAGCTAGTTATGAAAGGTTTGATGATGAATATTATCTTGATATCGTAATGGAAGAAGCCAAAAAATACTATGCTAATATTGTCCTTCCTTATGATACCAATACTCAAAAAGCGTTTCAGGATGCCTCAAAACTCGATATAAAGATGGTTGCGCCGAGTCATGGGATTATCTGGAGGAAAAATGTAGGAAAAATATTTGAGGCTTATCAAAAATGGATGACGAATCAGACTGAAAACCATGCTGTTATTATCTATGATACAATGTGGAAGTCCACGGAAAAAATAGCTTATGCCTTGGCGGAGGAAATGGAGGCGAAAGGAGTTGCTATTCATATAAAAAGCCTTCAGACCAACCATATTTCAGATATCATGACCTGTGTTCAGACTGCAAAGTATATTTTTGTCGGGTCTCCCACTTTGAATAATAATATCTTACCCAATGTTGCCGCATTTTTAACTTACATGAAAGGGCTTCATCCTAAAAACCGGATTGGAATGGCGTTTGGTTCTTATGGATGGGGGGGGCAGAGTGTGGCTTTAGTAGAAGGCGTGCTTCAGGAAATGGGAATGGAAGTATTACCGAATATCCGCATTCAATATATTCCTGACACTGAAAAACTAAAAGAAGAAGTCAAGACAAAATTATCTCAAATTTCTTAAAATGAAAGAAAGCTTCGGCTTTCTTTTTTTAGGAAAAGAGATGAATCAGAAAAGAAAAAAAGAGAATCAGATTATCAAAAATTTTTTTGAAAAAATTTCCGGCAGGGATAGTTTCAGAAGATTTTAACGAATAACGGTAAATTTCTTTTTCTTTTGAATAGAAAACAAGAATACCGATTTCCTCTCCTTTTTCAACAGGGGCTTCAATTTTTTCTTTCAAATGAAACTGATAGACAAGGGGAAGAATGGTTTCTTTGGGAAGCGTTAAGGTAATTTTTTCCGGCATATCAACCAATAGACTGTTTTTTTGTCCTTTCCAAACCTGAATTTCAGGTTGTTTTGGAAAAACAATTTCTGTTGTCTGAAAAGAATGAAAGCCATAATCCAAGAGTTTTCTAGCATCCAGTTCTCTTTTTTTGATTCCTTCCCTTGAACTTTTTCCTTCGACACCTAAAATAACCGCAATCAGCCTTGTATTGCCTCTTTTTGCGGTCACAGCGATGTTGAATCCTGATTTATTGATAAATCCTGTTTTCAATCCATCGACGCCTTCTACGCGTCCTAAAAGGTTGTTGTTGTTGAATTGGCGGATTGGTTTCGCTTTTTTCCTGAAAGGAGGTTTATTTTCCTGAAGAGGATAGGTCAGTTCTGTTAATGAGTGGAGTTCTTTTAAAGATTCAGGATGAGACTGGATATAATAACGGCAGAACAAAGCAAATTCTTCCGCTGTGATTTGATTATTTTCACTAAGTCCGGCAGGGTCTTCAAAGTGGAGTGTTTTAAAACCGAGTTTTTTTGCGGTCTGGTTCATGAGCTGAGCGAAATTTTCAACATTTCCTGAAAGATAATACGCAATTGCAACAGCAGCGTCGTTGCCTGATGGAATGGCAAGCCCTTTCATCAGTTCAAACAAGGTCACTTTCTGCCCCGGTTCTAAAAACATCCTTGCCGTTTTTTTGGGGAGTTTTAAGGCCCAGGAAGCTTTTGTAATAGGGATAATGGAAGATTTTGAAACCACGCCTTCCTTGATTTTTTCATAAAGGATATGAAGGGTCATCAGTTTGGTAAGGGAAGCAGGAGGAATAGGAGTTTTTTTATTTTTCTCAAATAATATCTGACCAGTTTGATAATCGATTAAGATAACCGATTTTGCGTAAATGTTTTCAAATGTTGGTTTTTCTTCTTTTTTTGAGTTTTGAGAATACTGAATAGAGGTTTTTTGCGTTTTTTTAACACTGTTTTTTTTCTTCTTTTTCGCAAAAGATTGAAGGGGAAGGATAAAAATAAGAAGGATTGAAAGAATCAAGATTGCCTTTTTCATAAAAATTAAATTTAAGATTATTTTATCGAATTAACAAATAATGATTCAAAATCTTTGAATATTTTTTTTAAACCGACAGTTGAGACTGCCGGTTTTATAAAAATAGGATTTTTTTAAAGTTTTTTTCCAATAACAAATTGAAGAATCGAAAGAACGACTCCGATACCGGTCAAAATCGGTGCGGCAATAGAAAGTCCCTGAATGGTTCCTTTTAAACTCTTCACATATTCTTCTTCTGATTTCATGGTTACCAGATATTTATATCCTTTTTCATGAGGAGCCTGAATTCTCACATATCCTTGCCCGTCTGAGGCTTCGCCCACAACAAAAAGGTTGTTGTTGACAGGGATGATGCTCTCCTCATATCGGTATCCAAGAGTTCTTGAGCCGCCGAAAGGAGAAAGGCTGAATGAAAATCTTCCGAAGGAAAGAGCAGAACCGGATGATTCCCCGGGAACAAATCGATCCAAAACTTTTACCGTATCCTCAATCACAGCTCCTTCCAGACTGACCTCGACTTTTCCGGTGCCGTCGTTTAAGTAAAAAGGAATTTGATTGGTATTGGAAGAAAGGCATTCTTCCTGAGTTACTCTGCGGGTTCTGGAATTCCCCTTTTCATCTGTATAAGACTCTGTGGTTTCATATTTTCTGTAAACAGCGGAACGGTAATAAACACATTCCCTTTCAGTGAGTTCTGAAATAAGGGGTTCGCTGCTTTCAATTTTCCCCCAGATTCTGCATCTTTCATTGAAAGAACCGGCTCCGATTTCATCAGAAATTGATTTCGCAGTCTCAACAAGCTGTTTACAGTTTCTTTTTTCAGAAGAAAGAACGCTGAAAAGAGATTTTCTTTTCGAAGCCGCGACAAAGAAAAGAATAACCCCGATTATAAAGCTAATGACTCCAGCTATTAACCATCCCATTGAATCCTCCATTTTTTTATTCTTTAAAATATAAAATATAAATCATTCAAATGAATTTTCTAAAAAAAAATAAAAATTAATTTTTATTTATTAAAGAAACAGTTAAATTTAATTTTTACTGAATCTAAAGAATTACCCAGTATTTATTAAGGAGAAAAAACTTATGACAAAGATCAGCATTAATACACTGAAAAATGAAAATATTATTGATATTACAGATAAAGTCAATGAAGAAATTGCGAAAAATAAAATGACAGAGGGGGAAATTTTTCTTTATCTTCCCCATACCACCTGTGCGCTCGTTGTTACTGAAAAAACAGATTCCGCTTATAAATACGATTTTTTGAAAGCCTCAAAAGAAATGGTGAAAAACTATGCTTTTAAACATGTCGGAGGCAATGGGGAAGCTCATTTTAAAGCAGCCGTATTCGGAACCAGCAGAAACTTGATTGTATCCAATGGAAAGCTTCTTTTGGGGGAATGGCAGGGAATCTTTCTTGTGGAGTTTGACGGGCCCAGAAACCGTGAAATTATGATTAAATTCAGAGCTTAAAATGAAAAAATTAATTTTTCCTCTGTTTTTTTTTCTATTTATTTCTTATCCTCTTTCCCTTTCAGCTCAGGATGAGTTTTATGAAACTATAAGAAATGAATTTCAAGGGATTAAAAAACAATACGATACTTTTAAAACTTTTCCAGTACGGATGAAAATCTTAACCGAATTTTTTACAGAAATTGCCAAGATTTTTTATGAAAAAACAAAAGAAAATTCTACAATTTCTTCTTTTTATGATCAGGGAATAGCGGAAGCCTTTATTGACACAACCCTTTTTCTTAATTTTTTTGAAGATAAAATCTACGAGGGGCAGCTTATTAAAGTCTTTGGTCATGGGCTTCAAAAAACTATTCCCTCTCTTCGTCAGGCAATTCTTCAAATCAGCCGTCAAAAACAATATTCTTATTTTAATTTGGAAGACTGGGATAAAAAAAAATTTCTTGATACTTTTTTTGAAAGTCTGCTGATTCTGATCCGCCAGAATCTCGATAAAATGGAAAAATCTTCGGATGAAACCCTTCTTTTCCTTTCCGGTTATATGGGAGGGCTTTCTTTCTACATTGGGTTCAACCGATTTTTTGACAATCAAATCCAGCTGGATGCGCTGACGGAAATCTTTGTCCAGCTTGCCCGTCCTCAGGAAAAGAAATCAAAGTAAGAAACAACTCACACACAGTTTACTGAACACAATCGTTGCCGAAGTTGCCCGAACCAACGGGAGCCAATTTGGGCGAAGCGGACCGGGTACTCGTTGTTAAATGTCGTTGTCCGATATTTTATTTATTTTTGCTGTAACATTTTATAAAATCATTTAATTCTTTCAATACATCTAAATCAATAACTTCCTTCGCAATATTTGGAATACCATTTAATATAAAATCACTTATTGTTTGTTCAAAATATTCAATTTTATCATCAGAAAATTGGTTTGTAGCCTCTAAATGCCATTTTATACAATCATTATATATGTCAATATCTAAATCAAATCTTGCACCCATATAATGTGTAGAACTTTTATAAAATTTAATAATTTCATTTTTTTCCAAAATTAAAAACCCCTTTTTTCCCTCAAGGGCAATGACACCTAACGATTCTCTGTGTATGCCACATTTGCCGAAGGCAAATGTGGCTGTACTCAGCCCGAGCCGGTACTCCGGCGATGCGTATACACATAGTTAGGTAATGGGTGGAAACAAAGAAAGATTTATTTTAAAATTCTGAATTTGTTCATAAATACTTAAATTGTCAGTTTTTTTCAAAAATTTAAATATCTGTTCTAATGATTCGGGATAAATAAATCCCTGTGGAATTTCTATATCATTTTTATTATAACAAACCATTATAGGTGATGAATATACTTTTTGTAATTTAAAACTATAATACTCATCAGGAGATTTAGTACTTTTTTGGCAACTAATATCAATATTATTAATTGTTTTTATTGTATCTAAAATGTCCTTAAAATTGTAAACAAAATTCACTATCCCGCCAAATTAATTTTTTCAATTTCATAAAATTTATCTATAATCATTAAAATACTATCTAATAGGCTGTTTGTTTCAGATGGGTCTGCGTTTTGAATACTATTTAATATTTTGTTTAATTTCTCGTATTCTTCTTGTTTCAAATTGTTAAAATTTTTAGTGTCTTTTATATCCTGTTCAGTTTCTTTTTTATTTAATTTTTTAAATTTTTGCAGAGTATTAATTGAGTTAATTATCGAATTTGTTTTATTTATTGAATTATACTCAATAAAGGTTTCCCACTCTTTCATATCCTCAACCCTATTAGAATAAAGTTCCTTTAAATCTTTATTAATCAATAAAGTAAAAATATGCATCAATGTCATTTCACAAATTCTATTAATAGTGTGTTTAATCGCAATTTTTTTATCTTTTTGAGTCGAATACGCCCAAATATCAAAATCTAAACAATGCCCCGCAATCGTATCATCTTCTTTTTGAAAAATTAAGATATGTAAATTGGGTAAATTTAATTGTTTATTAATAGATTTTGCTTCAACAGCACCTAATATATTTTTCATTTTGATAAATCCTCTTAGTTGTTTAAGTTATAAATTTAGTAATAAATACCTCAAAAAATAAATTTATAATTTTTCCACCTTTCACCTAACATTTCCAGCGTATGCGACATTTTCACCGTAGCGGAGGTGAAAATGTGGCGAAGCCCAAGCGACCAAAGGGAGCGATGCGCATTACGCCGTGTTGTGCGAAGGATTTAGGCTGAATAGTGTAGATACCATATATATGCATAAAGACTTACTATCTTTAAATATAAGGCATCTACATTTATTTTCATATTTATATTTTTAATTATCCCCTTATAACAATCCATTCATGTTTACAGAATTTGCAACTCGTACTGTATAATCTCATAGTATAGGTTGTTAAAACTCGAGATGTCCCCGGGGAAGTTAATGATGGAATACTGTTAAAGCTTGATCTTAGTATTAATTTTCCCTGTGCAAAATAACGCTTACATGAAGGGCAGCGTTTTATTGAAAGGAAAAACATTATAAGAAAAAGTAGAATTATAGCGATTAAAGTTAGTATTACTGGGAAAAAATAAGATTTATTCCATGAAAAATAGATACCTGCCATACTTACAAAGATAATAACAGGGGATAGCACCCACCATTTAAAATTTTTTAATTCTTTATCAGCAAGGATGTTATGTGCTTCATCAATATCAAGAGTTGGTTTTTCCGGGTCAGCCTCACGGTTAATAAGCTCCGGCATGGATTTCAAATTTTCATAATATTCAGGTGATAGTTTTTCCATTGCATCAAAAATATGCCATCTGACCTTCATAATTCTTTTTTTATCATAAGCCATTGTTGTTAATGCAGCAGAAAGTCGATTATAATGTCCACAGCTTGTTTTTATAAAATCAATCAGCTTCACAATATAATCATTGTTAAAATCATCTTTGCTTATTACGGTAGCCAAGTTGTCTAAACAATTATGATCACTTACCTTGTTTGAAGAATTAAATTCTTTTAATATTGTGTCAAGTGCTGAATACAGCTCCTCTCCCTGTTTTTGATCCAGTTCTTTGAAAAAGTCATCATAAACTATATTTCGCATTATGTAACCTCATTTTTTTATTGAAAATAATTAATATTATATTGGTTCTCAAAATATTTATAAGCCTAAAGCTTTCCGATAACTCCATATACAACAAATCTTTCGCATATTCCTGATACACTTGCAAAGTACGAGATTCAGTCATCCAGCGGGTTCCTTACATTTCTAATAGTCTGAATACTCACATGAGTATCAATCTCATTTATTTCAATGGATTTATGATCCGGTAATTCCTGAATCATCCTCAAATCAGACCATGCTTCTCATCAATGGGCTGCAAAACTTTGTCTTAAAGCATGGAGTCTTTTATATTTTTTAAAACAAATCATCCAGGTGAATCTTATCCGCCAGAGATTTTTCTTCCTGATAAATCTCTTTTTTATACTTCATTTTCAGCGGCAGCCAGATTTCATTGTAAGCTTTGGTCAGTTTTTCAGACTCATTTTCAGTCTCAGTATTTTCTTTCAGCCGGAAAAAATAATTCGGGTCTGTCAATCCTTTTTCAACCACTTGGATTGTATCCGATACATCCAGCGCAAATTTTTTGGAGTAGAAAACTAAAAGACCGGTCAATACGAAAAGAATCGTGATAATAATCACCAGATTAAATCTGGACTCCAAAGACATTCCTTCGTAATCAATATAATAGATATTGAATCTTTGATATTGAAATGAATTGATATTCTGCATTTCTATAAGGCTGGCATCGATTTTTTTCTCAAAAACAGTCTGTTTGTCAAATTCCAGTATAAGGATTGTTTTATCTTTTTCTAAGACTTTTGTCATCATTTCATTAAAATCTTTGGAATAAAGAATGGAAAGCTGCATGGTTTCATCAAAAACAGTCTGGAAATTTTTCTCTTTTATTTCCTTGAGATCGCTGCTTCCCCAAAGTCCAGTAAGATTGACCGTGATCACACTGAGGATGATAAAACTGATGACAGAAGAAATAATAAAATTCATATGCTGCTGGGTGATTTTTGATTTCAAGAAATTCAGGTTTTTTAAGAGTTTCAAAAATCTCATCATTCTGAGAATTCGGGTAACGCGGACAATTTTAACGACTTTCAGGAGGTTTAAAACCCCAATAATGCCGACGGCACCTACGCTGTCGCCTGATTTGAAAAGAAAATAAAGCATGGGTCCTGAGTTTAGAAAAAGAAGAGGAATAGAGCTTGCAAAATCGATCCATCCCAGTTCGCTGGAAAGGTATTTTTTTGTTTTTTTATTTCGAGCCGCATAAAAAAAGCGGAACCCGAACTCAACAGAAAAAATCAAGTCAAAAATAAATCCGGAAACCAGAAGAGCATGTTTGAAAGAAGTGGAAAAAGCTGATACAACGGCAATTTCTTCAATGATTGTCTGCGCGATAACAAGTATAATTGTAAATGTTATGAAGTTTTCAATAAACTTTTTCATTTTTTTTCCTTTACCATCTATTTTCTCGAGCTACAAATTCCAGGTCAAAAAGAAGATTTTTATTCAATCCTAAAAAATCACACTGTTTCTGAAACAGATTGAATAAACTTTTCTCAGGGTAATCCGCTTTTTTATTATTTGCAGCAGCTTGTTTTTGTTTAAAATTGGCAAGGTAGAGAAAAATGCGCAGAAGATCTCCCCTGATATTCATGACCGTCTCATAATTGAGTTTATTTTTGTTTACCGAGGCTTCAATTCCTGTAAAATAAATGGGTTCGGGGACATTGCCGAATTTATCCCGCATATATTCTCCCAGGATTTGAAAGAATTTATCATATCCTTCCCGGTAGGTGAAGTATTTTTCGATAAAGTGTGTGTTTCCCCCATGAGTGAATCCGTCGGCGACAACGGGATAAAAAAAGGCGGATACACGCAGAAAATCAATCAGAAGTTTTGAATTCGTGATTGGTTTGGTAAAAATGTAGGCTGATCCATAGATTCTTCTCCCTGATATGGCTGGAATATAGCGGTCTATAATATCACTGTTCCAAAGAGTAATGACATTATAATATAATTTCCGGATTGAATCTTTTTGTAGAAGAATATCAATGTTGTGCTCGAAATAGGATTGATAATCATTTTTAATGACATTTTCTCCAAACATGGACCACACTGGAGAATTGAGAAGGCTGGAAAGATAATATTTAATTTTATTGGAAAGAGTATGAATCAGATATTTTTCACCGAAAGACATGAAATTTTCTTTCAGCGTAGCCTGTTCCATATGAATATCTTTTTGTTTCAACATCATAGCAATATCATTAATTTTTAAATGAATGATTTTTTGAAAATTCTCTTCAACATCGTCATTAAATTCAAGCTGGGAAATGACGCCTTTGGTAATTTTTTCAACTATCTCTTCTGTCATACTGTCTTCCTTAAGATTAAGTTCTATTTTCTTAAATTTAAGAATGAATGAGAACTAAAAGTAATAAAATATAAAATTTTTAATAGATTTCTTCCGGCACTTTTTCGTTTGAAAAAAGTTCTTCTTCCAAAAGACTGTCTTTTTCAGACTGCTGGGTCTTATCTATCTGTAGCGAATCTTTCTGATTTTTTTTATTTTGAAAGTTTTTTTCAATCTCTTTTATCCACTCCTGTGCCGGCTGATAATAACTGGATGAGACAAAGTTTTCACGAATCAGGTTGAAGTTTTTTAAAGATTCCTGATAATTATTGGTTCTGAAATAAATAATACCCCGTTTAAAAAGAGCTGCTGGATCGTAGTCTAAAAACTGGTTGGAAAGAACCTGGGTAAAATAAAAAAGAGACTTCTGGTAAGCAAGTTCTTCCAGATAAAAATCTCCCAGATTAAAATACGCTTCTTCCACAATAGGTTCTTGGGGAAAAAGAGAAATCAGTTTTTTCAAGAGAAAAAAAGCTTCTTCTTTTTTTTCATTTTTAAAGTATTTTCTAGCTTCGGACAGAATTTTTCTTTGAATCGCAAATTTTAAATCCTGATAAATATCTTCAGGAATCATACTTTTATTAAAAAGAGTGAGAAGATAAAGCGAAGTGTCTTCCTTTTCAATCAGAATCTCAAAAAAACGGCGGTTTGCGATCTGCATTTCCGCTTTCGAGAAATAGGAAAGAGAATTGTCGATATAATTCTCGAAAAAATAAAAATATCCCAGTTCCAGATAAATGTGTTTTTTCAATTCCTGAGAAGCGGTCACCAGATTCTCTTTTAAAAGTAAATCAATTCCTTCCGGATAAGCGTTGAGAAGTCTCGAACTTCTTGCCAGCCCCAAAATAATCTGGGATATCAGTTCGTTTTGATAAGAAGAAGTTTTATAAAGCTCCAGAAAATATTTCTGGCTTTTTTGAATCAAATCTGTACTCTTATCCTTAGTTCCTTGGAAAAGAAAAGAATAGGCAGTATAAAAACGGGCTTTGAAAATCTTATCCTTATCTTTTACAGAGTCCGCGGAAGCGGTAAAACTGATAAATTGAAAAGCGGCTTTCTGGTATTCCCCATTTCTGAATAATAAAATTCCTTCTCTGTAGATTTTATATTTGTTGAGAGGAGTTTCTTCTTTATTAATATGGATGTTGATATTATTATCCGTATTTTTTATCTCAATTTTCTCTTCATGGGAGGGGAGTTCTATCTGGTAGGTGTAGTCCGGTTTTTTTTGCTGTTCTTTGACCACCCTTTCTTTTTCCTCTCGTTTTCTTTCGTCTTTTAATTCTTTATAATAAATAATCTGAGGAGTATTTAAAAAGTTTAATTTTCCTGTAAAATAAAGAAGTCCAATAATACCAATCAAAAAAATAAAAAGCATGGTCGGTATAATCCAGAATGGAAATCGGTTCATTTTATTTATCCTGTATTTTTCTTTCTAATAATAAAACTTCTTTTTTGTTATATTTCATAAAAATTTTATCGGCTTTCACTTCTTCTATCATTAATTTTGCTTTCTTTTTTTCATTGAGTCTGTAATACATGACGGCTTGGTAAAAAAGGAGTTTTTTCTGTACAAAATTACTTTTTAATTTTTTTGAGAGACTTTCAGCATCAGTTAAAAATTCTTTGTATTCTTTCTTTTTGTATCTTGTGTTAAAAACAGTATTCACTTCATCGATTTCTTTTTTGAGTTCTTCAGGAGTCAGAGTTTCTTTTTTTTCTTCTTCTGTGTTTTCTTCTTTTTTGACGACAGGCTCTTTGAGAGGATAAATTTTTTCAAGTTCTAAAGGAGGGTGTTTGAGAGTGTCCGGAAGAGCGTTCCATTGAATCTCAGGCTGAAAGCGAAATTGAATACTGACCGGGAAAGTGATATAAAATTCAGGCAGTTTTTTTGAGTCCAGACTGATGACAGAAACAGGTTTGGATAACGAATTGGTGCCTGAAACAACAAGGGGATTCTCATAATTATAGATAGAAACAGCGGTAACAGCGTAAAAGAATTTTCCCTGAGTATTGACCTTGTCCAGATATACAGTGTTGTCGGATGGGATTTCTCCTACTTTATCAGCAATATTTATCGTATTCTCATTGATAGACTGGGTGGAACGGTAAATTTTAAAACTTTTGATTTTTTCGCCTTCTGCGGGTTTTTCCCAATTAATCCAGATTTCCGAGTTTTGAGGAATGAATTTTGCTTTTATGTTTTGAACAATCCCTGAAGCCGCAAAAAAATCAACCGGATTGAAAGTATAGTTCTGATCCGAAAGAATGGCAGTGTTTTCTTTGTCATCCATGACTACTGAAACAAAATAATAGTATTTTCCAGTTTCGCTCGGACGGTCAAAAGTCTGTGAAACATTAAAGTCAACGGTTTTAACCAGACTGCTTTGAAGCGGGACAAAGTTTTTTCCTTTGAGGGGGTCGCTTAAGCGGTAAATTTTATAAAATGCCCTCGGGTTGTCAATGGTTTCCCAGCTGATGACAATAAAACCTGATTTTTCATCAAAATAACAGTTGATCAGAGAAACAAAATTTTTTTCTTCTGATGAGACTTTGTTATTATTAATAAATAGAAATAATAAAAAAAATAGGAATAAATAGTTTTTTTTCGTTTTCATGCAATCATTTTTCGGATTTTTGAGTAAAAAAATAAAGAGGTGTTTTATGGTAATCTTTGTTTCCGAACTAGTCATCCTGCTTCTGGCTATGGTCTGGTTTTTTGTCTCTCTTGCGAAAGAAAACTCTTGATAAAGTAAATTTGTATTTCTATGATTGAAATCAAATAAACTCAAAAGTAAAATATAATAAATAGGATCATTTATGGATATTGCATTTGTAAAAAAATATTTAGATAGTCAAAAAGAAAAAGTTATTGAAATCTATAATTTTGAAAATAAAAAAGTCAAATATTCAGAAAAAATCAAAGGCTGGAAAATTGATAAGTTTAGAGGGGATGAAGAAATCGTCAGAGCTTTTATTCTGGCTAAACTTGTGAACGAATTAGGCTATAAACCTGAAAATATTGAAATTGAAAAACAGTATGATATCGGCAGACCCAAGGTAAACAAGCCGAGAATTGATATTATTGTAAGAAAAGATAATGGCGATGTTTTTTTATATATTGAACTCAAAAGCCCGCAAGATTATGAAAAGGACAAAGATGAAATCATTGAAAAGCAGCTTTTTAATCTTGCCTCTCAAGAAAAGGGGCAGAGTAAGAAGGTAAAGTATCTTGTTCTTTATACTTTTGAACTGTTTGAAAATGAAATACAAGACAAGTGTATTATAATTGATTATGAAAAATATGAGTCTTTTGATTCATGGAAAGAAGTCAGAGATTTTGCGGATACTCTTCCGGCTCATTACGGAAAAGCAAAAAAAGAACCGTATATAAAAGGCGGAAAAAAAGATTTATTCAAAAAATTTACCCATGATCAGTTAGATTCTTTAAGAAAAAATCTTCACAATGTTCTTTGGGGCGGGGGCGGCACAGATGATAACGATGTTTTTTCTTCTTTGGTTAATATCATCTTAGCCAAAATTCAGGATGAATCCGAAAAAAAAAGCGGTGAAAAATATGATTTTCAAAATTTTGCCTTTCAAGAAGAAAAAGATGAAACTTTTGAGTCCAAAGAAACTCTTTTTGAAAGAATAAACGAAGTTTACAAAAGAGCATTGAAAAAAAGATTAAATATTATTGATGAAGCAAAGCTCAAAAAATCTTTTGTTATTGATGAAAATAAGTTTTCGTTAAGTAAGCTAAAATACACAATTGCAGAATTAGAAAGATTTAGTTTTGTGGATGGGAAAAACAGTTTTAACGGAAAAGATATTTTAGGAGACTTTTTTGAAGGAATTATCAGAGAAGGATTCAAGCAATCAAAAGGGCAATTTTTTACTCATATTAATATTGTAAAATTTTTATTATGGGGATTACAGCTTGATAAATTAGCTATTGAAAGGGTCAATAACGATTTAGAAATTCCCTATTTAATTGATCCAAGCGCTGGTAGTGGAACATTTCTTATTGAGTATATGAAATTTATAACTGAAAACCTTAAAAGAAGATTCAAAGAACAACTCCACGAATCAAGAGATGTAGAAGACAAATTTCATCAATGGTTTATGCCGGATCATAGAGAAAATAAATGGGCTAGCAATTTTATTTATGGGGTAGAAATCAATTTCAACCTTGGAACAGCTTCAAAAGTAAATATGATTTTGCATGGTGATGGCTCAACAAATATTTTTGTGAAAGACGGATTATTGCCTTTTAAATTTTATGACAAAGAAACTGCTCCAAACTTCCTAAAACAATTTGAACAAGATAATACTTATTTTGAAAAAGAGATTAACGGGCAGTTTGACTGTATTATTACCAATCCACCTTTTAGTGTGGATTTAGACAATGACACAAAAAAGAGTGTTAAAAATGAGTTTCTTTTTGGTGATAAAAAGAACTCTGAAAATCTTTTTGTAGAAAGGTGGTATCAGCTTTTAAAACCCAATGGGCGTTTTGGCGTGGTCTTGCCTGAAAGTGTTTTTGATACCACAGAAAACAAATATATCCGGCTTTTTATTTATAAATACTTTAAAGTGAAAGCTGTTGTTTCTTTGCCTCAGCTTACATTTGAACCCTTTACCAGTACAAAAACAAGCCTTCTTTTTGCTCAAAAGAAAACCAAAGAAGAGATTGAAAAATGGAATGAACTTTGGAATCAATATTCAACTGAATGGACTAAATTAAAAACTAGATGTGAAAGACTTTTAGATGTTTATATTGATAAAGAGGATATTTCAAAATATTCTTCAGTAAATAAGCTGGAAGAAACAGAAGAAAGAGCTATTTTAGTAAGAATGTTAAAAGATTATATTTCCGAAGAAGATTCAAATTTAAATTTTATTCAATTATTGGAAAAGTATAAAGATGAGATTGGTTATAGCGAAAACAAGAAACTTTCAAAAATAAAAAAGAAAATACCTGAATATATAAAAGTTTTTGTAAAAGGAAAGCCACAATCTGATTTTAGAGCTATTAATAGAGAATTAGAAGAAGATATTAAAAATAATTTACTTTTCTTTTTTAAAGATATAATAGTAGATAAAAGTATCAGTATTCGGGAAATTTTGGAGACTTATAATTATGAAGAAATAGAGATTCCAAGAGATGAAAAGAAAGGCTTAATTCATTTTGATTCTGATACTTCCGATGTTTTTGGTTTTGTCAATACATGGTGGGTTTTCGGTGAAGTTGCCAAGGAACTGAACTATAAAATCTTTATGGCTGAAGTGGAACATATCGGCTATAAAAGGACAAAAAGAGGCGAAAAACCCATGCCAAATGAACTTTATCGTGAAGGAGAACTATTTTATTCTGATGGAAGTAAACATTTCGGTATTTTAATAGATGATGGAATCAAAGAAACAGCTTTAGATTATTTAAGGGAAGTTAAATGGGATTAAACAATAAAAAACAAATTTTGGAAGAAAAAATTAAGGGGATTCTTTCCGATTATAAAAAAAAGTATGTTTATCAGAACGGTATAGAGGAATTTTTTTATAAATATTTATCGAATATGAAAAATTTATGTATAGAAACCTTAGACAAAGAAGCAAAGCAATTTATTGAAGAATATCGAATGAAATTTTCCGGCTCTAATCCTTTGTATGGTTTTTTGTATCATGCGTATGTAGAGAGTATTGTTTTAGCAAATAACGCTGATTTGTCTGAAGTTTATAAAATACTTTTTAAGAGGTAGTATGGGATTAAAAACTTTTACAATAGATTTTGCAGAGTTGATCACTGAAAAAGGAGTTAGAAATGACTTCAAGTATTTTGATTGGAAGAAAAATAAAAAAAGAGTTTTTGTATCAAAAATAAAATTAGGCAAATCTCTAAACAGTTATTATAAGGGTTTCGCTTTTAAAGGTGATGATTTTTTAAATGAAGGGGAAATCTTTGTTTTAAAAGGCGTAAATTTCAATTCTGACTATTCAATTGATTTCGAGAATATACAATATTTATCAGACGATTTTTTTGATGACAAAAGATACAGTAATTTTAAAGTTAAAAAAGACGACATGATTTTATCTTTAGTAGGTAGTATAGGTAAAATAGCATTGATTGAAGAGGATTATAAAATGCTATTAAACCAAAACAATATTTCTTTAAGACTAAATAAAGATTTGTTTCATCTTAAGTATTTTACATATACTGTAGATTTTTTATTGAAAGAGATTATAAAAAAACTTTACTCTAATTCAGGTTATTCATTTCTAAGAATTGAAGATTTATTTGATATTGATCTACCTCTAATCCCAAAACCAATCCAAGACCAAATCGTTTCTCAGATAGAACCCATTGAAAAGAAAATCAAAGAAGTCAAAGCAACCATCAAAGACCCGCGACTTATTATCAATGAAGTTTTTGCAAGAGAGTTTGAGTTTGATTTAGAAAAGTTTGAAGAAATGAAAAAAGAAAAATATTTTGAGGTAAAGTTTTCAAAAATAAATACATCTTTGATAAGAAGCACAGTCATACAAAATAAATTAAGTTCAAATTTTTTAAAGTTATTTTTATCTAAAAAATCAGTTTTTTTAAAGGATATCATTTTAAAACCAATAAAAAGAGGAAAACAGCCCGAATATACAGAAGATGGCATTAAAGTAATAAAAACTTTAAATATTCAAAAAGGAAAAATTACTTTTGATGAAGTGCAATTTGTTTCGGAAAATTTTTTGATAGATAATGAAGAAAAAGCAGGAATTTATCAGAACGACTTGCTTTTGACTTCTACAGGAATGGGTAGAGGGAAATTCGCCTTATATGAAGATGAAGAAACTTGTTTTGCAGATAGTCATGTTTCAATAATAAGATTTAATCAAGAAAAAATTACTCCAAATTTTTTAAATTATTATTGTCAATCTTTCTTTGGAGTAGAGCAGCTCAAATATATTGAAATGCACATAAAGGGAACCCCTGAAATATATGAAGCTCAATTAAATTATTTCCAAATCCCCAATATACCATTAACTTACCAACAAAAAATTGTTGATGAAATCAAAGAAGAATTAGACAAGCAAGAAGAAATCAAAAGAAAGATTGAAAAAGAAAGAAACAAGATTGATGAGATCATAAAACACTCTATTAAAAAAAAGGAATAATCATGATTCGATATATTCTCAAACGGCTTCTTTACATGTGCGCCACTTTATTCGGCATTGTCGTGATTACTTTTATTATTACAAGGATTGCCCCGGGAGATCCGTCAGCTTTAAAGCTTCAGGCGGCGATGACTTCAGCTAAGTCTCAGCCGATTACCAAAAGAATGATCGATGACAACCGCAAACTCTATGGATTTGACAAGCCGATTCTTTTCAATTTCCGTGAAAAAGGGAAAGACGGATCGGTGAAACAGATTTTAAACGAATATCTGGAAGAAAAAGACCCTGCTTTTTATCAGAAAAGTCTGGATGAACTTTTTATTTTAAACTGGACAGCGGTTCCTTCTATTTTTAATTTTCTAAGTGAAAAAAAACTTGAAGGGGAAAAAAAGGACGCACTGGTTCAGCTTCTTTATAAAATATTAGCAGTAAATAACCCTGAGTCAAGCACTTTTGAAGAGGTGAAAAAAAAAGCGGATGAGAAACTCAAAAAATGGACTCCTTCTTATCTAGAAGATAAAATGAATCTCTGGATTCAAAACGGAAGCGAAGAGGCAAAAAAAGATTTTTTAGAGTCGGGAAGCCTTGCGGTTCCTTATTTAATTGAAAAAATATTATCTTTTGAAACAAATAAAAAGAAAGAAATCATAGAAGTTTTAGCTTCTCTGACAAAAAAACCCTGGGTTTATGATGAGACTTTAAAAACGGAAGAAAAAAATGATCTTTTTTATTCAATCAGTAAATATTGGAGTTATGAAAAAGAAAAATATAGTGATTTTTCCGGTTTTGAAAAGTTTTTCCGGGTTTTTACAGACACTCAGTTCGGAATCTGGATAGGAAAAGTGATCACTTTTGATTTCGATACTTCCTATGCTTATAAAAGGCCTGTTTCCCAGTTGATCAAAGAAAGACTTCCGGTTACCCTTCAATTAAATCTGATATCGATGCTTTTGATTTATTTTCTGGCTTTCTATGTCGGGATTTATTCTTCTACGGTGCATAATACCCGAAAAGAAAAGACAATCACGCTCTTACTGTTTATTTCCTATTCTTTGCCTTCTTTCTGGATTGCCAATCTTCTCATTCTTTTTTTTACAGGCGGGGATTTTTTAAACTGGTTTCCTTCCCAGTATCTTCATTCTCCTGATGCGCAGACTTTCACTTCCTGGAAATATTTTACAGACTGGGTCTGGCACATGGTTTTGCCTGTTTTTGTCATGACATACGGAGGGCTTGCCTTTCTTTCCAGACAGATGAAGGTGAGTATGCTGGAAGCACTTTCGCAGGATTATATCAGGACAGCCAGAGCCAAGGGGCTTCCTGAAAACAAAGTGGTGTACCGCCATGCTCTCCGCAATGCGCTGATTCCAATTATTACCCTGATGGGAGGGCTTCTTCCCTCTATGCTGGGGGGATCCGTGATTGTAGAAGAAATTTTTACTTTAAACGGGATGGGAAAGCTTTCTTTTGAAGCGATCATGAACCGGGATTATCCTGTGATCAATGCGATTGCTTTCTTTTCAGCTTTTCTCACCCTTTTGGGGATTTTAATTTCCGATCTCCTTTATGTGGCTGTTGATCCTAGAATCAAGCTTGAAAAAATTGAGATGTAAATCATGATTCTTTTATCAGACAGGAAAATATCCGTTTATGACTGCCCTTATTTAGAAGGAAAAAAAACTGCGGTGACTTATTTTTTTGCTGAAGATTTGAGCGCTCAGGAATTAAGCCGTTATCTTTCCAAAGGATGGAGAAAATTTTCAAGGTATTATTTCAAAGATAACTGCACCGGATGCAAACTCTGTGTTCCGATCCGGATTCCAGTTCATACAATCACACTGTCAAAAAGCCAGAAAAGGATTTTAAAGAAAAATGAAGATGTGGAAGTCTATTTCCGTCCTCTTTCATTCCGGCCTGAAATATATGAGATTTATCGGGATCATTCGGAAGGAAAGTTTCAAAATAAAGACAGCGATTTCGAAACTTTTTTGATGAATTTTTTCGTCCCTTCTGCCCCTGCTCTGCAGTCCGAATACTATATTGACGGAAAGCTGGCGGGTGTCGGATTTTTAGACCAGTCCGGCAATAGTCTTTCCAGTGTTTATTTTATCTATAAAATGGAACATGCAAAAAGAGGGCTGGGAACTTTCAGCGTATTAAAAGAAATTGAATACTGTGTCAAGCAGAACTACCGTTATTATTACCTCGGCTATTTTATTGAAAATAATGAAAAAATGAACTACAAAAACCGTTTTTACCCCCATGAACTGATGGACTGGAAAACGGGGAAATGGAACCGGATCGATAAACCGGAATAAGAGAGAAATAAAAAAACAGATTTATTTTGAATGTCATGAAGAGTCTGAATCTTGATTATATTTATAAGCATCAATTTTTTTCAGGAGAGTTTGTTTGGCAAAAGAAAAAGTGATTGTGATCGGCGGGGGGCCTGCTGGAATCATGGCAGCCGGAAAAGCGGCGGAACAGGGAAAAAATGTTGTTCTGATTGAAAAAAATGAGAAACTGGGTAAAAAACTTTTCATTACCGGAAAGGGACGGTGTAATCTTACTAATGCCTGCCCGATTGAGGAAATGATTCAAAATATTCCGGTCAACGGGAAATTCTTACGAAATGCGTTATTTCAATTTGGAAACAAAGAACTGGTTGAATTTTTTGATAAACTGGGACTGGAAACCAAGGTGGAAAGGGGAGAACGAGTATTCCCTCAATCGGACAAATCCTCCGATGTGATCAAAGCCTTGAGCCGGTATCTCGAACAGAATCAGGTGGAAATCCTTCACCAGGAAGTTTTAAGGGTCGCAAAACCGGATCGCTTTGTTTTATATCTTGCCAATCAAAAAAAAATGGAAGCAGATAAACTGATCATTGCAACAGGAGGGCTTTCTTATCCTTCCACGGGTTCTACGGGAGACGGATATGATTTTGCAAGGAGTCTGGGGCATACGATTACTGAATTAAAACCTTCTTTGGTGCCTCTAGAGATAAAAGAAAAATGGGTGTCGGGGCTGACTGGATTGACTTTAAAAAATACAGGGATTTGCATCAAAAATCAAAACCAGAAAAAAGTCTATAGTGATTTTGGCGAGATGGAGTTTATGCCTTTTGGAGTATCGGGACCTATGGTTTTATCGGCCAGCGCGGCAGTAAGAGATTTGGATGCCGGTGGTTATTCACTCTGGATCGATTTAAAGCCTGCTTTAAGCGAAGAAGCATTGGAAGCCAGGGTTCAAAAAGACTTTATAAAATACTCTACTCTTGCGTTTGGGAAAAGCCTCAATGATCTTTTACCTCAGAAAATGATTCCTGTTATTATTGAGCTTTCAGAAATCGATGATCGGAAACTGGTCAACCAGATTCGAAAAGAAGAACGCAAGCGCCTGGTCTGGCTTTTAAAAAATTTAAAGATGGAAATTAAGGGCTATCGACCTGTCTCTGAAGCGATTATTACAGCCGGAGGAGTGAGTCTGAAAGAAATAAATCCGAAAACCATGGAATCGAAAATTGTTCCCGGCTTGTTTTTTGCGGGAGAAGTTTTGGATCTGGATGCTTATACCGGCGGTTTTAATCTTCAGATTGCTTTTACAACGGGAGTATCTGCCGGGGTGTCGTGCTAATCGATTATCTTAATGAAAATCATAAGAAGGCTCTTTAAAAAAAACAAATTTTATTTATGATTTCAGTTTTTTGTCATTAAATTTATAGTGTTTTTCATCCTGAAATAAGGAGCACTGCCATTGGAAGAGACTAAAATAAAATACCAGTCTGGTTTAAAAGCTTTTTTTCATGTTTTTTATGAGAAATTTTTAAAAAAACACAAAAATAAAATCATTGGATTTACAGGACTTGCGGTTTTAATTTATGCGGGGGTATCGGTTTTCAGCCGGATGGATTATAACTGGAATATGAAAATCATTCCTGAGATGTTTGTCTATTACGGGGAAGACACTCAAGATGTACAAAACCGGAAAATAATAGCAGAAGTGATTGATTATAATATAGAAAATCAGGATTTAAAACTGATGCCGAAAGAGGTTTTGCCTGAAAATCAAAGTGAGTATTTTCTCAATTTGAGAACTTTGAAAAATTCAGATTTAAACTTCAAGATTCAAGCTTCGCAGATCAGCGGAAAATGGGAAATCGGGAAAGAAATCGTATTAAAAAACATTCTCCCCCCAAAAACATTCACAATTGAACCCGGCGGAAGAATATCTTTAAAAATTATCGGCTGGCAGATGGGCCCTCTCTTGGAAGGCACACTCCTGACCATTTTTATTTCAGCGATTTCGATTCTTTTGGGAATTATTCTGGGGACAATTGTGGGGCTTTGGAGGCTTTCGGTCAATCCTCTCTTGAAATTTATGGCTAAGGCTTATGTTGAAATAGTGAGGGGAACGCCTTTACTCGTCCAGATTTATGTCTTTTATTTTTTTATCGGGAAAATTTTAAGTATTTCCAATCTCACAGCCGGAATCGCAGCTCTTTCTTTTTTTACGGGAGCTTATGTGGCTGAAATTATCCGTGCAGGGATCCAATCGATTCATAAAGGTCAGATGGAAGCGGCGCGCGCTGTGGGGATGACTTATTTTCAGGCAATGCGCCATATTATTATGCCTCAGGCCTTTAAGCGGATTTTACCTCCTCTGGCAGGACAGTTTATCTCACTGATCAAAGACTCGTCTCTGGTATCGATTATTTCGTTAAATGATATTACCTTTGCCGCTCAGCAGAGTATTACCATTACTTTTGCCACTTTTGAAATCTGGTTTGCGGCTGCAGGAGTTTATCTTGTCTTAACTTCAAGTTTTTCAGCCCTCACTCACTACTTAGAAAAAAGGTTACTCGGATGAACACAAATCAGGAAAAAGAAAAAATAGTTGTTGTAAAAAATCTGGTGAAAACATTTGAAAATGATGTCAAAGCTTTACAGGGTGTTTCTTCTGAAATTTATAAGGGAGAGGTACTGGTAGTAATCGGACCGTCGGGTTCCGGAAAGACAACTCTTCTTCGCTGTATCAATAAGCTTGAAGACCCGGATGACGGTGAAATCTGGTTTGAAGGGGTCAATATTCTGGATTTAAAAGTAGATATTAATCTGGTGAGGAAAGACATCGGGATGGTGTTTCAGCTTTTCAATCTGTTTGCGAATAAAACCGTCATCGACAATATTATTCTTCCTCAAACCGTGGTCAAAAAAACGCCTTATGACAAGGCTTATGCAATGGCTGAGAAATACTTGAAAAAAGTGGGCATCTGGGAAAAGAAAGACAAATATCCTTCCCAGCTTTCCGGCGGACAGCAGCAGAGAGTCGGGATAGCCAGAGCGCTTTCCATGCAGCCTAAACTGATGCTTTTTGATGAACCGACTTCAGCCCTTGATCCTGAAATGGTCAATGAAGTTTTGGAAGTGATGAAAAATCTGGCGAAAGAAGGAATGACCATGATGGTGGTGACCCATGAAATGGGGTTTGCCAGAGAAGTGGGGGATAGGATGCTTTTTATGGATGAGGGGAAGATTGTGGAAGAGGGGAGTGTGAAAGATGTTTTTTATCACCCTAAAAACGACCGTACCAAAGCTTTTTTAAGCCAGATACTTTAATGAATGAAAATACTCTTTCCTATAAAAGGAATTTTATTTTTTTAGCTTTTTCCAATTTTTTCTTTTTTGCCGGAAATTCTTTTTTTCATCTTTTGCCCCTTTATCTGGGAAAAATCGGCGGAAGCAAGACTTATATCGGTGTTGTGATGGGTTTGACAACCGGTCTGATGGTGCTCCTTTCCTGGTCGCTTCGAAATAAAATCGATTTTTTAGATAAAAAAAAATTTGTGATTTATTCCGCGCTTCTGGCAACCTTGATTTATGTCGGGTATTTTTTCACAGCCAATCTTTACACTGTTTTTTTCTGGAGAATGCTTCAGGGAGTGATTTATACCATAGGGTTTACCTTTTCAGCCGCCATTTTAGTGGAAATTATTCCAAAAGAAAAACTGGTGGGGCTGGTGGCTGTTTTCGGGATTTCAGGGGCACTGACCAACGCATTCGGACCTTTTGTAGGGGAAAAGATTATCAAATACGCTTCATTTAAATACATTTTTCTGGCTGCGGCTGTCTCGTCTTTACTCTGGCTTTTTTTTATTTTTCAGGTTGGTTATGTGAAAATAAAGCCCAAAAAACAGGATTCCAGTTCAGAAGCTCCTATCAGCGTTTATCTTAAAATTATTCCGACAGCGATTCTTTTCGGGATGGTTTTTTCAAGTTTTTTCTCTTTTATCAGCCACTATGCCGAAGAATATCATATTGTGCCGATTTCAGCTTTTTATCTTTCCTATACAGGAATATTGATCTTGATCCGTCTTTTTTTCTTTGATAAAATGAACAGCTGGAATATTCATAAAACGATCCGTTCTTCATTTTTTCTGGTTTTATTGGTATTGACCGGAGCGTATTTTCTTCCCCGTTTTTCTTTCCCTTTATTTCTGGGTTTGATCGGAGCAGGCTACGGAATGGCTCATGGTTTTCTTTATCCCACGGTCAGTGTTTTGTTTCTCAGACAGACTCCTGAGCGAAGAGGCAAGGCAACCATAGTTTTTATTCTTCTTTTCAATCTGGGGCACTCGATTTCCTCTGTCTTTCTCGGATTTACAGCCGATCATATCGGTTATCCCTACATGTATCTTATTGCAGCGGCTATTACAGTTTTTGGGCTGGTGTTCTTTTTAAAAAACGAAGGATAAAAAGCGAAGCCGAAACAAATTATTTCGACTCGGCTTTAAAAATAGAGATTTCGAAAGGAAATTAAATTCCGTTGCTGTTTTCTAAAAGTTTTAAGGTCTGGTTGATCTGTTCTTTGATGACCTCAGGAAGACCTTTAATATCAATGTTTAAAAATCCCTGAACAATCAGAGAAACCGCGTCTTTTTCAGAAAGCCCGCGCGACATCAGGTAAAAAATCTCTTCATCGGCGATTTTTCCCACCATGGCTTCATGAGAAAGCACCACATCATGAGAATTGGATTCCAGCTCAGGGATGGCGTGAACCTTGCCTTTTTTATTGAGCATGAGGGAGCTGCACTCCATGTGCCCGAAGGTTTTGTCGGATTTGGAATTGATATGCGCCCTTGCGATAATATCTCCTCCGGAAGAAACGCTCCGGCTGTTGATCTCGGCTCTGGCACCTTCAGCCTCTAAAACAGCCCGCCCGCCGACATCGTAAACTGAGTTGGAGTGTGAGTAAATAATCGAATTTAACGAGGCTTTCGCATTTTTTCCCACATACACGGTTGGATAACTTTGCACAATTTTTGTGGGTTTCAAGGCAATGTAATTGGAAATAAATTGAGAGTCTTCGCCCAGTTTCATTGCGCTTCTTGGAAAAACTTCGGTGCTTTCGTTCCAGTTGTGAACCATGCTGTAAGAAAGAAAAGCCCCTTTCTCAAGATAGATTTCGGTGATTCCCAGATGCTGCCCCTTATCCGAGCCGTGACTTGAGACACAGCCGTTGATGATGTGAAGTTCAGCGCCTTCTTCAAGGATAATAATATTATGAACCTTCTGCTTATAGTACGATTCTTTGATGTAAAAGCATGCCTGAAGGGGCATATTTTCCTTGTGCCCTTTCTTGACATGGATAAAATAGCCTCCATCCAGTTCTTGGGAGGCAAGCTTGGTGTACTCGTCCTTATCGGGAGAAATCAGTTTCCACCAGTATTTCTCTTTAATAAAGGGGTGTTTTTCCAAGGCTTCCTGAATGGGAAGAAGAATGACATTTTCGTCTTTATTTTCCTGAGGAATATCAAAACTGCCATTGGAAAGAAAATAGGTTTTTTTATGGGAATCAAGCTCGACTCCGGCTTCTGTAATTTTATTTAAATCTTCTTTTGTTAATCCTTTTTTTAAATCAGACATGAATTACACTCCTGAAAACCTTTTGTTTTAATTTTCTCGAAAATCTGGTAGGGGTTGCCGTCGCAGCCTATATGTCCGTCAATTAAAATATACCCCTTGTCAGCGTTCATGTAATCAAGGATATAGCCGGTATGAGTAATAATCAGCCCTGATTTTTTTCTCTTTTTAATGTGTTCCCGCTCCAGAAATTTGGCTAAAACCTTTCCCATAATATCCATGTTTTCGATATCTACTCCCGATTCAGGCTCATCCAGAAAAAGAAAGTCAGGGTTTTGGGCTAAAATCTGAAGGAGTTCGCTTCTTTTTTTTTCACCGCCTGAAAAACCAAGGTTGATTTCCCTTTCATACAGTTCTCTCATTTTCAGATTGTCAATATAAGCTTCAAGTTTAAAGTTTTCTTTTTGAATCAGTCCGACCAGTTTTTTTAAAGGAAGTCCTTTAATCACAGGGGGATTCTGGTAAGCAAGCCCGATACCCATTTTAGCCCGGTATTCGATACTTTTGGAAGTAATATCTTCGCCTTTAAAAAGGATGCTGCCGCCCGTTACTTTGTACTGAGGGTAGCCTATAATTGTCATAATCAGGGAGGTTTTTCCGGAACCGTTGGGTCCGAAAAGAATATGAGTCTCTCCTTCAGGAATTTTGAGGTTGATATTGTTGAGTACTTTTTTATTTTCAATTTCAACGCTTAAATTTTTAATTTCAAGCATTTTTCCTCCTTATGCTTCGGTTTTATGAAGCAGGTTTTTGCTACCGTATGCTCCGCAGGCTGTGAAGGTATCTTTTTCATTGAGAGGATTTTCTCTGAAAAGGACAATGGTTCTACCGATCACTTTAATAACCGTACAGTTTAATTTTTCAGCCAGAAGCGATGCGGTTTCCTTTATCTCAAGATCAGCCGATTCCAGCGCCTTGATTTTGAGAAGCTCATGGTCGGACAAGTCCTTATCGATTTTCTGGATCAGGCTTTCAGAAAGCCCTTCTTTTCCAATCTGAGTATTGGCTTTCATTGCGTGAGAAAGAGATTTTAAGTATTTTTTCTGGTAAGCAGATAGTTTCATATAGAATTTCCTGTTTTTTTTAAATTGATATTTATAATATAACTATAATGATATGAAGAGAGAATCGGTTTTTTGGAAAAAGTTTAAAATAATGATATTCTTTATTGTTTAATTTTATTTTGAGATAAATGTAAATTATATTTTATCAAAACTGATTTAAAATCATAAAACACAAAGGATTAATTCAATGAAAAAAAAATTACTGCTTTTACTTTTCTTTATAACTGCATTGATAAGCTGTAAAAAAGAAAAAACAAGCGAACCTTCTTCGGAAAGCAATCAAAAACTTCCCATAACACTTTGGGCAAAAGGGGCTTTATCTTCATCTAACAACTTAATATATATTGCAAGTGTCTCTGATAAAAATGGAAATATTTATTCTGCTGGAAATATAACAGGTTCAGGTATAGTTGATTTTGGTAATGGTGTAAAGGTTTCAGGAAGTGCTCCTAATAGTTCAAATCTTTTATTAACAAAATATAATTCATCAGGAGAAATTGAATGGGCAAAAAGTGTAATTAGTGAAGAAAAAAGTTCATCAGAATACAATTTTGTTGAAATTGACAGGAGTGGAAATATTTATGTAATAGGATCAACAGGGGGAGGGAATTATGATTTTGGAAATAATATAAAATTAAATATAGATGCTTCTACTAATAATAAAATTTTTCTAAAATATAAACCTTCTGGAGAAATTGAATGGGCAAAAGTATTCACAGCTTCTGAACTTACTTATATTTTAATAACAGTTGATTTGAATGGAAATTCCTTTGTGTTTTATCTAAATAACACATTTCGAATTGTAAAGTTTAATTCAACAGGAGAAAAAGAATGGGAAAAAATAGTTTTAGCCGATTCAAAAAATCTTTTTTTTCATTATACAAAAACTGATGGGGAAGGAAATATTTATATAGTTGGATTTTCTGAAGGAAAAGGAAGTTATAATTTTAATAACGGATTAAATATCTCAGCTGTTTCCGAAAAAAGAAATCCAATGATATTAAAATTTAATAATTTAGGAGAAATTCAATGGGGAAAAATATTAACTTTATCAAATAATCCTTCTGAATACAACAAAATATCAATTGATGAAAATGGTTTTATTTATTTGACTGGAATGATATTTGGAGCTGGAATTTATGATTTTGGTAATAACATAACTATTTCTAATAATAATGATTTTCAGAACGGTGTACTAATTAAAATAAGTCCCCAAGGAGAAATTCAGTGGGCAAAAACTCTTTATTCTAGTTCAGGTCATTCTTTTTGGTATTCAATAACAGTGGATGATAATAATAATATTTATATTGCCGGAATTATTCAAAGACCAGGTATAAATGATTTTGGAAATAATGTTTCAATAACTACATCTTCTTGGGATGGAGATCAAATTCTCTTTAAATACAATTCATCAGGCGATGCAGAATGGGCCAAACGCATTGCATCTAGTTATGCAATGATAATTCACAGTTTATCTTTCGAACAAACTGGAGTTTTTTATGCTACAGGAATATTAAGGACAGAATATTTTGATTTTGGGAATGGAGTATTTATAAAAAACAACTCGTATAACAATGCTTTGATAATTAAGTTTAAAAATTAATAAATATAAAACTCTATCATATTAAATTACAACAGAAAAAAGGAGTGAAATATGAAAAAAAACAATTTATTGCCTAATTTAAAAAATATTAAAAGTGAAGTACTTGAAATAGTTTTAAAACAACTGGACATAAAAAAAAACGATTTTTTTATCAGAGAAAACCTTTTTCAAAAATTGGACTATTCAGAATTAAAAAATGAAATATTCGGACAGCAATCAACTGAAGAAATCTATAAAGATATCAAGAAATGGAGAAACCCCAATCATTAGAAAACTTCCGGGTCGTTTCGGCTCCGCTCAACGACCCGGAAATCTAGGACACTGAGCGGAGCCGAAGTGTCCTTTTTTTATTTTATCCCATGTTTCCGATCAGTGCATCGCCGAACTCAGAACATTTCAGCGTTTTTGCGCCTTCGATTTCTCTTGCCAGGTCGTAGGTCACGGTTTTGGCAAGAAGGGTTTTTTCAAATCCTTTTTCGATCAGGGTTCCCGCTTCGTTCCATCCGAGGTAGTCCAGCATCATTTTCGCTGAGAGGATGAGAGAGCCGGGGTTTACTTTGTCCTGTCCTGCGTATTTTGGGGCAGTCCCGTGAGTCGCTTCGAAAATAGCAGTATCTTCGCCGATATTGGAGCCGGGAGCAATTCCAAGCCCTCCTACTAAAGCGGCAGCGGCATCGGAAAGATAGTCGCCGTTTAAGTTTGGGCAGGCAATGACATCGTAGTCGGCAGGCCGTAAAATAATCTGCTGGAACATATTGTCCGCGATCCGGTCGTTCATCATGATTTGTTTTTTGCTTTCTTCACCTTCCTGATAAGTGAAAGAGGCAAACTCGTCTTTCGCCACTTCATATCCCCAGGTTTTAAAGGCGCCTTCAGTGTATTTCATAATATTTCCCTTGTGCATCAGGGTCACTGATTTTCTTTTCTGCTCAATTGCAAACTGAATTGCCATTCGGACTAAGCGTTTGGTTCCAAATTCACTGATTGGTTTGATTCCGATTCCTGAATCCAAGCGGATATCTTTTCCCATAGCGTCTTTCAAAAACTCAAGGACTTTTTTGACTTCAGGAGTTTTTGCCTGCCACTCGATACCAGCATAGAGGTCTTCCACATTTTCCCTGAAAATCACAACATCCACATCTGGTTTTTTCAGGGGAGAGGCTACTCCCTGATAGTATTTCACAGGGCGGACACAGGCGTAAAGATCAAAAATCTGGCGGAGCGCCACATTGATGCTTCGGATTCCGCCGCCGACCGGTGTCGTGAGAGGACCTTTGATGGCTACTTTATATTCTTTGATTTTATCCAATGTTTCCTGGGGGAGGTATTCACCGGTTGCTTTCAGGGCTTTCTCCCCTGCCAGCACTTCAATCCAGTCGATTTTCCTTTTTCCGCCGTAAGCTTTTTCAACCGCTTTATCCACCACTTTCCGGGTCACAGGCCAGATATCGATTCCGGTTCCGTCTCCTTCAATAAAACAGATAATCGGTTTATCGGGTGTCGTGACTTTTTGATTTTTTATCTCGATCTTTTGTCCAAAAGAGGGTTTACTCATTTTTTTTACTCCTTCGCTGAAATATGCCACTTAAAAGTTAACAATGATAAGCATGATTTTAAAATGAAAAGGGATAAAATGTTTTTTAAGAAAAGCCGCAGGGTCAATCCTGCAGCTTATTTTGATTGAAATTATTTTGCGATAAAATCTTCCATTGCTTTGGTAAAAGCTTCGGGCTGTTCAACAGGGATCATGTGCCCGCAGTTTTGAAGCAGGATGAGAGAAGCGTTTGGATTCAGTTTTGCAACTGATTCAAAAAAATCTTTCGCATCCGGCTTCTGCCCTGTAGTGGGATAAAGAGAAGGGACAGTCTGATCTTTGTTTCCTGCTACGATGAGAATAGGCGCTTGAATTGCTTTAAAAAAAGAAATAACCTTGCTTTTCATCTGGATTCCGGAAATCTCGATTTTATTTCTGGTTTTATAAGTATTTTCAATGTTTTTAGAAAAAATCAGCCCAAGGTATTCCCGGAGTGTGTTATCGGTTTGAACAGTATGATTAGAAACAGCGTAAGTATCCCATGCGTTGATAAAATGATCGGGGTCATAATTTTCAGTGGTAAAAAAAGAAAGATTTTCACTCATAATCTTAAAATCTTCATCAGAATAATCCTGAAGCCCTCCGGGAGCCGCAAGAACCACTTTTTTGACATCCAGCTGGTTTAATCCTGCAACAACAACAGCCAGAGCCCCTCCATAAGAATGTCCTGCTAAAATAATATTATCCAGTTTTAAAGACTTGGCAAAAGCCAGAATTGCCTGAGTATGCAGGAGACCTGAGTAAGGAAGTTTATCGTTAAACTCAGATTTTCCATATCCTGGAAGGTCTATTGCTATGACTCTGTATTTTTCTTTCAGCGCGTTGATTTGAGATTGAAAAATTTTTGAATAAGAAATTCTTCCGTGAATCATTAAAATTGTTTTTTCACCTTTCCCTTCATCAATATAAGCTATTTTTCCAATACCGTCTCCGCCGTCAAAAGTTTTGATATCAAATCCGTAATCGATCTGATCATAAGTCAATCCTTTTTTTTCATAAATAAAGGGACGGCTGGAACATCCCTGAATAACTGCAAGAGCAGCAATTAAAATCAAGATTTTTTTAAACATGCTTGTATCCTTTTCGAGAGGTATTTTTCCCCTTGTTTTTTTGGGCTAAAAGATAGCAGTTTTTTGAAACAAACAGAAATTTTATTTTAAAGCAGCAGACAATTTTTTTATTTCTTCCAAGGAGAGTCCGGTGACCTGATGGATAAAATCAATATCAGCTTTCAATTTAAGCATATTAACGGCTGTTTCAATTTTTCCCTTGATTTCGCCTCTTTTTTCACCTCTTTTTTCGCCTTTCTTCTCACCTTTCTTCTCACCTTTCTTCTCACCTTTCTTTTCGCCTATTTTTTCCCACTTTTTTTCCATTTTTTTTAGTGTGTTGGCAAACATGGTATATACCTCCTCTTCGCTTGCATTCATTAATGTTTCAGAAACTGGAAGACTGACTCCGTCTATAAACATCTGAAACCAGTTTTGAAACGCTTCTTTTAAATCTAAATCTATTTCATCTGATATAATTTTAGCTATCTTCCCAAATTCCTTTTCAAGTTCTTCCGGCTTAAGTTTTTCTATTAAAAACACCGTTGACAGAATGTTTCGAATCTTTAAAAGAGATTCTTTTTTAAATTCATTGATAATAACTTTGAAATACTTAAGAGAAGGAATATAAGGAAGTAAGTTGGAATCTTTTGGAATCTCGATCTTGTCTTTTAAATTATCAGGAACCGTCCAGGGTTTGTCCCCGTTATAAATAACAACAGGAAAAACAATCGGATAACGGTCTTTTTTTTCTTTTTTGATCATGGATTCATAAAAATCATTAACATAAGATTGAATACGAAAAGGCATGGAAGGATCAACAGTAGATTGAAACTCTAAAAGCAGATAGAGGTAAGCGGTCTGACCTTCAAAGTTGAGTTTATAAATAACATCTGATTCTTTTTTTTTATAATTTTTCCGGACAAAAGAAGCATTGACTTTTTCTAGTTTTTGATAATCGACCCATTTTACCCAATCCATAGAGATAAAGTTTTCTAAAAGCTGTCTCACCATTCCCGGGTAATCAAAAAGGATTTTGTACGCTTCATCGTATTTTTTTTTTACTATCTTCATAAAACTAAATTTAGTTAAAGATACAATACGAGTCAAGATTTGAAAAAAGAAGTACAAAAATAAAGGTAGCA
>Ga0209518_1000501_pt1 | contig 50694 bp, 77 predicted proteins | sample RifGroB1_FD_183993 | JGI IMG/M metagenome (GOLD analysis project Ga0209518, IMG submission 183993) | Groundwater microbial communities from Rifle, Colorado, USA - Groundwater B1 (SPAdes) (version 2) | ecosystem: Environmental > Aquatic > Deep subsurface > Groundwater | place: Rifle, Colorado...
AAGAAATATGCTGAGAAAAAAGCGAAGTGTGGGAGGTAGGGAATGTCCAAAGTAGGACCGGGGAAACAGAATCCTGATGGCAGTACGTCTTTGTTTATCCCTGATGGGGTAGAAATTAAAGGGCCAAATCTTGTGCAAGAACCATCTTTGTCTGATGAGAGGTTTGATCCATTCTCTGAATTCAAAACCGATCCTGACAAATACCACTATAGGGCGCTCAACATCCGTCCTCAGAATATGAGGGTGAGGAAAGCTGAAGGGTATGAAACTATACCTGAAGCGGAGTTTGGTGATTTAGTCCTTGGTCGTGTCCCTTTGGAAGTTCATAACAGGCGTGTTGCAAGGGAAGAAGTGAAGACAAAACAGCAAGAGAAAGCTGCGGCTGAGAGGTTTAAGAACGAAGCTGAGAATCTTGGTGTAAAAACTTTTGAAGGTGAATAGTTTAGGAGGATAGTATGTCGAGGAAGAATAGTGCAGGATCTTCCCTTACCGATCTGGTAGGTGTACAGCCTGTTGCGTTTCTCAATGGTGGGATTGTACCTTTGTGGCCCTTTCCTGAGCTGGCTGGTTCGGAAACTTTCCCGCTTATGGCGGGGGAAATGGCTTGTCTGTCGGGTGCCGCTGGTAGTCGTATAGGGCTTACACGTCCTGGAACGGATGCTTCCGGTTATGGGGTTCTTGGGTTTACCGGGGACAATGCCTCTAACGCAACGTCAAGTGTAATGGGGGTATTCATTGCTACACCTGATGCCATTTTCTGTGGCAACGTTGGGCATGGGACTTCAGCGTTAGCACAGACTGCTGCCCTTGATGTAGGCCAGCAATATGGGCTTACCTCTCTGAGTGGTAGGACTTACGTTGATAAGTCAAAAGGTGTGGGCAACATTTCGACTGCAATGGTTCGTGTGCTCGGCTTTAATGAGCAAGATATTGTGCCGTGCTTCTACGGTAGGGTTCTGTTCCAGGTTCTTGCAAACAACTGCCAACTGCTGAATAACACAATGACTAATGCATCTGGCTCTGTAGCCACGGCTGTATAAGGAGGGGGTATGTCTAGTAGGACTTCTGCATTTTCACATTTGCTGCAACCGGAGTTGCATGAAATCTTCTTCGAGAAGTATGGCATGTGGCCCAAGGAATACCCTCAGATCTTCAACGAAGAGAATACCGAGAAGACTTATGAGCAAGATCTTGAAGTAATGGGTCTTGGCCCGATGGTGAGGAAACAGGAAGGACGGCCTATTTCCTATGATGATCCTGCACAGGGGCAACTCAAAACCTACACCCCTGAGCCTTACGCTCTTGGGTTTAGGGTGACTCATGAGCTGTTCAAGGACGATCAACACAATATCATCAAAAGAATGCCGTCTAGTCTTTCCCGGTCTGCACACCAAACTGAAGAGGTCTATGCATGGAATATCATCAACAATGCATTCTCCACTACACAGCTTGGGCCTGACGGTCAACCTCTGTGCTCTGTTGCTCACCCGAACTGTACTGCTAGGGTAGGATCTGGCCCTTACAGCAACCGGCTGGCAACGGATGCAGACCTTTCTATCACCTCTTTGCAAGCAATGATTGAGCTTATGGAAGGTATGACGGATGATAGGGATATCAATCTCATGATCCGTCCGAAGCTACTGGTAATCCCTTACCAGTTGAAATGGATGGCTAGGGAATTGCTGAACAGCGAGAAGAAACCGCATACCGGTGACAATGAAATCAATGCTCTGTCCGAAGAAGGATTGCAGTATATGGTTTGTCACTACATGGCTTCCAGCTCTGCATGGTTTCTCCTGTCTGCCAAGGATGAACATTATCTGCGGTTCTTCTGGCGCGAAAAGTTGATGTTTGACAACGATGATGACTTTGACACAGGTGATGCTAAGTTTAAAGCATATATGAGGTTTACGGCTGGTTTCTCCGGTTGGAGAGGCGTTACCGGGACACCTGGGGTATAAAAACCTCTTGATCGTGGGGGGAGATTCGTCTCCCCCTGCTTTTAAGTGCGATTGGAGGATAGTATGGGGTATACACACCAAGACGGAATTTCAGTAACGGGGTCTGGTCTTGCATTCGGGCCTAAGACCTTGGAACAACGGATGATTGATTGTAGTGGGAATACTACGTCTTCTCTGCATGTTCAGGCAAAATCTCTTGACAACGTGCTCCGTTTGCAGTCTAATACGGGCATTAGGATGGACGGTGGCACGTTCAGTGTCTCCGGTTATACGAAGTCTAACCATAGCACGGCGCTGTCCAGTATCCTTTTTGCAATGGCAGTCCCGGTTATTCCCACTACGGGTGGTGCTGTTCTAGCATCCGGTTTCATAAGCCAAGTAGGTGTGGCGTTCAGCGGGAATCAGATTGACTTTACAATGTTCTATAGTAACACTTCGGCGGGTGTAATAGCTTCAGGGGGGACTTCCAGTAAAATTGCTTTCCTGTGTCTCGGAACTTAAGAAGGAGTTTTTGAATGCCGGGTATCGGAAGTTGGGAGAATCTAACTCCCTCTGAGTCAATCGTCATAGCTATACCGAATGTCGGTTTAGTAACTTTTGCGTGGGCGGTTCAACTTAAAGTGTTGCAATCGCCCGTTCCTTTTACTATTATTGCAAACCGTGGCTTGCCTATTGACCGTGCTAGATGTGATCTTGTAGATCAAGCAAGGCGTATGGGTGCAAGCCATATCTTTTTCCTCGATTCTGATGTAACACTCCCTCCTGAAGGATTAGTAAGATTGTGGAATTGGAGACTACCAATTGTCTGCGGAGTTTATGGTAGTAAACATGAGGCTCCAGGTGTATGGGTTGAACAGGCCAAGGAAGGGCAAGCAAGATATGCCCCGGTGACTCCAGAAATCCTTAATTCACAGCCTTTGTTCACTCACCCCGATATAGTGGTAGGGGCTGGTTGTTGTCTCATAGATCTAAAGGTTTTTGATCGCATATCTCAGCCTTATTTCTTATGGACTCAAGGGCGGGAACCTAACGGAGTGTCAGAGGATTTTTACTTCTTTGAACAGGTGAGAAAACTTGGCATACCAATTCATGTAGATCCTGCTGTAAAATGTGCCCATATAGATTTTTGTCAATTGGACTGGACCGGGAAAAGAGAAAGGATAGTAATGTGAATATCTGCCTAGTTTCCCTACCCTCCCCGTTCCTCACAGATGATAAAGTGTTTCCTAATCTTGGGGTTCTCTACTTGTATACAGCCTTGCGATCTAGAGGGATCGAGGCATACGTTTACGATGGCAAAGTCGAAGAGATACCCCAAGGTTTTACCCATTATGGTGTGAGTGCCACTACACCACAATTCCCATTAGCAATACAGGCACTGGCTCAAATCAGGGTGAATAATCCAGAGGCTAAAGTTATTATTGGTGGTCCTCATGCTACTGTTGACCCTGGCTCTTGCTTGGAGGTGAGGTTTGATTCTGTAGTCCGTGGCTATGGTGAAGAAGCTTTACCCCTTGTTATGAGTTCAGGGGCGGGGGGGCATGGGATAGTGTCTGTACCGTATCATCCAATTACTATACCTAACCGTTCAGCAATCAATATCCATAAATACAAATATTTCATAGACGGGCGAGAAGCTACGTCTGTCATGACTTCAAGGGGTTGCCCATTTTCATGTGCATTCTGTTGTAAGTCTGCCGGAAAAGTAACTTTGCATCCTGCCAGTTTGGTTATTGCAGAATTGAAAGAGCTGATGGAGGTCTATGGGTATGAAGCTTTTATGTTTTTTGATGACATTTTTGTTAGTAATCCTAAGCGTCTTGGGCGTATTCTTGCTTATCTCACTGGAAAGAATGTTTTATGGCGTGGGTTCGTAAGGGCTGATATGCTTCTTGCATTAGGTGATGATGTTGTTCATGATATGGCTCTTAGTGGATGTGCAGAAGTTGGAATGGGAGTTGAGTCTGGTTCAGATAAGATTCTCAAAATCATAAATAAAGGAGAAGACACTGAGACAATTAAGAAAGCGGTTCGTCTGTTACATCGACATGATATTAGAGTCAAAGGGTTCTTTATTGTTGGATTACCTTCTGAATCAAGAGATTCTGTGGACGACTCGGCGCAACTCTGTTTTGAGGCACAATTTGATGATGTTGATTTTACAATTTATCAACCATTTAAGGGGTCGCATATCTATGAGAATAAAGAAAGATATGACATAGGATGGGTTGATTCTGAACTAAAGAGCTTATGGTATAAGGGGAAAAGGGGAGAGTATTATAGCAATGTCTGGACTTCGCACCTTTCAAGGGATGAGATTGTGGAAGCAAGAGATTATCTTGAGAGAAGGTTCAAAAAATGAAAGAAGAAAAAGAGCTTCGGTGTCCAAGAGATTGCCCCGGTTTTAATAGTCTTTCTATTTGTGTTAAATTAAAAGATTGTCGCTATGGCGAAAAGGAAGTGGAGAATGAGCAAGAGGCTGGAATATCAGGTGATGTTTGCACAAGGCAAAGTTGTTAACATAGGCTGTGGAGAAGATCCTTGTGGGTTTGGTGATAGGGCTACTCATGTTGATCTTGATGTTTATAACCATCCTAATTTTGTGCAAGCTGACGCACACTACTTACCCTTTGAAGATCAGACTTTTGATACTGCTATCATGGGGGATATGCTTGAACATTGTCCTGACCCTGCTCAGGTGCTTCGGGAAGCTGCCAGGGTAGCAAAGAAATTGGTGGCTACGATCTATGAGGAATGGAGACTGCCAACCGAGGGCTGTAATCTTGGTGTTGAAAAGGCGGAAATGTATGACAAGGGCCTTGCTGAAATGGGGTTTACTAATCTTTGGGATTACTTTCAGAGTCTCCCGAGGCATAAGGAATGCATAGTTTCTATCACGCCGGACGAAGGACTTTCTCACCATCCGCACATTCAACAGTTCACGCAAGAGGGCTTGGAACAGATCATAGAGGATGCTGGTCTGGACGTGATGATTTTTTCCAAGTTTCAAGAGGGTGTGCATGAAGGGCGGCCTACTTATAACTGGTTGCTGGTAGCTAGAAGGAAAGAATAATGTACGTCCAAGGTGTAGGTAACATACAACCAAAAGCTATCCATTGTTTCAAGTGTGGAGTGCTGGTTGGCTATCATTTTAAGTTTGAGAATCCTAGCATTCTGTGTGTAGAGTGCGGGCAAAAGGATATTAAATAATGCAAGAGATAAGATATAGAGACAGAGATAATGGGCTGGAAGAAAGAATAATGCAGGAATTTTTTCAGGCAGTTTCTATAGAGGACTGTCTGGGTCAGATGGAAAAGAGAAAAAAGCTTTTGCCAAAGAGCACGAAATAGTTTCTGTTAAGAGGGTCGAACTTAGTGCTCGGCAAATGAGAAAACTCCGCAAAGCTCAAAGAAGAAAGGATAAGAAATGAGGATATTGGGAATTTATGCAGGGCATGATGCTTCCGCTGCGGTTGTTGAAGATGGAGAGGTACTTATTGCCTTAGAAGAGGAAAGGCTTACAGGTACCAAAAAACAAGGAGGTATACCGGCTAGAGCAATAATGTGGATATGTAAATATCTCAAATGCAATCCTTGGGATTTTGACAAGGTGATGGTTGCTACTCCCAACCTGCATTCTGGTAGGACTCATGCTGTAGACTCCAACAAGGTTTTGGAAATGTACCCTGATGCAGAACTTGTGCCGCACCACAAGGCCCATGCTGCTCTCGCCTATTCGTGGTCAGGTTGGGATGAATGCACAGTTCTTACCTTGGATGGCGGTGGTGAAGATTACTTTGGGTCTGTGAACTATTGCAAAGATGGGTACATGACTCGTAGTGCAAGCCTTCGGAAAGATGAAGACGAGGCTTTCGGGATGCTGTACTACTATGTGACTGAAGCTCTTGGGTTTACTCCTAACAGGCATGAAGGAAAGGTCATGGGCCTTGCTGCGTCTGGTAAGGATCTTGGGCTTTTCGATGGGCTGTTTTGGGTTGACGGGCAACACATAAGAGCATCGGGGAGAAGAGAGGATAGTATAGTTTTCCAGCGTATCAACCAACTCGGTGTCCCTCCTGGGCAATTTCGTGGAGGAGGATATAGGGAAAATATAGCGGCGTCTTGTCAAGGAGCTTTTGAAAAAACCTTGCTTGGATGGGTAGCCAATAACACTAGAGGTAAGCTTGCAGTTTCCGGTGGATGTTTTGCCAATGTCTTAACAAACATGAAGATAGCTCATATGGTTGATGCTTTCTATGTTGCCCCTCCTATGATGGACGATGGGCTGTCTATCGGGGCTGCGTTGTGTGGGTTTGATCCTATCCCGGTTAAGAGGCAGAAGCATGTTTATCTGGGGAAGCTGCCGCTTCTTCAGCATCAGGTTTTAGACTATGCCCTTCCAGGCTTTGTTGCTAAGGCTATTGTGGATGGGAAAATAGTAGGTCTGTTCCGGGGTGCAATGGAGTTTGGCCCGAGGGCTTTGGGTAATAGAACTATTCTTGCAGACCCGAGGGATGCTTCTATCAATAAGAGGCTGAACCAAAGGCTGAATCGGACGGAGTTCATGCCATTTGCCCCGGTGATTCTCAAAGAGTTTGCCGCTGATATTTTAGAGGACTATGAAATCGGGGCTGACAATGCTCCGTTTATGACTTCTTGTTGGAAAGTAAAGGATGAATGGAAGCGCAAAATACCGGCTGTTGTCCATGTTGATGGTACGGCAAGGCCACAAGTGATAAGTAAGGAAATTAACCCATATTATTACGATGTAGTACGGGCATTCTTTGACTTGACAGGTGTCCCGGTGCTGATAAATACCAGCTTCAATGGGCATGAAGACCCTATAATCTGTTTTCAGAATGAAGCAGAGTGGGCTCTGGAAACTAAGAAGGTGGATATGGTGGTGAGGCGGTTATGAGGATAGCGATTATATCTTCTTACTGCATCCCGACTCCGCCCCCTTCATACGGGGGCGAAAGTTACTTTTGGGGGCTGGCAGACACACTTGGCAAGATGGGTCATGAGATTCATTTGTTTGCAACCAAAGGGAGTAAGGCTCCATTTAACGGGTACTTGCACATAATAGAAGGGCCAACAGGGGGGGGGATAGATTATGGTATCGAGGTTAGGGTGGAGCAAGAGTATAATTCTTTACTTTTGGCGTGTGACATTGTGCATGACTGTTCTTATGACCATATTGCAGCGGAGAGACTTCGGCATTTATCTGGCAAGAGAGAGGTCGTAAATACAATTAATGGACGTTGCTACTATATGCCAAGACCCCCGTTCAATGTAGTAACAGGTTCTAAGGCATGGCAAAAGGACGCTCAAGATCATGGGCTCAAAACGGAAATGGTGTATTGGGGGGTTGATACAGGATTTTATACTCCCGGCGTTGATACCATTAGGGGTGATTATTTTCTCTGGCTTGCTCGTTTTCATCCTGACAAGGGGTTGGATTTAGCTCTTGAGCTAGCAGAAGAACTAGGCTTCTACCTTAAGGTAGCTGGTTCTATGGAGTTTGCAGATCATGCAGAATATGGAAAGCAATACCTCAAGAAGATCGAACGATTACCTAATGTGGAATATGTTTCATTACCGCTTGATGAAACACATCACGAAGTCAAAAGGGAATTGTACCGTCGAGCTAAAGGGTTTCTCTATCCCGTTAACTATTTTGAGTGCTTCGGTATGGTTGTCATTGAGGCTATGGCGTGCGGGTGCCCGGTTATAACTTCAGACAAAGGGGCAATGCCGGAATTGGTGGACGAAGTGAACCATGCAGGATTGGTTTGTCATTCAAAGGAAGATTTTGAAACGGCTATTGGGGGGCATGATTTCTGTTCCTATTATCCGAGACAGTGCGCTTTAAAATTCAGTTGGGAAAATGCGGCGAGAGGGTATGAAGAAATCTACCAAAAAGTTATTGAAGGATATGGATGGTGAACAAGATGAAAGTGATTTTGATAAGCAGCGGAGTGTTGCCGGTTTATCCCAAAGGATACGGCGGATTAGAAGCTGTGGTGGGGGATCTGGCCGTTTGCCTAGATCGTTTAGGACATGAAGTCTATGTGGTATGCCCGAATGAATCTGATATTGGGAAACAAGGTAATATTATCCAGATAAATTGTGGCCCTTGTAATCCAAATGCTAAAGAATGGGAATCAAAGGCTCTTGAGTTATGTGCTCCCATTATTATGGATATGCCGGATGCTATTATTCATGACCACACTTGGACTAAACCGGTCTATCTTCTGAAGAGGGATAATCCTGGATTACATGTGATGTCCACTCTTCATGGGATGCTTCCATACCAAATTCCACCCCCGGTGGATAAGCCTTGTATGGCGGGGATAAGCCAACATCATGCGGAAACGATACGAAAGGGACTCACTATTGATGTCCGTTTTGTTTATAACGGGGTCGATCTTGATAGGTATGTTTATGGGGGCTGTAGTAATATTTCTGATAAATATCTATTCCTTGCGCGTATGACTCCATTTAAGGGTGCTCATGTATTCTTTAGCCTTATGCAGATGCTTGGGCTGAAGGGTGATTTGGTTGGTGACGATCAAATGGTTGAGAATAAAGAGTATGTGTCTCAACTCATGCAAGCTTGTGTGAGTTATCCTGATGTCAGATATTGGGGTGGCGTATCTAGAGAAAGAGCTGTTCAGTTTTTTAGGGATGCTAAGGCTTATATTCTTCCATGTGATGCTGGTTGGCAGGAACCTTTTGGACTTACTGTAGTTGAGGCAATGGCATGTGGCTGTCCTGTAATTGCTACTGCTTCGGGGGCTATACCTGAATTGGTCGAGGAAGGGGCCACAGGTTTTGTCGTTCCAGATGCTAATGGTTTGCCGGATCTATTGAAGAGTGGTAAAATAGAATCAATTAAACCAGAGGACTGCAGGAAACGTGCTGAAATGTTCTCAAGAGAGGCTATGGCAGAAGGATATATTAGGCTTTACGAGGATCTGTTAAATGGCATGTCATGGTAAGCTTACTGGAGAGCATAGGAGAAAATTGTCGGAAAGCGGCAAATTATGGTGGGAGCTAGTTTGGGGGGTGGGGGATGGTAAAAGCAACACCTGAAGAAATTGCCATTACATATGTGGCATGTCAAAAGTTACTTTTCGTGGCAGAACAGGAGCTTGGAGTTAAAGAAACCCCTGGTTCTAAAGCCGAACCTCGCATTATGGAGTATGAGAAACACACTAATCGGGGGTACACTGGCTCGGATGAAGAAGCTTGGTGTGCGAAGTTCGCTAATTTTGTAGTGGATACGGCGGGGTTTAAGGGCACGAATAGTGCAGCGGCTCGTTCCTTCTTGAAGTGGGGCAAGAAGCTTGGTAAACCCATTCCTGGCTGCATAGTGGTCTTTGACCGGAAAGATAAGAACAATCCTAACGCTGCGCATGTAACCTTTTTCAAATATGAAGAAAAAGCACATGGGACAATAGCTTGTGTAGGTGGAAATCAAGGTAACATGGTCAAACAGTCTTCTTATTTTACAGAGAAGATTCTTGGCTATAGGAGTCCAATCTAAGCGGAAAGGGGCAAATGAGGGTGACAAGGAAATGAAAGTTCTATTGTTTGTTGTGGCTAGGCTTAAAGAGAGAAGTACATGGTGGGGTATCCTCGGGATCGTGACTGCTGCTGGTGTCTCTCTTTCCCCTGAACAGGTTGAAGCTATAACGGCGGCTGGCGTGGCTATTGGTGGGCTTATTCTTGTGTTGACCAAGGACAAAGAATGAGTCTGGTTGTAATCTCCCAGATTGTTATCGGGGTTCTTGGACTTATTTCTCTTTGGTTGAAAGATTATTATTCCCAAGGGGGGAAGGATAAGCGGAGTGGAAAGAAGACTCAAGAAGGCAGGAATGAATTGCTTGATGGTGATGTCTCTGCTGTTGAGTCTCGGGTTGATAGGGTGTGCTCACAAAGTAGCAGTAATGCCGGAAGCAAGAGCGACGAAGATATTGCAAGGCAACTCAGCACCTTATACGGGGTGGTTGTTGACGGACTCAGCGATAGCAAAAATACTGGAACAAGCGGAAAAGTGCCAGATTAAATAAGAGGTTGCTAGGGGGGCAAGATGAAAAGGCCGATAGGGGTTAGTGTGTCTCTGCCGCCTTTTCTTTTTGTGGTGTAAATGGCTCAAGATCACTCTATTAAAGGAACAAAATATTTTGACTGTGCGCTCTGTGGGATTACTTACCGTATCACTGATACTGTACTTAATTCTGTCGGTCTTAGAGTTTGTAAAGATCATGATGTAGACAAAGGTGAGTTCAGGTTTGCTCCTTCTCTCTACCCATATGACTCGAATGCCCCGGTGTATTATGACCGCAAAGTAGACAGATATTACCAGTTACAAGTTTCCTCGGGTGTCCTGAATAGTATTGAGATACCACACTTGGGGGGATGGATTCCAAATAAATACATCATTCTAGATATAGATAGGAGCATCCCCTATTGGCTGTATTTCCAGTATGGTAGGCTCTATTTGCAAGAGGGCGTAGAGGGTAAGAGAACTCCCCTTTTAGTAGATATGCAATCAGGTATGAAACAACAATTGTTTGTACGAGTTTTAACAAGCAGTATCTCAGCAAGTGGTACAATTATTCCTATGACAAGTGGCGAAGTAGGCATGAATATGATGGAGGTTTCTTAGTATGAAAAGGTTTATTCTTTTTTTTAGTTTGTTGTTTGCAATAGCGTCCTTTGCTGCTACGGGGGATGTGACTTTTATAGGTCCAGGATTGCAGTCAGTCCCTTTGCCTACAGCCACTACAGTTGGTGGGGCTATGTCGAAAGCTCCTGTCGCCGGAACATTTATCACAGGGCTAGGGACAGACGGTAGGTTCACAACTTCTGTACTTGATGCTGGCTATTTGGTTGATGGGTATCTCCCTGATGGCGTCCAGTATGGTGTTGCCAATGTAGAAACATACGGGACACTTGAAGATGCCGTGGGCGAGATAGGTGCTACTCCTACAACATTGAGGTATTCCACTAATCAAACAATGACAGGGGCACTCAGTATTCCAGCGACAATAGAACTTGTGCCCATAAATAATGCGGTGATAAACCGGGGTGCCTATACATTTTCTTATGTGGGTTCCCCCCGCTGGCCTAAGCAACAAGTTCTTAGTGGTACTGGCCCGGTGGTGTTGGGCGGTGGCAGGATTTATCCTGAATGGTTAGGCGCGGCGGGTGATAGTACCACAGATGATACGGCATCGTTGCAGGCTGCGCTTGATACTGGAGCAGGCGGCCCAATAGTATGGTTGTCAAAAGACAAACGTTATAGGATAACCGCCGAACTTATGCTTTCTTCGGACACGGTTGTGGACGGAGAGGGGACGATTCTTGTTGATTACACGCAAGCGATTTCAACGGGAGGTTTGTCTGCATATGGTACTTTGGGCGGCAGTACTGCTTTGACAGAAAACGCTGCCATTACAGATACAAGTGTGTCTGTAGATCCTAGCGGGTATTCTGTAGGTGATTTGGTTGCTATAGGATCTACTAAATCAGTAGGAGCTTACCCTGTTCTAGTAAAAACTATATCAGCAATAGGTGCAGGGTCTGTATCATTTACGTCTTCGCTAGGGGTTAGCTATGCTGTTGCTGATGATGCTTATATTAAAAAGATAACACCAGTTGAAGATGTAAAGATAAGGAATATATCATTTAACACTGGCGAAAACTCGGATCATACATATAACTATGTTAATCTGTACGGGTTTAAGAATGCAGTAGTAGAGAATGTAAAATTTGTGGATCAGTCAGGGGATACATCTACTGCAACAACGGCGATTTACGGGCAAAATTTTAAGTATTTATATAACACAGCAACAGCGGCGGCATCTCCTTCAGGCCAGATGCTTGTGGCAACAAATATTTCAGATGTTATAGCAGATGGTAATACCAGTTATAATCATGCTTTTGGGATTGGCCTTTATCGGGTCTACAAAGGGGTCGTCACAGGGAACCAAATGCACGGCAATTCGGCGGGGGTTAGGGCATACAAGTTTTATGGTTGCCTCAATCCTATTGTCACTGAGAACCATGCAGAGTATTTTGAAAATCTGCTAAAAATAGAAGGTACTTCTTATGGAAGGTTTATAGGGAATGTCGGGAATGAGCTTTCGGGGCATGGAATTAACCTAAGTGCGGCTGCCGATGGGACTGCTAACACGTTTAACCGCATTCTTGGGAATGAAATTAATACTGTGGATTCGGGTGCTATGGGGGCATATATTGACGCAACGGGGACATACAACTCTATTACTGACAATGATTTTATTAACGCAGGGGGGTATGCAATATATGCCGCTGGCAATTCAAATATCATAAAGGGGAACACGGTATATGGCTTTACGACTGGCGGTATTGCTTTTTCACAACTGACAATTGTTGAGGGTAACTGGATATATGATGCTTCGGCCTCGACTCCGGCCTTAGCTACCCTGGGAAGCTTCTCAGCCGCTAATGCCTCAACCATTACCGGGAATCTTTCGAGTAATAACCCGCTTGCGTCAACGGGGAGTAATCCCGCTAACTTCGCGCTTTGTACTTTTTCAGGGAATAACATTTCTGGTCAACCTCGGATCTTTTATGTGAGTGCTATGCCAACAACTGGAGCTTATGTCGCAGGGGACAGGGTGGTTATATCCCCACCTGTTGACGGCCAGCCGAAAGCATACATCCGGCTAACTGCCGGAACTGCCCATGTGCTCAATACCGACTGGAAGAGCGAGGGGGATATATAATGGCTATCAACCGTCTTTATATATTCAGTAAGGTAGTAACGCTCCTTAAGAGGGAAACTAAATTCTTCACATCGTCTGATTTGCATTTGCTTATCGGTGTGGACGCGCCAATACGTATTGCCGAGGATATTGAGTATCCCAAAAGTAACTTTTCATCCAATGTTGCCTCTGGTACTTGGACTGTTGATATGCCCTCTGACTTTATCAAGGTGGATGATGGGAAGGATATTATTTTCAAGGGAGATTCTTATTCTAAGCTTGGCCCGAGATCACAAAAACTTATAGGCAGGGACCAAATTTTGTCTGCCGTCCCGAGTATCCCACAGTATTACTTTATGGAAGATGAAACCACAGTAGGCTTGTACCCTCCTGCTGTATCTGGTACGGTTGTTATTCCTTATGTCAAGTATCCCACTTCCCTTTCAACTGATACAGCTACGAATGAACTCACTCAAAAATGCTATATGGCAAGCGTCTATTGGGTTATGGGCGAATGTATGTTGAAAGATAATGACCCTAGATACCAAATATATTCCGGCCTATATGATAAAGAGATTCAAAGATTGCGTGGCAAATTTGGGGATATGTTTGAAGAAGAGTTCAACATTAGCCCTGATCCTGGGTATTTGAGGGGATAATGGACGGCCAGAAGATTTCAACTAACTTTTCCAAGGGATTAAACCTTTCTATATCCCACATGATTTCTTTGGAAGAGGTCCAGGTTGCAGACAATTTTATGTTTTCTAATGGGGCATTCGTCCGGGAGGGGACTGTGGTCAATGCTTCTCTGCCTTATCCTATTGTGACGTTGAAGAAACATTATAAGAAAAATGGGGCTTCTTATATTGCTGCTGTTGCCGGTGGGCTGATCTATTTGTCGTATACTTCAGGGACTTTTACAAATACGTCATGCGAAACCTTGGTGAGTGGGGACGTTTCGGTAACGGCGTATGATGACTATTTGTATTTTGCCAACATGTCTAATGCCGTTAAAGCTTTTGATGGTTCTAGTATGGACAATGTGGGGTTATCGGGGCCAGCATTTATTAAATATCTAGGTGATTTTGAAAATAACTCTGGTTGGTCAGTATCTAACTGTGTTCTTACAAAAGATCTTAGCTATCTCCATATAGATAGGGGAGATAACTCTTTGCTAGTTGGTGTGCCAGCGGCTACGATAGGGGCGGCTACGAATGGGAGCAATAGATTTAATCTTGCTATCTTTGCCTCTGGCGTTTCGAGTGTAGTCCAGGATTTAATCCAGCTTTTTACGGTGCCTGTGCAGAAAACCCAAGTTAGCGCACTGTCTTTGATATTCCAAAACAGTGGGTTGCCTAGTGCTTCCATAGTGCTGTCTGACTTGTCCTCATGGGTCTATAGTAGTAATGATAGCTGGTCGATGATGCATACTATTCCCAAATCACTTTTTACTACCACAAGTGGCTTCTCATGGGGTGATTGTGTAGCTAAAATCGAGTTAGAATCCAAAACAAGCGTGTCTGCTGCTGTTGCTGTGGACAATCTTAGAATGGTCAAAACGCCTCCTGTTTTAAGTACAAAAGCCATTAGCGGTGGTGGTATGTACTTTGGATATGTACCAGCAAGAACGAATAGGTATGCGCCTTCTGCTGCGCTTGCTAGCGGTTTAGTTATGCCCGTTGAGTGGGCATCTTTGTCTTCTGCTGTTTTAGCTGGTATCTCTTTTGATGGTATGATGTATTACAAAGTAACTTTTATCAAGCGTGGACCCGGTGGTGTGGAAATAGAGAGCAACCCGTCTTTTCAGACTTCAGGTGTGGTGTTATCGAGCGATACCTATGGTCATACTATAGCTTCTCTTTCGCAAATACCTATTGCCCCACCGAATCTTGGTGTCAACGGGCGTAAGGTGTATAGGAGGAACGTGACTGAAAGTTATATGAGGCACGTTTATACCATTGCCGACAATATAACTACGGTTTTTGACGATGGCATCCCTCAAGAGGTGTTGGGCTCTGTTCTGGATGAAACCAGAAATCCTCCGCCTCAAGCGAAGTTTATTTATCATGCATCTACTCAGCAAACGTATTATCTCAATGTCATTGAGGAAGATGTTGTTTATAGTAGTAGGGTAAGATTCTCTCAACCGTATGCACCACATTATGCACCGCTTGATAATGTTTTTGACGTTAGTCCGAATGATGGTTCGGAGATAACTGGTACTTTTGAGTTCATGAACCTCCTGCACATTCTGAAGGGGGGGTCAACATGGATGCTTGAGAATAATAATCTGACACAGGCTCATAGCACTTATGGTTGTATTGCGCCCAAGAGTCTGGCTGTAGGGCCGAATGAAGTTTTTTGGTTGTCTGATGAAGGTATTATCAAATACAATCTGAGGTTCAAGAATATAAGTTTGGAGAATTCCAGAATTGACCCTTTGCTCAAAGGGTTGAATAGAGTTTACATGCAGAATGCTGCTGGAATCTATTACAGAGGGTTGTATCTCCTAGCTATCACTGATGGTTCAAGCTCTGATAATAATACCGTGCTGTGTTACGACAATGCCAATGATCTTTGGAGTATGTTTCCTAACGTCCAAGTAAATTGTTGGGATGTATGGAGTGGGGCTAAAGACGGGTACAGATTATTTTATGGGAACAACTCTGGTTTGGTGTGTGAGTTCTTAACTGGCAATACTGATTTCGGTTCTAGTATTCCTTGGGCTGTTCGCACTAAGGAGTTTGGTAATCCTACTCCTACCACTTTTTTGAGGAAATTATATCTGTACAGTAAGAGTCTGGATACTTCCTCTCAGACGGTGACGGTAACGCCTTATTATGACTTTGTAGCCGTCTCTGGCAATACTCTGTCCGTGACTAGTGGTTATCAGTTGAACAAAGCAGACATACCACCATGTGATGATGCCGGGTTTATCTCTGTCGGGTTTAGTGGTACAGGGAGGATACAGCTTCTTCGCATGGATGCTTATGATGAACAAGAGCAATTGAGATAGGCTATGTTCCCAGGATACCGAATATCACCATTGAGGGCATTGACCCTGGATGAAATTAACCGGATAGTAGATCAGGTTAACAGGGCATTGCTTGATATTTATGGTAAGGCAAATACGGGTGTGTTCTCTGGGTATGCTGTGACGGCAGGTACGCTCCAAGGTAGACCCCTTATCAATGGTGTTGTTTTCGATGGCAGAAATAACATTGATATTCCTTGGGGGTTATCCAATGTCTCCAATTATACAGCGGTTACTATTTCTACAAGGGTGAATGGTCATTACCTCAACACAAATATAAGTATCTCGCCTTTTGATATTGGCATAAACAATTTTACGTCTTCACCTGTAGCAGCAAATGGGTATGTGTTAGTAGCCATTAGTGGTGTAGATTATAAGTTCTTGGCTGGGACTTCATAAGGAGTAAAAAGATGGGATTAGAAAATGTATGTGCTAGGAAACTTGAAGAACTCGTTGAACTTGATGCTTTTCTCCCTATGATTGAAGCATTTCATAAAACGCAAGACTACTGTAAGTTGTTCCCGCACAGTGCGTATCTACTCTGGTTAACCTTTAACTTCAGATCCCCCACAATGGGGTTTTGGGGTATGTATGAAGAGGTTGATGTGAAGGAAGTACCGGTTGGGTATATAATTGTCACAATTCAAGATCTTCATACGGTAAGAGAGGCTTTGATTTATGAGGCGTTCTCTGAGGTTAAATATCTTGATGTTAAAAAAGCAATGTTGAATGAAATTGAAGCATGGTCAAGGTTAAATGGTTGTTCTTTACTTTCTTGCTATACCGAGAACGATAAAGTGGTTGATCTCATGCAAAAGAGGTATGGCTTTAAGTTGAACAGATCCTACCTTACCAAGGAGATATAATTATGGGCGGCGGTGGCCCCACTACATCTACGAATACAATACAGGAAACTCAGCTCCAGAAGGATCAAGCAAAGATTCTTGAAGCTCTTGCCCCGTACATCACACAGTATGGGGTTTCCAATATGCAAGGGTTGAATGCTGCTGCTCCTGGCATCAACCAAATGTTGCTTCAGTCTTTGGGCCAGAATACGGGTGCCAGTGCTATGAATTATGCCAATACAACTAACCAGTTGAGGCAAACTGCCGGTCAAATGGGTGTGCGTCCCGGTGATCCTCGTATGATGTCTGCGTTTGGCCAAGCCGGTGAAGCTTCTACTAAAGCTAACCTTCCTGAAGTACAGGCTATTCTTTCTATGTTTGGTATGACTCCCCAAGCCGCGCTTACGCAGATGGGGTCCGGTCAACCGGCAGGTTCCACCTCTGTGGGGAAAACTCCCGGTGCTTCTCCGATTCAGACCGTGGGGTCTTTAGGTAGCCTTGCATTAACCGGTGCAATGTTGGCGGCACTCCTGTAAGAGGTTTAAAATGGCTGAGAATCCTTTAGGTGAACTGAATAGCACGCTTATGAATTTGGCTGGTATGATGCTGGCCGTTAAGCAGTTCAAGCGTCAAAAAGAAATGGGCAACTTGGAAGCTATGCTTGGGCTTGGGAACCAGATGGGCATTACCCCAGAAATGTATACTGGTATCCAAGAAACGGCTAAAAAGGCTGGAATAAACTTCCCTGATGTCTCAGCATTTAAATCCCAAGGTTCACCTGTTTCTAAGCCGCAAACTCCTGAACAGGGTGGGATTATGCAAATGCTTGCCGGGTTGTCTCAAAGCCCTGGTTCACCGTTGCAGCCAAATGCTGCTCCAACTGCTGTCAATTTACCTCAAGGTCTTTCCCCGGAAGAACAGCAAATACTTGGACCGCCTAAAAAGTATCAAGACTTTGCGGATGAAGTGTCTATGGAAATGGGGGTTAACCCTGACAACTTGATAGGTGGTGAACCTCTGAAAAAGTACCGGCAAGAATCTTCTATGCGCTATCGCCAGTATCTTAAGGACCGTGAATCTCAGGTCAAGGGTTTAATGATGGAGACTGCTAGGGAAAAAAGACAGTTGAAGGTTGAAGACAAACGGTGGGAAGAAAGATGGAAGATGGAAGATAAGAAAGAGGAAAGCAGAAGAGAATTCCAATTGGAGTCTGAAAGGATTGGGGATGAAAGGCAAGCGGCGGCTCTTGCTGCATCTGATAGACGGCTTGAAAAGTCACTTTCAGCATCTGAAAAAAGAATGTATAAGACCCTTGATGCTGCTGAGAAGAGAGCTTATATCCGTGAGCATGGGGCTAAAGAGCGGAAGTTGATAGGTGAAAATAGATCTGATAGTCGGCAGTCTAGGAGAGAGAGCGGTATACAGGGTAGGTTTGAAAAAAGAAGATCTGACAAAGCTGCGGGTTTACCTTCTGAAACAAAGCAAAAACTTATCACCATCTATGGGCCAAGTGGGAATACTAAAATGGTCCCTATCCCCTTGGACAAAGAGTATACCCCCCCTAATGGATGGTCCCTGGAAAAAGCAATGCAACGGCTTGCGCCTAAGACACAAGGCAAAATTCCTGTGTATGACATAAATGGTAAGCTACTGCGATACGAATGAGGGCGAGGATGGAAAATGAGAGTGAGAATAGAAGGGATAGGTTATATCGAGGCTCCTGATAACTCTACGCCTGAACAGATAAGCGCGGCTGTAAAAAAGATTGCAGCACAACGACAAGTTAAATCTGCTGTTGATACTCCTGTCTCTAAACCTCCCCCAAAACAAACTGCTTACCAAAAATTCAAAGATGTAGGTGAAGGTGTAGGTTCCATCGGAGGTCAACTTGTTACCGGTCCTGTTATTCAGGTGGCTGGTATTATGGCTGGCCTTTTTAAATTGGCTGTTACTGGCAAGTCTATTGAAGCCGCCAAGGCTCAACAGGTTGTTCAAGAAAATATGTCCAAGGAAATTGGCTATACTCCCAAGTCTGAGCTAGGCCAAAAGATAGCCAATGTTCCAGGACAACTTTTTGAATTCGTGGGTACTGCCGGTGATAAGCTGCAAGAAAAGATCGTAGGCAAAGAGTTCGCCAAAAAGATCAAAGATATGAAGGCAGATAAAGTGATGCCTTACCTGGATTCTATCACTAATCAGCTTGCACCAATGGCTATTGCTAAAGCTAAGAAACCCTTGTCGGAACCAAAACCTGCAATCAAGAGTTATAAACCTCAGCTTAAAACTAAATCCGCTGAAAGATTGCAACCGTCTAAAGTTGCTGGTCCTTCCCTTGATGCTGAGAAAATGGCTATCCTTGATTCCTTTGAACCTGGGAAAAGGAAGATGCCTGAACTTCGCAAAGGCACTAGACCGGGGGAATATCAGCATGTGATAGGGCTTGACATAGATTCCGTTCTCAACCGTGGGACAGGAAAACTTGAGCCAGATCTTGTTGCCAACTTGAACAAGGTTCTTGATGCAGATCCTAATGCAAAGATAGTTGTGGGGTCTACGTGGCGGCTTGGGCATAGCATCGAGTCTATGAATGAACTGCTCTCTAAAGCCGGTGTTAGAAAGGACCGTGTTATAGGTATGACCGGGGATTTAGGTGATGCCCCAAGGGGAGCTGAATATACAGAATGGCTGCAAGCACACGGCAAGAAGGTCAAAAAGGTTATTGTGCTTGATGATAGGACAGACCTAAAACCTTTTCAGCAAGTCCTTACCAGGGAGGGTGAGGGGTTCACTCCTATTCATGCCGATGCTGCTATAAAAATGCTTCTCCAAGACAAGCAGAAACCCTGGCAATGGGAAACCAGTTTTGGCAAAGGGGGTTTCTTACCTAAAGTTCCGCCTGAAGCTAAACCAGCACAGGCTGTTTCGGTCAAAAGGGCATTTGGTGAAACTTTCAAAACTGCAAAGGCTCTTGCAATTGCAGATTCCAAATCTCCTGGACCCGGTGCCCAAGCTAGAGGTGTGAATCAGCAAGCCCCAAGCATGATGCAACTTCGTGAATCCTTAGCGAGTGTTCCACGTGTGTCGGCTTCACAGAGAATGACTATAGCCAAGAATATTCTTAATACAAAACAGACTTTTTCCAGTAAAGCAGATGCTGCTGTAGGATCTTTAAAGGCAGGGGGTGCTGGCCTTTGGGATGCCTATACACGTCCTCCTATTTCCGCAGATTTTAAAGGGGTATTTGGGGACTATCTACTCGCACGTACACGTTTCCAAACAGAAGGTCATGCTTATGCAAAAAAGATAAAGACAGATATCCCTGACAAGACGATAAGGGAAGGTATGACAAATTATATTGAAGCTGCCGGGGACAACACTTTACTCAGACAAAGGTTGGTTGCTACTCAAGATCCAGTCCTCAGAAGTGGATATGAAGCTGCTTTAAAACTCACACCTGAACAGAAACTTCACGCTGAAAACATCCGAAACTATTTTGATGATATGTTGGAACAAGCTCAACAGGCAGGGATTTTAGAGGATGGGGTTGAAAATTATATCAACCACATTTGGGGTGGAACTTCCAAAGGTAGGAAAATGGCGGCTGAGATTAATTCCGGTTTGCTCGGTGTTAATCCCTCGCTTATCAAAAAGAGGATTCTTGAAAGTTACTTTGAGGGTGAACAGCTCGGGCTAATTCCTAAAAATAAAGATGCTGGTTTTCTTGTTGTAGCATATGACTCCGCTTTCAAGGGAATGCTTGCCGCTAGAACCTTTGTTAAGCAACTCACTGAGACTGCTGGAAAAGATGGTAGACCTCTGGCTGTTGTATCGGGTGGTGGAACACGTCTCCCCAAAGAGGCTACTATCCCTGATGCTTATCTTATTCGGCCCAAGTCCAAACCTGAAGAGGCTTTTGATTATCGCAGGGTAGATCATCCAGCTCTAAGGAAGTGGAAATGGGTAGATAAAGATCCTGATGGTGCCCCCATGTTTCTCCAGGGTGATATACTTTTGCATCCCGAGATAACAGCTAACTTTGCTGAGAGATTTAAAGGGCAAGGTTACTATTCTATGCAGAATCTGTTTGGTGCTTCTGCTATAGCCAAGAGTCCTTTAGGCCGTGCTGCTTTAAGAGGGTTAGGTGAGTTCAAACGTACCTTGCTTTCCTTGTCTGGGTTTCATCAGGTACAGGTTGGTATCCATGCTGTGTTCCATAACGTGAATCCGTTTAAAGCTCCCCCTATAGACCTATATGATCCCTTGACAGCTAAAGGGGTTAGGAATGGTCTTATGATTACAGATCATTCTGCCTTGGCTGAGTTTTCGGAGGGTGTTGGTGGACATAATGGGTTAGTAGCGAGAGTCCCTGGCCTCGGTCCTCTTATGACCCGGTATCAAGAATACCTGTTCCAAGATTATATTCCCCGGCTGAAAGTAGCTATGTTCAAAGAGGCATACGGGAGGAACATAAAACGATATCCTAAACTGACTTCGGACCAAATTGCAGAGATTACAGGACATCAGGCAAATGCGGCGTTTGGTGAGTTGAACTACAAATGGTTAGGACGCAACAAGACTTTTCAGGATTCTTTGCGTGTTCTCTTCTTAGCCCCTGACTTCTTAGAGGCAAGGGCAAAATTTGTAGGGCAAGCATTGACACCTCTAGGTAAAGAACAACTGGCGGCTCTTATCAGAGGGTCCGCTGAACTCTATGTTGGTTCGAAGATCATGAACATGATGCTTAACGATGGTGATCCCAAATGGGATAAGCCCTTCTCCGTGGTTTGGAATAAGAAAGAATACGCTTTACGTACCATACCTGGAGACTTAGCACATTTGTTTCATGACCCCAGGGGGTTTGTGTATTGGAGATTAAACCCTGCTGCTACTAGACCGATGGTAGAATGGGCAACCGGTAAAGATGCTAGAGGGAGAGAAAGGACACCACAACTTGAGCTTTGGGATTTTATCAAGTCCGGTGTACCTATCCCCATCCAGGGTTTTATGAAGAACCCCGATGATAGTCTAGCAGAGAGTGTCATTACATCTGCTCTTCAATCTCTTGGTATCAATTCGTATGCTGCTAAGACTGCTGCGGAGAAAAAAGCTGCCGAAGCTGCAAGCCACAACTTTCCTAAGACTCCTGAAACTTGGGAATCCAGGAAAAAAGCACAGCTCATGCGGACGCTCAGGAACGCAGTAGAAGATACTCCCACGGGAGTTCCACCTAAAGTTCTTGAGGCATTGCAACAAGGCCAGATAAGTCAACGACAAGCAATCAATCTTTTAGAGGACCGGGATAAACCTCAGCTCCAAAGATCTTTTGAGAGACTACGAGTTCCTTCACAGTTAAAAGATATAGAGGAGATATTTGACAAGGCCACACCCGAGGAGAGGCTTCTGCTACAATCTTTGATGCAGAAAAAAGTTGTGAACTTCTTTATGAACGATAAGGTGTCTAAAGAAGAGAGGGACAAATACAGGGATAAGCTTTTGCCCTACTTGAACGGAGGAAATTAAAATGAAAGGGAAAGGTGGTATGATGAAAGGTATGAAAGGTATGCCAATGATGGAGAAAAAGAAAGGGCCGAAGAAGGGTCCAAAGAAGGGCGGTAAAAAAGGGAAGGGGTAATATGCTAGGTCATGTCGAACGGAGGGAATGTAATCTAAAGCATCTTAGGATAGATGAACGGCTTGAGGATCTTAAAGCGGGGCAAGAATTACAAGGGAGGAAATTAGGTAAGATAGGTTTGATGGGGGCAACGACTATGATCTCTGTGGTGGGCATCCTCCTGGAACTAGTACTAGATAAATAAAAAGAACCCCTAACTCTCCCCGCCAAGAAAGAGTTAGGGGTTTATTTTATACCAGCCTTTTGATAAGTTTTCTTCTTTTACTTCCCTTCTGAAAAGTTACTTTTCTATTGCCATATCACCTCCAATACCCGGCTGTATGTTTCCATGCTAAGTCCCGGGACCAAGCTACACAGCCAAGCGTCCTCAAACCGCAGTTCGGTCAACCTCTCCTTGCTGAAAAGCCGAGTGTTCATAAGATACCCGAAAATGTCTATCTCACGTACCATATTGTCCTCGTTGCAAAGTCTGCCTTATATGCCCCCAAGTAGTAACACATCATGCCAAAGTCATGTTTGTTATCTATCGTTGGGAATATTGTCCCGGTCATATTTCCCCTTCTCCATATCCCCTTTAAAAGCCCAAGCACAAGGGCCGTCAATTATTTCCTTGTAGAATTGGCCCCTTAACTGATCTATCAAACCTGCTGTTAGTTTTTCACCACAATGGCTAGCTAGCAAATCAGTGAGTAGAAATAGTTGGGTTGCCCTTCTGTCTGTAAGTGGAGTGTTCATTTTGTTTTCCGTGCAGTCTGGGTTTGGACATTTACCCTCCATGCTAAATTGATGCCTGCATTCTTTACATACCAGTCTAACCAAAGGGGCAATGCGGACATAGCAACATTCCTCAATCACACAATACCCCTGATTCCTATCGTAATAACCACAAGTAGGGCATTCTGGCATTAGCTTAGATCCTTTATTTTTACTCGGTCCTTACCCTCCTTGTCCTTGTCCCACCCCATAACCCAGATCCACCAATTAGCGTCTCTCATCTTTGGCAGGTTGTCAGAGTTCGTTATCTTTTGTACCCTCGCAGGGATATTCGCTCTTGAAGTCACTTGGACCCCTATTGTGCTCCCACTGCCTATAGCAATAAGGTCAAACATACCAAATAGATCACGTTTGATATGGGTATGTGGAATAGTTTGCTCAACTTTGCCGACAAGATATCCAAGAGCTTCCAGATACTCAACACTTCTTTGTGTAGGTGATTTACCTCTTGGCATGGCAGTCCTCGCAATGGCAATAGCCCCTTTCATCTATCCCCGTGTGTTCAGTTAAATAGTGGCATCTATTGCAGGTAGGATCTTCGCAACCGTGGCAAGCTACATGCACCCCATGATGGTGAGTCTTTAGGGCATAACTTGCTTCTTCTTGGTTAAAATTAGAAAGTATTTTCCGCTTTTCTTCTTTACAAACAAAGCAATAACTTTTAGCTCTTTGGCAGATAGTCCCTGAACCTGTTTGCAGTACAAAAATAATGTTATTACAAACTTTCATCTACCCTCTCCATATAAATATTTATTGACCAAATATAGCAACCTGCACAAATCTCTTCGTAATTAACACATATGGCGTTATAGTAGGTTAGTTCCCGATTGCATATCTTGCATCTTTGCACAAGCCTCACATTGCCAGCTACCATTTTTCCTCCCTATAGAATCTATGTCTTTTATTTTATATAACTTCCTCCCTACTGTTGATTTTCTTTCACCACATTTTCCACAAAGGAAATACACAAGTGAAGTCACATAACAATGTGCAATCTTATTGCTCCTCATATCTTCCCTCTTCTGGTGGCTCCTGGTTCGGACAAGTGCATTCACCCTTAGTTATAGATTTCCGACATTCAGAACACATGGTTTCTTCTGGGGCTTTCGGCACAGGTGAAAGCTTCTCCAGTTTGCTACACAAAATGGCTACAGACTGATCGGATTTAATGGTAAGGTAGTTAGCCTGTCCCCTTTGCTCTTTACCGGCGTTTGCCCCCTTATTAGGCGTCCAGGTGGTAAGTTCTACAATCTTCTCTGCCATTGCTTTCTTGTCTTCACCATACAGCCGAATCAAAGCCTCTTGAATTCTCCGGTTGTGTTCTTGCCTTTTGCTTGATACGTCCGAGTTGACGTCTTGATCCTCTTTCTTGCCATAAGAGACCTTCTGGCTTCTGTCTCTGGATATACCAGCTCCCTCCACTTCCTCCCAAGTGAGATTCCGTATCCCCAAAAGCCTAGTGATTCCATTGCCCAAGAGGTTAGTATAAGCTGACTTTTTAAGGTCGCCTTTATCACACTCAGACGGTGGAAGCTCTGTTTTCTCTCCTTCTTGGTAAGAATACCGTCTAAAGAAACCATCCTTGCTACTTCTTGTTCCAATCGCCTCAATACTTGCACCCCCCAGCGTGAACACTCCTTTGTAAGTATAGGCAAAGTGGCCGTCTGGCTCCGTCTCAAGAATAGGTTCCCCTATAGTCCAAGAGATACCAAACAACCGTGCTACCTTCTCTGCTCCTGATACTCCCAAGTATGGCTTACCTTGTTGGTCTATCCAGTCATGAGCATTGGTAACTTTGAGAGCAAGCTTCTTAATCTTGTTGACAGCTTCAACCTGTTTCTCCGCCCTGTCTGCAACCGCTAGCAAGCTTTCATTGGAGAGCACAGGCATGTAATCGACATCAGGGATAGTTTCTATTTCCTTAGTCATTATCTGCACCCCACACAATTACACTTCCTTTTTATCTTTCCCAAAGTTGTCATGGTTGCAACCTCTGCCTCTATCATAGCCCTCCTGACTATTGGTCCTATTGGGGCCCAATCTTCATCGAACTGTTCTATGGTTGGTTCTCCCCCTGTGTTGTCAATGTATTTAAGGTATTTGTCAAAGAAATGTTTATCAGGCATAGTTTTTTCCTCTCTTTCCTTTTAAGAAATCTTGCTCTTTTGATACTGGAATATTCTTTTTTGATTGGCAAAGGGGTGTAAGCCTGTGCATAATCCGGCAGAGGGGGAAATAATTTATCCAGGAAATTCATTCTGTTGTTTCCTCTATCCCAATCATGTTGAGCAAAGCGTCTATCCTAAGAATAGATCTTCTCCAACCTCCCAATGAATCAAGCAATTGCACCCCATCTTCCTTTGTATAGCGATAGTTCAAGATCGTAGTTTTATGGTATGTCGCACCTCTTGCGTTTAGGCCAGCTTTGCGGGAACAATCCAAAATAAAGGTTCTCATTTTTTTTTAATCTCCTTGAAAATACTTTTATCTCCCTGCTCCTATTGTCTGTCCAACCAGATAAGCCAGCACGCTAGCAAAAGCAAAAGCGGTTATGACAGCGAGAATTAATATTAACCATCCCTTAAACTGATTCATCCGCGCCTCTTTTACAACACCTTTTCTAAATTTAATTGGGGTCTTTAAGCTTTTTAGCCAGCCCCCTGGCATACACCCGAGATTAGAGTCCAACCATGACCCCTAGCACAAGACTGCTAACTCCAGGTTTTAACCCCCTCTTAAAGGAGAGTGCTAGGGTGGCCTATTCCAATAAGCCTTCTATTTCACGGAGCAACTCCTTGGCATCTTCTTCGTTGGCTTTTCTAACTTCGTCTGTCCCTGCTGAGAAAAGCAATGTGAACAATGTTTCTTGCAATTTTGGGCCATAGATTTTCCAGTCTATTTTGGTCTTCTTGCCTAACTGCTTTCGTGTCACCTTTTGTTTCTTGCTGTCATCTACCATTGTCAATGCTTCGGATAAAACCTCCTCAGCTTTTGCCCCGAACTTTCGGATAGACTCTATAGCGTTTGTGGCTGAGATAGTTCCGTTAATAACCATATCCCTTGTCTTGTCAGATGCCGCTGCAAGTATGACAAGGTTCTTGATATGAGTCACAGAACATACACAGTGATCTGCAATAGCTTCTTCTGTTCTGCCAAAAGAAAGGAGTCTCTTAACGACTTCTGCCTGTTCCAACATGGTTAAGGGTTTTCCACTGGCCCTAACCAAAAGGTTTTCTGTCCGGTCTATCTCACTGACAAATTTTGACTCAAACCTAGCGGGGACGGTTTTGATATCTGCCCCGTATTCCGCATTGGCAATCTCAACTGCCGCCATACGTCGATGTCCATTCTCGATATAAACAGTCCCATCATCTTCGGCAAACACCGTGAGAGGTTCCAGTATGCCTCTAGCAGCAATAGACTTGGCTAAAGAATGGAGTTCTTCCATAGACTCAGGAGTGTCTATGCGCACATTGAATCCATCCTTAATGTAAAGGTCTTCGATCTTCATTTGGTAGATACGACTGGTTTCTCTTTCGCTCATTTTTGTCTCCCCTGTTGAAAAGTAACTTTTACAAACTTCCTCAAAATGGTTATATCCTTCATTTTTTCCTTGAAGAAGGAGCACCCGCCATATTCGTCCATAATCATTGAAGCCAGGCGGTCCAAAGCTGCATTTAAATCTTTGTGATTGTTGTTCTCCACCCCTTTGCCATTGCTTTCCCGGTTATCAGATATGGCCCCACCACCACCCGCTCCACCCCTCTGAAGTGTTCTCTTCGCCATTCGTCTAGCTCCTTCCACTTGTCTGACCAATCCTTAAGCTCAAACCAACCGTCTATCTTATCTTCTGCATCTGGATCAACTACAAACTGTAATTCTTCCCTAAGAACGGATTGGACACAGATATGGTTAAAATCACATTTACTGCAAACATCCCCCCACTGGATAGGCTCAGGGATTATCTTGTCTGCTATGCACTGGTTAACTCTCTCAGCTTTTTGGACAAGTGACTCACCATAGTTATAATCCAGTTCAATCGGCACTTCCTTCAATTTCCCTGTTGATTTGTTCTTGAGAAGGAATAGAGCCCTGTCTTTGGCATCCATCAGCATGTACATGGTGAGCTGTGCCGGATACTTCCTAACCCAATAGTATTTGCTGTTGAAAAAATCATCCAAGGTGTTTGTTTTGTCAAATATCCAGGGTGCCATCGACTTAATTTCAAGAGGTAAGACATCCTCGCCGTCCATCACCTTACCGTCTATGTGCCCTGTGAGCTGGTGCTCTTTCCATTCGAATGGTCGTTGCTGTTCAAAGACTTCAATATCCGCATCAGCAAGTAACCTTAGGACTGCCTTTTCTTGGTCCTTACCCTCCCTAAAAATATATTCTGAGTCAATGGAATGTAATCTCTTTTCCCCTCCTTTTGTGCGGAGAAAGACTAGATACCTCTCGCACTCATGCCCTATCTCGGATGCACGGTTCGTGTTGCACGGCCACACTTTTATCTGAGATTGCATATAACGAGCTACCCTCTCGATTATCATGCCCCCACCTTTTTAAAAGTAACTTTCAGCTCTTTGGCTGTAACCTTGACATCATCCCAATGATAGGATTTGCAGAGGGGACAGGATATCGGCAAGATATTGCCTCTGCATATCCATTTATGCTCTCCTGTGCCATAACCACACTGAGCACAAGTTAGCTCGATTCCTTTTGGACTTTTATTCATCTCCATTATTCCCCTCTAAAGCTTTCTGGATCTTTTCATATGGTGAAATTGTATGTGTCACTTCATTCTTGGTCAGATCTGGCAAAATCTTGTTAAGTAGTGCCAGATTTGCTTTCAGTCTTATCGAGTCCTCTTTTGTGCCTCGGATTGCCAGTGCTTCTATCCGCCCCACTATTGCAAGTTGGACTTGGTTGAGGTAGTCTATCGGGGCTATATGTTTCGGTATAACCACTGGTTCTAGGCACCCAGACTGACTTTTTTTCGGCTCTTTTACAACGGAGTATTTCCCCGGCTCGGTTTCTTTTACTTCGCTCTCGTTTTCTCTTAGCTTCTGCTCTTTTTGCTTCGGCAGCGTGGACAAGAGCAAGTCTTTCACTTTTTGTCTTTTGCCTTTTGTTCGGTTTGCGCCTCTCTTTAAACGTAGCATTATCTGGGACCTCGCTAATTTGTTGCTCTAGATATTCTTTCTCGATGTCGGCTATGTCAGGATGCAAAAAAAGGATCAATTCAAATATTTGCCTGTCTGTATAGAATATCTGGCCCTCCTTGCAATACGGGACACGCCTATGCATACCTACAAGTAAATTAGTTTCATTCTTTATTTCATACAGCTTTGTTCTTTCAATCCTGAGCATTTGGGCAATCTCGCCCATTGTCCAGAGTCTAAAAACCCAATTCTTAGATGCCTCAATATAACTAAGCTTCTTTTTCTTTTTGCGTTTCCATGTTTTCCATGTTTTGTGGATCATTGGTTATCTCATGCAATTCTTATTTATGTTCTTCCCTCTCAAACGAGGTTTAGCATCCTTAGAACCAAATGGCCTACCTAAAATTACTCCCTGGCTCACTTTCAAGGCTAATGCTTCTTTCACCCGTTGTGATATGAGCTGTCTCTCAATTTCTGCTGCTAGACTGAACGCAAAAGCTACTACCTTACTTTGGATGTTGTCTGCTAAGTCAAAATTCTCTTTAAGGGAATGCAACCTGATACCTTTTTGAGACATGAATGCAAGTAATTCCATGACCTCATAAAATGATCTACCAAGTCTTGATAATTCTGAAACAACAAGGGTATCTCCAGAATCCATAGACTTGACAAGTTTGCCGAGTTCCCTATCTTTCCAGCTCACTTTGCCGGATACCTGCTCGGTTACAAAAGCCTCGCACCTAAACTTTTGCAAGATAGAATACTTTTGGCTTTCGGCTTCCTGCTTTGAAGTCGAGACCCTTATATAGCCATATGTCATACTGTCAATACCCTATCGTTTTCATTTCTTCTCCAGGGAATCAAGAGGGCTATAAGGTTTTGGATGTTTGCACCGGTATGAGATTGTATCCAAAGGATCGCCTTGGGCTTTGTTTCTGGCTCGGTGCTTCGCTTTATTCTTTGTTGAAATAACCACATGAGCCTTGCCCTTGCCGGAAACCCGGTTTTTCATACTCCGGTTCAGGTTGTGTTGCTTCCCTTTTTGATTGTTCTCAGCCATTTATATCCTCCTTAAAACATGGGAAGTGGTCCCAAGGGGTGTATGTTGCAAAACAGGTTTTGCATGGTTCAGCTTCATGCCCCTTGGTGTGTCTAGATTCACAACGTAAGCACCCCTGTTTAGGGTTTTTTAGCAGTTGTTCTCGATGTCCTTTACAACTCTGGCACTCTGGTACTCTCATCTTCGCCCCTCTTCTTTTCTTCTTCGTTCAATCTTTTTGCAACATCCTCAATCCAATATAAAGCTGAGTGAGCTGCATTCATTGCTTTGCACATAGGATTACAAGATTTGCAGGCATACGGATCTTCGCAGGTAGGGTATGGCGCTGTTTCTATTGCAATCTCTAGTAGATGCATGGCCGTTTTTAGTCTTCTCAAATTTGGATCTCTCATTTTTGTCCCTCAGTGAATTGTTAAGTATAATACTGTCAGGTAAATGACACCAAGAATAGGACTATACTTGTTAAGCTCTATGTGTCTGTTTGAAAAATAAAAATATATCCCAGATAGGATAAGAAAAGATTTCATTTATCATCTCTCAGGTGCTTAACATAAAAGAAATAGCCAGGATATTCTAGCTTCAATTCCTCAACTCTGTCCTTTGCATCCTCCTTGAACCAAAAAGTTTCTTCTTCTAACCTGTGCTTTTCACCATCATCATTTTCATAGAATACCCCATACATAAATTTCAGTCCTCTTCTTCCAGATCTTCTTCGCAGATGCCACAAATTTTGCATCTGTAGAACTCGATACCAGCCGATTCATAGACTTCTTTCTTCCACTCGTGCCAGCCGTTGGCGCAATCCCATTCTCTAGGGGGGTCAAGAGGTTTTTCTACCATTCAGCTTCTCCCTAATAATGTCAAGTTCCCACCTTAAAGCTGTAACCTCATTTGAGTGCTCAGTTTCATCGGAACAATGCCAGATAGTTACCTGCTCAGGATAAGGAAATTGCGTGATTACCATAGAATTCGAGGCATTGACAGGATTGTTAGAAAGTAACTTTTCTTTCTGTTCTTTCCGATACTGTTTAGATGCATGTCTGGAACATCGACCTTTAACCCTTGCTCTGTCAAAACAGTTAATCTCCAAACATACTAGTCCTATCTCTTCCATTTTAATCCTCCATTACCTTATCCATTTCTCTGTTTTCTGCCTCTACCATCGGTTCGTAAGAGTCACAAGTTGGGCATTTCCCTTTTTTATGATACCCCCATCCACAAATTGACAGGGGGTATTCTCTAGCCCAAAGCTGGTTTATCTCATTGTAGATCATTGCAAGGCCATCCCATTGAAGGTTTTACATCTTAAACATGTTATGTGGCTAAAAGGCTGAGAAACTTTAACATATTTATATGTCTTACATTGTTTGCATTTGTATTCATACCATTTCTGGTATGTTGGATATGCTATTATTTTACATTCTCTCATTTGTTTGGCTCCCATGTATAAATGATGTCTGCTTTTGGACCTGAATGTAATCTCCAAATTTTGCCATCAAAGCTTGGCACTATACCCATTCCCCATAACTTCTGGCAAGGTTCCCAAGGGTTAGGGCCTAGATTCTCCGTATATTCCCAGTTAGTTACCCCCGAGAAGAAAGAGACAGCATATGCCCACACCGAATCCCACACCGAATTCCACACCGAATTCCTCACCGAATCCCACACCGAATTCCTCATCGAATTCCTCACCGAATTCCACACCGAATTCCACACCGAATCCCACACCGAATTCCTCACCGAATTCCAATTTTCAAGTAGTTTAATCATTTCAGGTGTTACTTCTCGGAGTGGTAGTCCAAAGGGGTCTACTATCTCTTTAATCACCAATTGAGGGACTATTTTGGAAAAATCAAGTTGTCTAACTTTTACTTCAACTAACTGTGAATCATCCATTCCGTTAAGTTGTTCAATATCAAAATAACCGGTCAGAGGATTGAACTCATATTTGTTCATATGATCCTCTTTCTCACCCCCAAAACCATAGTAATCGGCTATAGAGGTGTGTGAATCAGGGCTATAATCAAGTTCGCCTGAAATACACCTTTTTCTGAGCTCCCAATCAAAGTACCAGATCGCTCCTTGACCATTGCTGACACAACTAAAAAATTCACACATTTGTTTTCTCCTTTTCAAATTCAATCGCCTTGATGGTTCTCCTCAGGACATTCAGTTCTCTGAAAAACTCATTTGTCATATCATCCCCTTCTACGCTCAGAACCTTTCCTATTTTTTGTGAAGTGAGTAGAAGAGAGTGCAAACTATCTATGCACATTTTGCAGCTCATCTATTATCTCCTTATATTCTTGCCAAGTTATAAGCCCTTCTGCATAGGCTAAAGCCGCTTTTCTCATTTTTACTGTCATAATATGAACACCCCCAATGGGTAGTTATGCGGAAAGTTGCCTATAAAGGCCATTAAGCAAGTTATAACCCTAAACCCTATTTCTGTTGCAATGAACAATATAAGTGTGTCCCATAGCATCCTTGCTCACCTCACTTAGTCTATTCATTTATGACATGGTCCCAAAAGTTACTTTTACCTGCGCCCAAGTATTTCACCAATTCTTGGCCCCTGATAAGTTTTGTACATCCCTGGCTGAGTGTGGACATAATAATCTTCTTCAGGTGCAGGGTCAGCCATTGGCCATTCACCTGTTGCCTGTTCTAACAACCATTCGGGCCATGCAAAATTCTCTGTATCCTCAAGAAGCCGAAAAACTCCAAAAGCATATGTTGTATATGTTTCAACAACATCTGCAATTGTAAGCCATATACTATCTGCTGCTGCTGCTTCAATGTACCTTGTTGGAATACTAAAATCATCCAGGGATGCCCAATTCTCTACAATTTTTACTTTATCTCCTCTTTTGAATGACATAGATACCCCCTTATTTCAGGGTGAAATCAAGAATCTTGCCAGCTTCTCTTTCAAGATTTACCCTTGTGTCAGTATGCTGAATGCTCCTTGCATGTGCTGTAAGCCCTTCTACTATCCCCCATGAAGTGTACAGGTCATTACCTTCCATTTTGGCCGCTGTAATTGCTGATTCAGCCGTTGCCGAGGTAAGACCACGTTTCCTCAAAAAATCCTTCACTTCGTCCTCATCCTTCCCTATTTTGATATTTTGTGCTCTCTGGATCTGTTCTTGAAGAGGTTGAACGCTCTGGTTGGAGTACTCGATTAGAGCTTTTTTCCCTTCCATCAAGAAGCGTTCCGGCGCTCCCGAGGTATGGCGGATATGGAGTTCATTCTTGTTAGTCATACCCCAGATGATTCTGTTGTCACAGATGTATTCATACAGGAAAGTTGCAAGGCCAAAGACTTGCGCCCCTACTTCGCTGTTCCAGGTGTAAAATCCGCGATACATGGGCTTCCCGTTAATCTCGATGGGATGTTTATCGTCTACCAGGAAAATGAATACATCCCGATCACTGGCATACAGCGTAGTTGCACGCTTAGGGTTAGCCGTTGCATAAGATGCTGCCGGAATATTCCACGTTCTGCCCTCAGTTACTCTCTGAACTGCCAGGACAATCTGATGATCGTAAATCCTGCCGTATGTCTCCGATGTAGCACACCTGAGAGAATCATTGCCGTTTGCCATTAACATGGTCCTTTCACGTTTTGAGTTCTGAAAACCATCGTTAAGGCAAGCTGCCGCCAATGTAGAAGGGAGTTTTCTCAGGTAGGATGCCGGTGCATTGGCAATGGTTGAAATCTGGCCGAATGACCAATTTGTGAAAACTTTAGGACCGAGTTCTGTTTGTAGAACAATTTCTTCTTCTTCGGTCCCGTAAGCTTTTATCAAGCTTGTGTCTGTGACCTTGACTTGGCTGTGGTCCGCTCTGTCCCTTACATTTGTGTAAAGGCTCTCAAGAGTCAAAAACCTTTGATCGTCCGGTCTGGTCGCCCATTCCCTACTTGCTTTCATGTCTGTTAACATGGTTTATCCCCTTATGAGGAACCATGCCATAAATCAATAGACTAAAATCTCTCTTGCCTCTTAATGCATATGGCATGGAATAAGTAGGCATTATATCAACCCATTCTCAACAAAGCTGAAATACTGGAATGTTCCATTGGTTCCAAGTACCACGTGATCTAATACGCCGATGCCTAGAACAAAACCAGCTTCAACCATGCGCTTAGTCAAAGCTTTATCTTCTTCACTCGGCGTAGGGTCTCCTGAGGGGTGGTTATGAACCATAATAACAGCTGCTGCATTGGCTAAGATCGCAGCCTTAAACGCTTCCCTGGGGTGGACAATCGACTGATTAAGACTGCCGATTGAAACAATGTTGACTGATAAGATTCTGTTCTTTCCGTCCAGCATGAAAATAACAAAAGCTTCCCGGTCTATACCGTCCAGCAAAACATTAGCAGCTTCCGCTATCTGTAAAGGTGATGTGAATCTAGGTTCATGTTCCCAACTAACAGAATGATCTTTCACTAGTTGAATCCTAGTGACATTCAATCTCTTGACTAGCATGGTGTGTCTCCTTTCATGCCATATAAATCAAGAGGCAAAAGAGATTATCCCCGATGCACCGAATGGAGTTGCTAGGCTCGTTTGAATGGTGTGAAAATCATCGGGATCTTGTTATCCGGTAATATTGCATTTCCCGGTCGATCATGTTTTGTATAGGCTCTATTGTCTATAAGGTTCCCTCACCTTTGCCTAGTTACCCCTTTGTTAGGGCCGGATCTAATTGGTGGTTAACCTGTACTCTAGCCTATTCAATTGTGTGCGGTTCCAGTTCTGCCAAGGAACCTTTGTTAAACATCATAATCATCTGAGGTCACATTATCATTCATATAAAAAAAGATGCAAGAAAAAAATAGAAAACATTTAGAGGGGGGAATGAGGGGTGTTCAAACCAACTAGAAATGGAGACTATATAAGTAACTATCTATTTAGATATTTGGATAGAGTTGAACCAGCTATGAAGAGATAAAGCCTTTAACCATCAAGCCTTAACCCTTAACCCTGAGAAAAAGTAACTTTCAAAAGGGTTCCATAAGACCTAATAGCTTTCATCCCCTTTCGACTGCACTTGTTACTCATTTTGCTACACACTCATTTTGCTACACACTCATTTTGCTACACACTTTGTGATAATATGCGGAATTATTCACCTTTTGCCCAAAAGGAAAGATGTCCGCACACAAATGGGTAAGTATGTGTAATCATTAGGCCATAGTTACTGCCAGTTATACCTGGATCGAACATTAGAATACCAGCTCAACTATAAACATCCCTTTATAGCAGGGGATTCTTTAATAAATACAATAACTTATATTCATATCATGGTTGGGATAGACACCCCCCCACCCCCCCCAAATTCCCATCACCCTATTTATATATGTTAGCCCTAGACATCATTTTCCCTAATTCCCTCCTCCTTTTGAATATTAAAGACCCCCCTATTTTTTATTGATTCAGAAAATATTGATAAGTATAATATATGTAGAAGTCACAGCCACACAGGGGGTGAGTACATGAAAAACAGCCTTAACATCACACTAAGTCTGCCCAAGCAAACGATAGAATTATTGAGAAAAGAAAAAGAAAACACCGGGTTAGCTTATTCAGACATTGTGAGAAGAGCATTAACCCTTTATTTCAGGGGCAAACTCAATGGCTAAAGCTAAGTCGGGTTGGTGGACAGCCAAGGGACGAGCGGAACACCGAGCCAAATTAAAAACAGAGCACCCAGAGAGGGCAGAGAACAAAGCCAAACGCTCTTACTGGACTCCAGCCAGAATTGCCAAATACCAAAAAGCTTGGGAGGACAAACTACGTCAAGAGGCTTGGGATTTAAAATACAAAAAGGGCAAACCCAGGGGTAGAGGAGCTAATGATATAAAGTGGCGCAAATCCGTTTTTGAACGAGACTACTATCTTTGCACTGAATGTGGGGCAGATGATTTATTGCAAGCCCACCATATTGAACCGTACTCAACAGCGCAACATCTTAGATATGAAATTTCCAACGGTCAAACTCTTTGCTTGGTTTGCCACGCTGCAAAACACCCAAACTACAAAACTTTCATACTCAAGAATAGATATGTCTATCACAAACAAACAAAGATTTAAGAAAAGGTCTTGCCCTGCAAACAGCCGGAATGCTATGATTCTGGAAACAAAAGGGAGGTAGCATGAAAACTATCTGTTTGGATTGGACCACCACGGAAGAGACTTGCAGGGTATGCGGCGGAGAGTTAGAGAAGTGCTATATCAGAGAGGCTAACGATTGGAAGTACAGGTGTCCTGATTGTGGGTACAGCTTTTGGATGGGGAACAACGGGAGAGGAGAATGAGGCACTTTGAATCGGATAAGGAATACCGCAGGTTTTTAAGCTTGAATCGGGGCATGGGAGAAGCCGTTGCTTTGCTCGGGACAAAAGTGGCCCGTTTAGAACAGTCTAAACGCCGTCTGTGGCAGATGCTCACAAGTCTGTCAGGGGACGTGTCCCGGCAAAGGACGGCTATCAACTTCCTCATGCATCCAAGGAGAGGTGGCAAATGACACAAGAAGAATTTGAGCGGGAATATCTCTGTAACGCCCGGCAGAACAAAAGAATCCTGTATGTCGTCCTTAACTCAAAACGCCGTAAAGAAATCTTGGCTCATTTTGTCGGTGAGCAACAATATGATATTTTTATCCGAGGGGATAGGATAACCTTTTTGACTGCTGGCGAACTGTACCGTATAAGAGGCTGTGAGTTTGATGAAGTTGTGGTCGAGGAGGAAATCAAACTTTCCGAGGAAGATCAGTGGGAAATTAAAAAAAGAATAAGGAGCAAAAAAATGAATTGCCCAAAGTGCAAAGGGAAATTAGTACGGCGTGACCTAGATATGAGGATGGAATGTGAGAATTGCGGAGAGATTTACAACTTGGACGAATACCTGGAAATGTATGCAACCGAAGTGCAGTGATTGCCATTATCTTATCTTCCTGAAGGAAAGAGTCTGCTCACACCCTGATAACATTCGAGTTTTAAAAGGTGGTCCTATCCGGTGCCAATTCTACGAGGATCAGGAGGCAAAATGTCTCCCGACAATGAAACAATGGTGGAAGGACAGAGCTACTAAGCAACAGATTATGGAGAGATTATGCAAATTGCCAACATAATAGAGCCTCTTAACGCTAAAGATTACATATGTCCCTTCCGTGGGGAATGCGCGGGTGCTAGGTGCATGATGTGGATATGGGTTCTCGACCCTGTAGCTGCTAAATTTGTTTACAGTGATTCTTGTAACGATCCGGTCTACTTTGTCCCGGTGGGCCACTGTGGGGTATTATGCAAATCGAACTCCAAATAGGCAAAGAGCCTGTCGTATTAAGGGGTAACGACGATGGCACAGTAGACTTGTGCCATTGGGTTGACATGAAACATGGCGAGGTTATGAAACCTGTACTCATTCCCTTTAAATACTTCACTTCCCTGGCCTCTGCTTTACACCGAGTAGCTGAAATGAAAGTTTGCAGATCTGATGCCTCTACCCTCCAGGAGCTTGCACAAGTTTTTGAAGAAGAAAAAAAGTGGTTTCATGCCACACTCAAAATATGAAGATTATATTTACAGGTGTTTACTATGGATCTTGGGAAGATTTTGTGGAAGATTTTGACAATGTAACTGTTTTAGAAATAGATGATACAGTTGTCTTGACTATGTGCGAAATCTGTGGTCTGCCAGTTCTTGAAAACCAAGAGGTAGTAGATCGGTCTACAATTGAAGGAGATCCTATTTTTGTACACCAACAATGTGACCTGGATGATGGGTTCATTTGTTAAGAGGAATATATGATTAGATATCATCTAATAGCGGAAATAGAAAACAAACTGAACCAGTACTCTGGTAAAAAAAGTTGCGGAGATAGAAAGCTTCAACGTCCGTTGAAACAATTACAGCATATTCAAAAGCTACTTACAGAACTGATAAAGATAGAAACCCAAGCAAAAGAGGTGCTACTGAGTGAAGTTTCCGAAGATTAAACCTGCTAGGGATATGGCGTATCGGGATTTCGTTAGACAGCACGAATGCACTGATTGCCGGTGGCCCTATAACCCAACCTTCAATTTAATCGAGGCTCACCATATCAAGACCGGGGGGATGGCAACCAAGTGTTCCGATTACCTGATCATACCCCTCTGCAATTTCTGGGCAAGGGGGTGCCATGCTAGTGCTGATAAACGTAAAGAGACGCCTAAAAAGTACCTAAAAAAGGTCGAAGAGCTACAGGCTGAATGGGTGAGCAAGGGAGGTGTTTTCAAGGATGAAAAAAGTAGAGATTGAGGCACTTTTGAAAGGACGGAAAGCTATGGAGTCCGTAACCTTTGATTTGCCTAATTTGCATAGGGACAAGATATGGATAGTGGCAGAAAAATATAACTGTTCTGCTGCATCCGTTTTTCGACTGGCGGTTGAAGAGTTCTTGATCCGGTATGAGGAAATAAAGGATGAAAGAAAATAGAATGAATCCTTACAAACAATTTACGGGGGCATGGCTCCCTAATTGGCTATTAGAAAGGAAGGAGTTAACCCTTGGGGCAAAGATAACTTATTCTCGGCTGGCCCAATATGCGGGGGAGGATGGGAGAGCCTACCCAAAAGTTGCTTCCCTCGCTGATGCAATGGGAGTTGAGAGAAAACAGGCACAACGATATTTGTCGGAGCTAATAAAATACAGGCTTATCAAGACTGAACACCATGCCGAAGATAGCCGCCCGAGTGATTACTTTTTCCTTGAACATGAGTGGATGAGCCCATACCCCCCTGGACAAATTTGTCCATACCCCCTAGACAAAAATGTCCATAGAATAAGTAAAAGAAGAGATTCAGTTCAAGAGAATAATTCTATATCTCTTTTTGAACCAGCCTTAGAAGAAGGTAATTCAAAGTCCACCCTCCAAAGCCGATTTGAAGATTTTTGGAATCTCTACCCAAGAAAGGCTTGCAAGTGTAATGCCAAAAAAACATGGGAAAAGATAATTTCTAAAACGTGGGAATATGATGTCCAGGCTTATATCCTCAGGGCTGTAGAAAACCAGAAAACAAGTAAGAATCATCTTCAGCGGGAGGAACAATTTATACCTCACCCGGCTACGTGGCTTAACCAGGAGAGATGGTTGGATGAAATCCAGACAGATACAGAAGAATTCATATTATGACATATGAATGTGAATCTGCTTTATTGCCAGCCGGGGATTTTGTTCTTGATGTCGTAAACAGGTTCTATCCTCCTGATGGTGAAGTGTTAGGAGTCCCTTACCATTGGGGCAAACTGCCTTTCAGAGTTTTTCTTGGTGAAGTTTCCATTTGGTCGGGGTTCGGTGGGCATGGGAAATCATTATTCCTAAACCAATGTATATTGGATCGTGCATATTTAAAGCAAAGTTCGCTTCTGGCATCGTTTGAAATGCCAGCCGTTAAGAATCTCTATCGTATGGCGCGGCAAGCACTAGGTAAAGTCAATCCTACGTCTGAGGAACTGTATCTATGCATGGATTGGTTAAACAAATATGTCTTTGTTTATGACAAGGTAGGTACAGGTAATCTTAAAACCTTGCAAGAAGTGGTAAAAATAGCGATTGATAAGTATGGGGTCAACTATTGTGTGATAGATAGTTTGATGAAGTGTGGCATTGATCCAAAAGATTTTAAATCACAGAAAGATTTTGTGGATCAATGGCAAAATTTTGCTCAAATTTGGAATATTCATGTGAATATTGTGGCTCATTCCCGTAAGAATGAGAATGAAGAAGACAAACCAGGGAAACAAGATGTAAGAGGAGCCGGTGAAATCACAGATTTAGCTGATAATGTCTATACAATCTGGAGAAATAAGAAAAAAGAGAGAGAGTATCAGGAATATTTTGCAAAAGGTGTTTGCAATGGGCCACAATTTGAAAAGTTACTTTTGAAATATGATGCTGTGGTAGATTGTGACAAAGCGAGGGAGCTTGGGAGTGAAGTCGAGGGGGCTTATGGGCTTTATTTTCACCGTCCGAGTATGCAGTTCATAGAAAAGTTGGGGCAAGAGCCATTCATTTACTTTACAAAGTAGATGATGTTAAAATATGCCGTATGGATAAGGTAGCAGAGGCACTATTCAAAACACTAGGCTATGTGCCGTCCCCCTCTCAGCGAGAGTTTCATGAGAGTGATGCCAGATTTAAATTTATTGGTGCTGGTGCGAGATTTGGGAAGTCGCTTTGTGGTTCGATGGATGTCCTTGCGGATATACTAAAGCCTAATACAAGAGGGTGGATAGTTGGCCCTTCCTACGATCAGCCAAGTAAAGAGTTCCGTTATATCTATGATTCGCTAGTCAACAAGTTAGGGTTCAAAACCAAAAGGGATTTAAATGTTTCTTTCACGACTCCAGGCCCACAAGCAATGCTTTTCCCTTGGGGAAGCGAAGTCTTTACTAAATCTGAACAAAACCCTGATGCACTTCTGGGCGAGGAGATTGACTGGCTTATTCTCTCTGAAGGTTCCAGGCTCAAGGAAGAAACTTATGACATGTATCTTATGGCTAGGACTGGTAGCCGCAAAGGTCGTGTTATTATCCCTACTACGCCGCATGGGTACAATTGGCTTTATAAGAGGTTTTATCTCCCGGCTGTTAATGGCGATCCTGATTATTGGGCAAAAGTTGATATTAAGGTAACTGAAAATCCGACCTATGATGCCAAGGAGTATGAGCGTGCAAAAAGAGATTTGCCAGAGAATGTATTTGCAGAACAATATGATGGTTGTTTTGTTGCGTGGTCTGGGCTTATTTATCGTAGGTTTTCTAGGTCAGTGCATGTTATTCCTCCGATACCGATTAAAAGTAATTGGCCTGTTTATGCTGCTATCGATCCTCACCCTTCTACTCCCGTTGCTATTATGTGGCTTACGGTTGATGAATATGGGACTTGGTATATCTGTCACGAAATGTTTCACCCAGAACTTACAATCCCGGAAATCACGGATAGGCTCCTGAAGATTGAAAAGAAGTGTCCTGTCACTAGGTATCTGATTGACCCTAATGCAAAGTTGATTGATAAGTTGAGGGGGCAAACTATATCAGTGCAGATGCAGTTTAGGCGTTTAGGCATTCCATGTATTGAAGCAAATAATAAATTTGATGGTGCATGGTATAAAATTACCGATATGCTTACGCCTAAACCTGTCTTTGGTGATGAAACTCTTTTAAAACCAAGACTTTTTGTATTTAATACTTGCACTAAGACAATAGAGGAATTTGAAAACTATACCTGGGAAAATGAGAAGACAGGTAAATCTCATTTGATGGATGATTTGAAATATATAGCTAATGATAACCCGACTAGGGCTATGTTGCAGGAAGAAATTGAAGCAATGGAAAGAGAAGAAGAAGAAGACCTTGCAAGTAGGAATAAAAGGACAGGGTACTAAAATGTTCATTCAAGGGGTGTCTAGGGGATGTTTAGGTGATATTATGAGAAGGAAGAAAACTCATTATATCTATACTATTGAAGATCAACAAACAGGAGTCGCGGGTAGTATGCTTTTTGTGGCGAGTTCTAGACATAGTGGTGAAGCGTCTTTCACTCCTACCTCTAGCTATATGATCTCCAGGGTGAAAGCTACTTTGTTTGTTGCTGGCGCTCCAGCAGCAGCCTTGCTAACAGCCAAACTTTATAGCGATTCTGCTGATATGCCAGGATCATTGTTGGGCACAAGTGTTAATACTGTGGATGGGTCTGTTATCACGACAAGCGATACCGAAGTCTCATGGGATTTTGATGGTGTCGCTGTTACATCAGGAATTAAATATCATATAGCCATTACCTCTAATATTTATACAACTGCTACAGATCAATACAAATGGAGATCTACTCCAGCAGGAAATGTAGCTGGTCAAAATATCCATGCGGGGGATGAGGGTACTTGGAGTGCGTCTACTCTTGCAGACACTCAGGCCAATTTTAAAGTGGAATCATTAGCATAGGAGGTTTTTAAAAAAAATGTATCAGTGGAACTATGGTACGCCTTTGTCTGGGTTGTCCTTCCCGATGGTTACAGCCTCGGGGACATATGCGAAAAGTTATGCTGCGGCTTCTTTGTCGGCGGTTATTTCAAAAGATGGTGGAGCCTGGGCTAGTTTGGGTAGTAGAATCTCGGGCATCCCGGGTGATGGTGTTTATACGATTGCTTCCCTGTCTTCTACTGAAATGACATGTTATACGTGGCTGATAAAGATAACCGCTAATTCAGGCTGTTTAGACCAGTCTATACTAGGTGTGAATCTATCCAATGCTAACATTCTCTCTGCTGTTTCTGGTTTAAAAAATGATGTTTCAGGGTTGCCGGGGATACTTGCTGCGGCGAGTGGTCCTGTCGTTTTACGTCCTGGTACGCATACAAACGCGCTTGTAGGACTTTGGGGTTCCACACACACTTCTTCGCATATTGCAAGAGTTACTGATGTGACAAATGCCGGTGACGCAACGGTTGATGTGTCAAGTATAGCAGCTCAGGTATGGAACAGCCTGAAAGCTACATATTCATCTTCTGATACATTTGCAGGAGACATGACCAAGATTCTTGTTGCTGTGTCTGGCTTAACTAATGATGTCTCAGGTATCCAAGGCGTCCTTGCTGCTGTATCTGGCTTGGCTGTAGATGTTTCTGGTAATGACAGTATTCTTATAGCAGTTTCAAACATAACAAATAATGTTGCTTCTGGGTTTTTACCTGTCCTTGCAGCGGTTAGTGGGACGAATACTTCTGCTATTGCAGATCAGGTTTGGAATACAGTCAAAGCGGGATATACTTCAACTGCAACCTATGGTGGCATGTTAGAAATTTCTGGACTTAACCAGATTTATGGGGTGCTTTCGGGGCTTGACGTGAATATGATGCAAGTTTCGGGGCTTACACCTATCCTTACACAAGCGTCAGCTCTTGCAGAAATTGCAACAGTGTCTGGTTTGACTCAGATCTTAACTGCGATATCTGGCCTTGCAGTTGATGTGTCTGCTGTCAATGGTGTTTTAACTGCGGTGTCAAATACAACTGATAGTATTATTGCTGGAAATATAGGGGATGAACTTGCTTTAGTATCTGGTACTGTTGGTCATACATTAAGGCTTGTTCGTTGGTTTGCATGGGAAGATTTGAAGATTGACAAGACTTATTTGCCGAATAGACTTTATTTAAAAACCGACGATACCAACTATTCTTCTTGGTGGTCGCTTATAGATAATGTCAACAATACTGAAAGAATAAGGGGTGGGTAATGATTGGGGAATATCTGCAAAGATACAATTATACTGAAGAAAGATTTTTGGCATGGTTGAAGTCACAAGGGCTTAATCCACAAGATGCCATTAATCTTATCATTACTTATTCTAAAGGTGGGATGGATTACAGATCCGGTAATGAACTTTGCTCTCAGCTTATCAAAGATTTGAATAAGATAGATATGGACAGGATAGCTTATACTGCTTTGGCTATGGAAAGGGAACGAGTAGGAGCAGTAAAGGTAGAAAAAGAATTAGAAGAACCTGTGCCTGTACTTGAAGAAAAATCCAGGTGGGCGAAGATATGGGATTTGATACTAGGGCGATAGCTTCTCAGGGTTTATGGTTGAATCCTGGTACTGATATGCCGAATATTATCGCAAGCATGGGGTATCTAAGTGAATTTTCTGTGGGGGTGTCTCAAGGGGGCATTGCTGATTCACTTGGTAGTGATTTGTTAGATTCTACCGGGGGTATTATTTTTGATTCCTTAGGGGTTAGTGAGCCAGGAAACCCCCTTGGCATTAATTCAATTATTACATATGGGTATTGGAATATAATAGGGTCGCAACTTAACCAAAGGGTTGCGACTTTTGGGTATCTTGGGGTTATCGCACAACAAGTGGTTTGGCTTAGTGGTATAGGCACAAAATGTTGGGTTGCTCTAAACTCTAAATTTAAAATGAGGTAGGGATTATGTTGAGGCATTCTTGGTGGTTAGTTTTTATCGTAGGGCTACTTGCTCCAAAAGCTACTTTTGCGGCTAGAATTACAGACTATGTTCCACTTACAGATCCATCGGATAATGCTTTAACATATTTTTATGATCCCGATAAAGCTGTTGGCTGGCGTGACAGAACGGTGAATATCAATGTGCTAAGGAGTATTCTAGTCACGGGAACGTATGTCCCTACAAGCAGAACTGTAAACTCATATTCATTGTTGAATGACATAACTTTGTCTGCAAGTGATGTAGGTGCGGTGCCGACAAGTAGGACGGTGAACGGATATAGTTTGTCTAATAATATTTCTTTATCAGCAACAGATTTGGGCCTTGGCAATCTTACGAATGAAGCACAAATGCCTCTATCTTATCTTGATATCGATACAAACATGACGGCTGATTCTGATACCAGGGTTCCTTCGCAAGCTGCTGTTATAGATTACATAGCTAACCATACGACACCTGTCACATGGGGGAACATTACAGGGACACTATCTTTTCAGACAGATCTGCAATCTGTTTTGAATGCTAAGGTGCCTACGTCGAGGACGATCAATAGCAAGGCTTTGTCTGCTGACATTACGCTCACTCCTTCTGATGTTAGCTTAGGGAATGTCACAAATACTGCACAAATGCCTCTTTCTTATCTTGACACTGATGTTAACATGGCGGCTGATTCCAATGTAAAAGTACCTTCTCAAGCTGCTGTGATAGATTATGTGGCGGCTCATGCCGGTGGGGGTGGTGGTGTGTGGGGGACTATTATTGGCACTTTGGCACAGCAAACTGATTTGCAAACTGCTTTAGATGCAAAACAGCCTTTAACAAATTTCCCTTCGCTTTCAGTGAATAGTGAGTTGGCTTTGTTTAGTGGGGCAACTGGTAAAGTTTTAACTAGGGCATCTGGTACTGGTTTTGGCTATCTCACTAATGGTGTGTTAAGCACCACACTTAGTGGGGCGTCACTTACGGCCTTGAATGCCAGTAATCTAAGCAGTGGTACGGTTGCTTCAACGCAAGGTGGGGCTGGAGCTATTAATGGGTTAATGTATGCAAATGGATCAGGAGTTGTTTCTGCTGCAACTACAGCGCAGGTTAATACTGCCATAGGGTATACGCCATTGAATGCCAGTGCGTTTTCGGGTACAACTAAGATAACCGTGGGCGCTACTGCTCCAGTTACTCCTGTCAGTAACGAAATCTGGGTTGACATAACGGGGCTGTAATCATGATGAAAAGAATTATATTTTTTGTATTATCCATGATCTTGTTGCCTGTATTTGCCTTTGCCTCATGGGAAGATACACTTAAAGCTGTATTCCCAGGAGCTAAAATGGTTGAAACTTTTGATAACCTTCAAGATTGGAGTATTGCTGGAAGGTTTTATTCGATGGCCCCGACTTCTCCAACATCTATTGCGGTTTCGCCTGATTATCTTCCGAAATATATCGATGGTACGCAAAGTAAATGGACTGTTTGGAATACAAAAGGGATCGCATTTAAATATACTCCTGGGAGCGGTAGCTTCGCAGTGGGGGACATTGTAACTGGCAGTCCCTCTGGGGCTACGGCAACGGTTAAAGGGGTTTGGCATTTAGCAGATGGAGATTATCTTCAGATTACTTTGAATGGAGGGACTAGCGGGACAACTGGTTTGACTGCCGGGGATTCTATATCAGCCAGTGGGGGGAAAACAGGTACAAATTTACAGTGGCCTAAGATAATTGCAGATCATGGGCCGGATAAAGTTTTTAGGGGTGTTGGAAAGTCTCTTATGTTTGCTATTGGAGATAATCAAGCGGGGACGGCAGCTAACCCTCCCCCAATGGAAGGGATTGGCACTCAAAGGCTTGGTACTTTCTTTGGTGATCCTGCGGGTTTAACCGGGAAATATGGGTATAAAAAAATCCATGTATTTTTTATGATAAAATTTGCTCCAGGGTCATTTCCAAGGGACGCATTGGGCAATTTTTCATCTCAAGGTTTAGGGGTTTTTAAAGTATTTGATACCTGTTCTGGTTTTACAACACCGTATTTTTGGGGGACAGCGGCGGAAAATGCTTTAGCTGATACTCCTGTTTTGGCTGAATATGGTTTAAACTTTGATGTTTGGAACATTGGTGGTGGTGGGATTTCTCGGCCTACCCAAGTTTATTGGAGTGAGAACACGCATGTTTCTGAGCCACCCCCAGGTGCAGGATATTATAAAATTGTATCCGGTAGAGAGATTAGATACGATAGTGTGACTGGAAGTGATCTTTTCCTCACGAGCTTTGCTGGATATGGTTTCGATCAATGGATGGGAGTAGAAGTTGTTAGTGATATAGGGACTATGGGGAATGCAAATGCTACGACAGATGTTTACCTCTATAATTCTGATGGGACTTTAGTCCGGCATTATGAGAATATAGGAGAAGAAAAGCTACGGTATTTTGATCATCTTTATAACAAAGTAACTTTTGGTGGGAATAAATTACTTTTTGGTGGGATGGTTAATGGCCTTGATTCACGACATTGGATTGACGATGTTATTATAAGTGATAGTAGAATTGGGCCAACCTACTTTGATACTTTGAATGGTGTTATTACTAATCCTGAGCCCGCTGGCGTAAAAGTTCTAGTAGATGATTCCTGGAAAATTGCGCCTTTAAAGGTTTATTTGTCTGGATCATGGAAGTTGCCGACAGTAAAAGTTTATATTGATGGTGTATGGGAAATATTACAGCAAGGCCAGATTGCATCATTGTATGCTCTTCCTGTAAGTCGGGTTGTCCCTTGGCAGGATAACGCGGGGGTTGAAGGGGATATCCCAACAGATAGGACTATTTATACTACACTTAGCCCAAGTGGTTCCGCTGCTACAGATACAGCAGCAATACAGAATGCTTTGAATAATGCCGCTTCATCCGGTAAAGTAGTCAAATTGAATGCTGGTACGTTTTTTATTAATGCAACAATAAATATGCCTAGCTATAGAACTTTACGGGGAAGTGGCATGGGGATAACCACATTGAGGGGCACCACTGCTATTAGCGACCATTTTATAGGAACTGTTTGGCAGGGGCAACCTACCACTACCAGGAATATGTCGGGGATTATGACTAAAGGTACATATACTATTAACATTCCCTCTGGACATGGGTTTGTTGCTGGAGATATAATTCTAATAGACCAATTGAATAATGCAACAGGTGATCCAGTAGTTAGTAATGTAGGTAGTGGTACTTGTACTTGGTGTGGTCGTACAAGTGGAACAAGGTCATTAGGTCAGTTAGCTGAAGTGGCAAGCGTTACCACTACAACGGCAACACTGAAGCAACCTTTGTATTGGGATTATAGTCTTAGTTTGACACCCCAAGCTCTTAAAGTAGGGAGTCTAACTAGGAATTTTGGTATTGAGGATATGACTATTGACAATATAACAAGTGCAAATAGTACACAGAATAATCGTGGGACTGTTATGTTGTCCAATACAGTGAATTGTTGGGTTTTAAATACCGAGGTTATAGGGTCTTATCAGACAAATATAAGAGTATACCGGACTTTTAGGAATACGATTAGGGGATGCAAGTTGCATGGAGAGGCCCCTGTGGATGGTAGTGAGCTCGGGAGTGGTCGTGGGTATGCTATGTGGCTCAATCCAGCAGCTTCTGCAAATTTGATTGAATACAATGTTATTTATCAACAGACATCATCATTTTTGATTAATGGTGCTGTATCTGGGAATGTTATATCTTACAATTATATTGTTGATCTTAATGGTGATCCTCAGAACTATAATAGTAGCATTGTCTGTTCGCACGGGTCACACCCGATCATGAATCTATTTGAGGGCAACTATTCAGAGGGTACGCACCTTGCGGATAATGTGTGGGGAAGCTCAAGCCATAACGTGTTTTTTAGGAATAGACATCAAATTAGGTCTAATAGTACCAATAGATTGTGGGATGTTGATATTCAGAAAAACCAAACCTATTATAGCCTGTTAGGGAATGTTTTTGGTGGTGGTGGCGAAACATATTATGAACTTGTTAATATGGATATTAGTGGGCTTAATGGTCAGAGAGCTATTTATCGCCTTGGATATACCGGTATCAGTGATTATTCTGCTAGTGGTAATGATGCTAAAGTAGCAAGTACAGTTCTTAGACATGGTAATTGGGACATTGTAACAAATGGCGCAGTATGGAACGGCAGTGATAATCGCTCATTACCAGCTTCACTTTACTTAATATCTAAACCGAGCTGGATGAAAGCAGGAACTCCCTGGCCTCCTGTGGGGCCAGATGTTAGTCCGAGATACCCAACAAAACCAATTACATATGTTAACCCCTACTAAGGGAGGGAGAAGGAAAATGAACGGAAGCAGTATTACAGGTTGCAATCCGGTTGTAATTACGTCTGGGACTATGAACGAGTTAATTGTTGATGGTACAACAAAGGTCGAAAGGTTTTATTGGTTGCAGCCTGACCTCTCCTCTACCTCTGCCTTAATTATCACTAAAAAGGATGCAACAGGGGCAGTTCTTAACCATATGCAGGTAGAGACGTCAGGCCAAAGTCAGATTAACGATGTTGATGGTAAATGGATGCAAGACCTGTTCTGCCGGTGTGTTCCGAGTGGGACTCTTTATATCTATTTCAAATGAAAAAGAACAAGGATGAAATATCTTTAAGCCCTGAAGATGAAAAGGATATTATCGGATGGGTTTGTGAGCAGATAGACACAGCTCTCAAGGATAGGGCTAAACTCCAAAATCGTTGGGCAAAATGGATAGAACAATATGAAGAGATTTTGCCTGAGACTAAGGACTTCCCTTGGGAGGGGTGTAGCAACATATCCTTACCCTTGTCTGCAATAGCGGTTGAGACTATCCATTCTAGGGAAGTCAATACTCTGTTTAGCATCCATCCGTACATCCAAGTTAAAGCCAAGAAGAAGGGGGTCGATCCTAATTCGGTTGCTCAAATTGAGAGGTTTTTGGAGCAAGTACTTATCAGTGTGGTTGATCTTTATGATACAGGTTCCCAATGGTTGCTTGAAAAGAACAAAATGGGGACTAGTTTTCTTAAGCCATATTGGTGCTACGAGAAAAGGAAGGTCGGCAAAAGTAACTTTCAAGAGATAGACGATGTGAAAGCTGAAGTTGTGGCTATTGAGGATTTGGTTTTTCCGACAGGGACAAAAGACCTGCAAACAACTCCTTGGGTTGCACAGCGTATAAAGCCGCACTGGAATGATCTTAAAGCAAAAGAAAAAATGGGGATTTATTCTAATGTGGATAAGATTAAGAACAGCCCTAACCTTGGCGAGAATCCAGATGGTATCAGGGATCTGACTAGAGTCAAGGAAAAAGCGGAGGACACACAGAGAACTTCACCCAATACCTTGAAGGAGTACACAATATATGAGGTCTATCTCGACTATGATGTTGATGGTGATGGATTTACCGAAAGAACAGTCTTAACTATTCATAAAGAAAGTAGGACTAAATTGCGGTGGATCTATTTTCCGTATAAGCATGGCAGAAGACCTTTCATCAAAAATGTATATCAATCAAGAGTTGGGAGGGTATACGGGAAAGGTATCTGTGAGCAGTCAGAACATTTGTCTGATGCCATAAATACTGCGTTTAACCAGACTATTGACAATATGACTATTGCCAATGTCAAATGTTTTAAGCGTAGGAGAGGAACCGAGGCGGTTGGTAGGGTGTTTCCTGGCAAAACCTTTATCCTGGATGATATAACTGATTTGCAAGAGTTTTCTCTTGGTGAGGTGCATCAATCAAACTTTGTCCTTCATTCCCTGCTTAGGGACTATCATGAAAGACGGACTAAGGTCACAGATTATACTTTAGGCAAAGAAAGCTCTACGATGAAAAGTAGGGCTACTGCTACAGGGACGCTTGCATTACTACAAGAGTCTGGCAGGCACTTTGATTTGGTGATTAATAATTCTCGGAAAGCTCTGGCTGAACTTGCCTATCAGGTTATTGAACTCTATGCACAGTATAGGCCGGAAAAAGTCTTTACTGTTGATGGTGGAGATAGCATGGAAGATGTAATGTTACCCGATATAGATCTTAGCAACTTGAGGGAGACATACAATTTCACATGTGCTGCTACTTCCCTTAGCGTGAATAAGGAGATTGAAAAGCAGTCAAACCTTATGTTGTTACAGACTCTTGGTGGTATTTTTTCTCAGATGATCCAGCTTATTTCGACAGTAATGGCCCCTCAAGTCCAGATACCTGAAGAGTTGAAGCAATTTGTTTATGGGGTTATTCGGTCTTACTACACAATGGCTCAAGATTTAGTAAGGTCGTTTGAAAAGATAGATGTTACAAGCTATCTCCCTGAATTGCCAGAAGTGGTGAAAGAGGCTTATGGTCAAGGGAACAAAGTGGCAGAGTTTATGCAAAGGTTAGGGGGTATGGTGGATGCACAAAGCGGAGCTGGAACAAGCCCTGGTGGACTTGCAGAAGTCGGCGGTATGGCAGCTATGTTTGGTGGAAATACAGGATCAAATGAAACGGGCTTTGAGTGAGGCTGTGAATGCAGCAAGGAACAACAGCAAGCCGGATTACCATCTTGGATATTATGATGTATTAGAGCGAGTGGTGATAAAATTACCCCAGAGGTTGCTTGACAAGTTAACGGAGAGTGAGGAATAATATGGACAATGTTAATGAAAGTGGGATACCCGAACAGATGGCCCCGCTTGAAGGAACCCTAATTCTTGGTAAGTACAAAACACAGAAAGAATTGGAAGAGGCGTACAGCGAAGTCCAGGCTGAGTTTACCCGTAAGAGCCAAGAACTTGCGGATACTAAACGGGTGTTGGAAACGCTGCAAACCAGACAGGGTTCAGAAATGGAAGCGCGCGAAGAAGAGGATGATGATCAACTTTTTTTTAGGGAACCGGCAAAGGCTACCCAGAAAGTTGTCCTTAACGCACTTAACCCAATATATGAATTTCTGTATGAACAGCAAAAGCAAACTTTACGGGACAATCCAAAAACAAAAGATGAATTTGCAAAGTATGAGGCGGAAGTTGACACCTTAATCGCTATGCAACCTCAGTTGAAAGTAAAGCCGGGGGTTGTTGCCCAAGCATTTAGAATGGTGCAGGGGTTGCATTTTAATCCTGATGAATTCACTAGAAAGGTTTTAGCGGATCATCAAGTAACAAACGGTGATAAAGTGGCCGGGGGCTTGGAGGGTGTAACAGCTCCTGGTATACCTGAGAAGAAAGAGGTTATCAATTTGACGGCTGAAGAGAAAAAAGTAGCTTTGCGGTTTAATACGGGGATGCCCGAAGAAGAAGCTTACAAGAAATATGCTGAGAAAAAAGCGAAGTGTGGGAGGTAGGGAATGTCCAAAGTAGGACCGGGGAAACAGAATCCTGATGGCAGTACGTCTTTGTTTATCCCTGATGGGGTAGAAATTAAAGGGCCAA